>Ga0075467_10002744_pt1 | contig 13774 bp, 11 predicted proteins | sample DEB08_DNA_9_FD_75067 | JGI IMG/M metagenome (GOLD analysis project Ga0075467, IMG submission 75067) | Aqueous microbial communities from the Delaware River and Bay under freshwater to marine salinity gradient to study organic matter... | ecosystem: Environmental > Aquatic > Marine > Coastal ...
AATTAAGGCCTACAGCCATGGGGCGGTGGACTTTATTTCATCTGGGAGTATTACCAAGCATATTCGGGCGGTGGATTTGTCTATGAGGTTGGTGGATTAGGGTTTTAGAACGGCATAAAAAAAGGCTCCCGAGGGAGCCTTTTTATTTAACCAAGAACTATTAACACAAATTAGCGTTGGTGTTAGAACAGACGCCTGCCCCCCACACAATGCGGCCTCCAGCTTGCAAAGTGCCGGTAAGGGTATAGGTTTCTAGAGTATTGGGGGAGTTCGTAGGTGCAGTAGCGAGAATAACAACAGTATCACCTACTGCGCCCGCGCCTGCGGCGGCACCAGTTGGAGTTAATGTTATTCCGACAGTATTAGCGGCTGCAGCAACAGTCGCAGGAATGCCATTTGTGTTCTGAACGCATGCTCCTGAGTTAGCTAAACCGATTGTTTGTACGCAAATTTCAACGGCAGTTTTAACCACACCAGTTGCAACAATGGTCTCTGTAAACTCTGCACGGCGTGTGTAATCTTGATAAGCAGGCAATGCCACTGCCGCCAAAATACCAATAATCGCCACAACGATCATCAGTTCGATTAGGGTAAAACCACTTTGTTTTCTATTCGTTTTCATAGTTACTCTCCGTTAGATTAAAAATTCGTTATTCCAGTTAACTGGCAAATGACTTTGCACGCTAAGGGGATAGCAATTGCTGTGCCATAAACACTTTATGCTTTAATTTCAATAGCTTAGTATCTTTACATTTTTCTTAAACCCAAAATATTAGAGTTTATTCTGTCACCAATTGACATTGCCCTGTCAATTTGTGACTTTTTTTGTCAATGAAAATTAGATTTTTTAATTTTTCTTTTTCCATTTGGCGATTGTTTAAAAAATACTTTTAAACACAGCCTGTAGAGAAGGCCTTTTTTAAAAACGGCCTTACAAGAAAAACAAACAAGCTGCTATAGAGTTAGCATTTGCTGACCGAGTCAACCAGCTATGCCAACTGTTTTTAAATAGACTGTTAGCTGGCTCACAAAATATTTTTGCTTCTGTGGAACTTGACACGACATAGAATAAAAACCCTAAGTAGACTTGCCGGTACTGCTTATTAAGGATGATCGCTGTTATGAATATGCCCCAGATTGCATTGCATGGACTGCCCAAGCGCTTGGTAGATGATCGGCTTATTGCTGCAACGGTAATAGAAGAGGCCAGCGCCAGCGCCAAAACGAAAAAAATCTCTCTGGTGCAGTATCTCTGCGACAAACAGCTGCTCTCGTCACATCAGATTGGCGAGTCTGCTTCAAAAGAATTTGGTATTCCCCTCTACGCCCTCGACAAACACAACCCTGACTATTTCCCTCGCGATGTGGTGGACAGCAAGCTGCTGAAAAAGCATCAGGCAATCCCTCTGATGGTCCGGGGTCAGCGGCTGTTTTTGGCGATTGCGGATCCGACTAATCAGCGGGCCATTAGCGAGATTCAATTTCAGACCGGTGTAGCAGTGGAACCTGTACTGGCTCTCTACTCGGATATCACTGAAGCCTTGGAGAAATGGCAGGAAAGCAACAGTGAGAGTGATATAGGTCAGGCCCTGGGCACTATGGATGATGTGCATCTGGACGATCTGGATATGGAGGCGGTTGATGACAACGCCGATTCTCCAGAGGGCGCTGAGAGTAATGGGGATGACGACGCGCCGATTGTGCGCTTTGTCAACAAGATGCTGCTCGATGCTATTCGCCTGGGGGCTTCGGATATCCACTTTGAACCCTATGAAAAATCCTATCGGGTGCGCTTTCGCGTCGACGGTATTTTGCAAGAGATGTCACGCCCACCGGCCAATTTGGCGCCGCGTCTGGCGGCACGCTTAAAGGTTATGTCGCGCATGGATATCTCCGAGCGCCGCGTGCCCCAGGATGGTCGGGTTAAATTAAAGCTCTCGAAAGACAAGGCAATTGATTTTCGAGTGAATACCTTGCCCCTGCAGTTTGGTGAAAAAATTGTGCTGCGTATCCTCGACCCCAGCAGTGCCAAGATGGGGATTGAGGCTCTGGGCTACGAGGACGATCAGAAGCAGCTCTATATGGATGCTCTGGCACGACCCCAGGGAATGATTCTGGTGACCGGGCCAACCGGTAGTGGCAAGACTGTGTCGCTTTATACCGGACTCAATATACTCAACACCACGGAGCGCAATATCTCCACGGCTGAAGATCCTATTGAAATCAATATGGAGGGCATTAACCAAACCCAGATCAATATGCGTGTGGGGCTCTCTTTTGCCGAAGCGCTGCGCTCATTTTTACGTCAGGATCCGGATGTGGTGATGGTCGGTGAGATTCGCGATCTGGAGACCGCGGAGATTTCGATTAAGGCGGCCCAGACCGGTCACCTGGTGCTCTCGACACTGCACACTAACAGTGCCCCTGAAACCTTGACCAGATTACTCAATATGGGTGTGCCGGCGTTTAATGTGGCGACCTCGGTGAATTTGATTATCGCCCAGCGCCTCGGGCGCAAACTCTGCTCTCGCTGCCGCCAACCCTTTGATGATATTCCCGACAAGGTTCTCAGCGAAGAGGGCTTTGATGATATTGGCATTCCCCGAGAACAGATTACCGTTTTTAAGCCGGTGGGCTGCACTCTCTGCACCAATGGTTATAAAGGTCGCGTGGGGGTTTATGAAACATTGAAAATTACCCCGACCATTTCACGGATTATTATGCAAGGGGGCAGCTCGCTGGATATTCTCGATGCGGCGATTAAGGAGGGGTTTAGACCATTGCGCAGTTCCGCTTTACGCAAGGCGGCGCTTGGTCTAATTAGTATTGAAGAAGCTAATCGTATTACCAAGGACTAGCGAAAAAAACCAAGAAGGTACAAGGAAGGAAAAGGCTATGGCGACGACTGCCGAACACCAGCTGTTTATCTATCGCGGTAAAAACCGCAAAGGCGAGAAAGTTCAGGGGGAGGTTTCCGCTGACAGCTTAATGGCCGTAAAAGGTCAGCTGCGCAAGCAGGGGATTATCTCTACCTCGATCAAGAAAAAACCCAAACCCTTATTTAGCAAAGCCAAGAAAATTGTGCCCGGGGATATAGCGCTATTTACCCGACAGCTGGCCACTATGATGAAAGCCGGTGTGCCTCTGGTGCAGTCCTTTGATATTGTCGCCGATGGCTTTGACAACCCCACTATGCGGGCACTGATCCATCAGATCCGCGACGATGTGGCTGCTGGCGGCAGTTTTTCCAATGCATTGCGTCGCAGCCCGCGCTATTTTGACGATCTATTTTGCAGCCTGGTGGACTCCGGCGAGACCGCCGGTGCTCTGGAGACTATGCTCGATCGAGTCGCCACTTATAAAGAGAAGACTGAACAGTTAAAAGCCAAAATTAAGAAAGCCCTTACCTACCCTATAGCCGTACTGGTGGTAGCCCTGGTGGTGACCGCGATTTTGCTTATCAAAGTGGTGCCTGTATTTGCTGAGACCTTTAGTAGCTTTGGCGCCGACCTGCCGGCCTTCACACTGTTTGTCTTGGGTCTGTCGGAGACGATGCAGGAGTACTGGCTGATTATATTGGTAGCCCTTGGCCTGGGGCTCTATGCCTTTAAAGAGGCGCGCTTTCGCTCAAAGAAGTTTGCCTATGAGGTGGACCGCTATTCTTTAAAGCTGCCAATTATTGGCGATATTATCTATAACTCTGTGGTGGCGCGTTTCGCCCGCACCCTGGCCACCACCTTTGCCGCTGGTGTTCCCATAGTCGATGCCCTTGAATCCGTGGCTGGTGCCGCGGGCAATGCCCTTTATCACGATGCGATTTTGCATGTTCGGGATGATGTGACCACCGGCGTGCAGCTGCAGACGGCGATCAAGGCGACCCATATGTTTCCCATTCTGCTGCAACAGATGACGGCTATAGGTGAGGAATCTGGGGCACTGGACGAGATGCTAGAGAAGGCGGCACTGCATTATGAAGAACTGGTGGATAATTCGGTGGATAATCTCACTAGTCTGCTGGAGCCACTGATTATGTCGGTGTTAGGCGTGTTGGTTGGCGGCCTGATGATCGCTATGTATCTGCCGATATTCCAGCTGGGTAATGTGGTTTAATACGCGGAAGGGGCTAATAGAATGTTAATTGGGCTTGTTGTGGTCTAGATTACTGTCAATAAACCTCAAAAACTGCCCGGCGCTCATTCATGCGCTGGGCCCAAACTGTGAATAACCTATGCTTTTAGAAACTGGTCTATCCGCCGCGGCACTTGCCATCGCCGCCTTTCCCTTTGGTTTAATTATTGGCAGCTTTCTCAATGTGGTGATTCTGCGTTTTCCGGAACAGTTAAAAAACAGCTGGCGGCGTGAATCTGAGGATTTTCTTGGCCTGACTGGGCACTCGGCAGCAGAGTCGGCAGAACACAAAGAAGAGCTGTCACTGTCGGCACCGGCATCGCGCTGCCCCAACTGCGGTGTAGCGATCAAGCCCTGGCACAATATTCCGGTTATCAGCTACGTGTTTTTGCGCGGCAAGTGCAAGGCTTGTTCGGTTCCTATTTCAATCCAATATCCACTGGTAGAGCTGTTTAGTGCGCTGGCCACGGCGTTTATTGTTTTCCAATTTGGTGTGTCGCTGATGGCGGCCTACTGTCTGATGTTTACCTGGGTACTGATCGCCCTCACCGGAATTGATTTCCGCGAGCAGCTGCTGCCGGATCAAATCACCCTGCCTCTCATGTGGCTGGGGCTGTTTGCTAATCTCAGTGGCACCTTTGTTCCTTTAAATGAGGCAGTGATTGGCGCTCTGGCAGGTTACCTCTCTCTGTGGTCGGTGTTTTGGCTGTTTAAGTTAGTCACTGGCAAAGAGGGTATGGGTTACGGTGACTTTAAGTTACTTGCGGCGCTGGGGGCTTGGATGGGCTGGCAGATGCTGCCGCTGATTATTATTTTATCCACCTTTGTCGGCGCTTTGGTGGGTGTTGTGGGCCTGCTGATGAGCACCAGAGAAAGGCAGGTTCCCATGGCTTTTGGGCCATTTTTAGCCATGGCAGGTTGGATTGCTTTAATCTGGGGTGATAAGATCCTCGGCTGGTATTTTAGTGTATTTGGCCTCTAGGGGCGGCGCTTAATCAAAGCGCTTTTGCGATGCTATCAATACATATCTCCATATCCATAACCATGGCGCTCTATAGTGAATTCAATAGCATCCAATTCAGGCTCGGGCTCTCAATCTAGTTCTCAATCTAGTTCTCAATCTAGTTCTCAATCTAGTTCTCAATCCAGCTCTCTTATTATCGGCTTAACCGGAGGTATCGGCAGTGGCAAAAGCACTGTGGCTGAGGCCTTTCGTCAGCTCGGGATTGAAACCGTGGACGCGGATCAGGCTTCTCGCGCGGTGGTTGAGCCGGGGATGCCGGCGCTGGTCGCAATCGGCGAGCGCTTTGGCAGCCAGATTATTCAGGGGGACGGCAATCTAGATCGCGGGGCTCTGAGGCAAATTATCTTTAGCGACCCAGATCAGAAACTCTGGCTCGAGTCACTGCTGCACCCGCTAATTCGCGACTGGATTGTGCAGCGCTTAGAGGCCGCCACCAGTCCCTATGTGATTCTCGAATCACCGCTGCTTTTTGAAACCGATCAACATCAACTGGTCAATAAGACTGTGCTGGTGGACTTGCCGGTGGAACAGCAAATAGACCGTGCCTGCGCGCGGGATGACAATCAAGCTGAACAAATTCAACGGATTATTGATGCTCAAATGCCCCGCGAGGAAAAGCTATCCCGCGCAGATATAGTGTTGGATAATGCACAGCCTTTGGAGAGTCTCGCAGACCGCGTGACTGCAGTTCACCAGACTCTGTTACAACTTTGTTACGACTCTGCAACTCTCTCCAAAGCAAACTCAGCCAGTCAGGTAAAAACCAATGAGTAGCGTCACCAAATTAAATTGCCCAACCTGTAAAACCCAAACTGAGTGGACAGATAAATTCCCCTTTCGTCCATTTTGCTGTCAGCGTTGCCAGCAGATTGATTTTGGTGGCTGGGCTCAGGAGAGTTTTGCCATTAAAGGTGCGGCGCTATTGGATCCAGAGGTTATGGATTCTGATCAATTGGCTCAAGAGTTGCTCAACGCGGGAATGATTGATCCGGATTTATTGGATTCTTAGAGACTGCTCACTGTGGGGTTTTAGAGCTTTAGAATTTTAGGGCCTTAAGACCCTGCTCAGCAAGGCGCTGAAGAATTGGCTGATTACCCGCCGGGAAACACAAGTCATTATCTGCTGCTGGCGCCAGCAACTGTTCCAAACTCAACCAGCGACATTGCTGCCCTTCTTTGCTCTGGGCATGCCCAGAAAAAGCATCTACTTGCCAGATATCCAACAAGACTTTTTTATCCACATAGTCATGCTCCACCTGCATATAGGGTTGGGCATGGGTGACATGGATATCAATCTCTTCAAATAGCTCTCGAGCCAGTGCGGCGTCGGGGCTTTCACCCACTTCAACTTTGCCCCCGGGAAATTCCCAGAGTCCGCCCTGATGGAGATGCTCCCCACGTCGTGAGATAAATATCTGCTGATCCGGACCGACGATAATCGCGGCCACTACATGGACGCGCTTCACCCTGCCAACACAATTGTTAGTTTAGGTGAGGGCCTAAGTGCGATATTCAGCATTGATGCGCACATATTCATAGGTGAGGTCGGTGGTCCAGACGGTTTCTGTTGCGCTCTGGTCAGGCGCGCCGCGATCCAGAGAAATTTGAATGGTAATATCTTCAGGGGCCATGGCCTGTTCTCCTGCGGCTTCGGTATAACTGGCTGCGCGGCCTCCGGCTTCAACAATTAAGACATCGTTAAGATGGACTGAGACGCGACTAACATCGAGCTTTTCAACACCGGCGCGACCCACGGCGGCGAGTATGCGCCCCCAGTTGGCATCTGAGGCTGCCAGTGCGGTTTTGACCAGTGGTGATTCGGCTACTGTGTAGGCGACTTTGAGTGCTTCAGCTGAATCCAGTGCACCGTCGACGATCACTGAGACAAATTTACTGGCTCCTTCACCGTCACGAATAATCGACTGGGCCAATTCAATAAAGACGATTTCTAGTTGAGCGACAAATTGTTCGAAATTAGTTTCATCTATTACCAATTCGCTGGCACCTGTGGCCACTAGGATCACGGCGTCGTTGGTGGAGGTGTCGCTGTCCACGGTGATGCGGTTAAAGGATTTATTTGCTACCAGCCTCAGGGCACGCTGAAGTAATTCAGCATCCACTTTGGCATCGGTGGCCACATAGCCGAGCATGGTGGCCATATTGGGCTTAATCATGCCCGAGCCTTTGGTGATACCGGTGATGCTAACCAACTCACCAGAGGCGCTGTTAGGCTGGTATTGCAGGCTCGCACCTTTGGCTCTGGTGTCGGTGGTCAAAATACCTTGAGCGGCGTCAGCCCAAGTAGTTTCATCTAACGCTGCCACTGCTGCGGGCAGTGCTGCGAGGAGTTTTTCTATAGGCAGTGGCTCACCAATCACTCCAGTAGAGAACGGCAGTACTTGATCTACAGAGACCCCCTGTAACTCAGCCAGTGCTGCGCAGCTAGCCAGAGCATCGGTCATACCCTGCTCGCCAGTGCCGGCATTGGCATTGCCTGTATTGGTCACTAGATAGCGTGGCGTGGCGCTGCTGAGATGCTGCTTGGCCACCACCACAGGTGCGGCGCAGAAGGCATTTTGAGTGAATACGCCGGCCACGGCAGAGCCGGGCTGCAGTTCCATCACTACCAGATCACTGCGTCCCGGAGTTTTGATTCCGGCGCTGGTGGTGCCCAGTTTGAACCCAGCGATCGGGTGCATTTGCGGAAAGGGTTTATTACCTGTGGCCATGGTTATTCCTGATCTCTATTGTCTGCTTTCTAGCAACCCTCAATGGGTTTAGTTAATTTTGCCGTGACACTGCTTGTACTTTTTCTCGGAACCACAGGGACAGGGATCATTGCGCCCTACCTTGGGTCCGAGGCGTTGAACTGGCTGTGCTGCTGGAGTCGCCTCTTCACTCTGTTCCTGAGCGAGATTTGCTGACTGTGCATGCTGGTACTCACGGCCTTCCTGCTCTTTGCGGCGCTGAGCTTCGAGCTTGCGCATATCATCATCGCTGGCCACTTGAATATGGCTGAGGAAACGAATGGTTTCGTATTTTATATTGGCCAGCAGTTCTTCGAACATGGCGAAGGATTCACGCTTGTATTCCTGCTTGGGATTTTTCTGTGCGTAGGCGCGGAGACCAATACCCTGACGCAGCTGGTCCATATTGGCGAGATGATCTTTCCACTGGGTGTCGAGCACCTGGAGCATAATCTGACGCTCCACTTCACGCATCTGCGGGCCAACATCGGCGTAGCGGGTCTGATAATCCTCTTGCACTAACTCAATTACGCGGGCGCGGAGAGTCTCTTCGTCGAGACGATTGTCTTCTTCGAGCCACTGGCTGATGGGTAACTGCAAGGCGAAATCCGTGTGCAGGGATTTTTCCAGGCCTTCGATATCCCATTGCTCTTCAAGGCTCTGGGGGGGAATAAACATATTCATAGACTGGGTTACCACGTCTTCGCGAACCGCGGTAATCACGTCGGAGATATCGCCATCTTCAAGCAGGTCGTTGCGCTGCTGATAGATCACCTGGCGCTGGTCATTGGCCACATCGTCGTATTCCAGCAGGTGCTTACGGATATCGAAGTTGCGCCCTTCGACTTTGCGCTGCGCTTTGACAATGGCATTGGTGACCATGCTGTGCTCTATAGATTCACCGTGCTCCATGCCCATTGAGCGCATCATATTTTTGATTCGGTCGGAGGCAAACAGGCGCATCAATGGATCTTCCAGGGATAGATAGAAACGGGATACACCCGGATCACCCTGACGACCGGAGCGACCGCGAAGCTGGTTGTCGATACGACGTGACTCATGGCGTTCGGTGGCCACTATGTGCAGGCCGCCGGCTTCGATAACCGTTTTGTGGCGCTCTTGCCACTCGGCTCTGAGCTTTTCCAGTTTAGCTTCGCTGGGGTTGTCGAGCTCTTTGATCTGGGCTTCGACATTGCCACCCAAGACGATATCCGTACCGCGACCGGCCATGTTGGTGGCGATGGTCACCGCACCGGGAAGTCCGGCTTCGATAATAATATTGGCTTCACGCTCATGCTGCTTGGCGTTCAGTACATTGTGCTTAATCCCAGCTTTTTTCAGCATCTGGGAGAGTAACTCGGAGGTTTCAACCGATGCGGTGCCCACCAGTACTGGCGCGCCTTTCTTGGTGATGTCGGCAATATCTTCGATTACTGCTTCGAACTTTTCTTCCTGGGTCAAAAACACCAGGTCATTTAAATCTTGACGCTTTACTTCCACATTGGTGGGAATAACCATTACCTCCAGGCCGTAGATCTGCTGGAATTCGAAGGCTTCGGTGTCGGCGGTTCCGGTCATGCCGGCGAGCTTTTCGTAGAGGCGGAAATAATTCTGGAAGGTGGTAGAGGCCAATGTCTGGCTCTCTTGCTGAATCTCCAGTCCTTCTTTGGCTTCAATGGCTTGATGCAAACCCTCAGAGAGACGACGACCGGGCATGGTGCGACCGGTGTGCTCATCGATCAATATGGCTTGATTGTCTTGGACTATATATTCGATATCTCGCTGAAACAGGTTTTGCGCGCGCAGCGCCGAGTGCACATGGTGCAACAACCCTAGATTAGCAGCCTGGTAGAGGCTTTCGTCAGCAGTCAGTAAGCCCTCACCTATCAGGATATCTTCGACCTTCTGAAAACCCTCTTCCGAGAGTTCTACAGAACGGGTCTTTTCGTCGACAATAAAATCCCCCGGCTCTTCTTCAGTGCCGGCATTGAGTTTCAGAGTCAGGGCGTTGACACTGCGATAGAGGGACGAGCTGTCTTGGGCGGCGCCAGAGATAACCAGCGGCGTGCGCGCTTCATCGATAAGGATCGAATCCACTTCGTCGACTATGGCAAAGCTCAGGCCACGCTGGGATTTATCCTCTTGACGCAGGGCCATATTATCGCGCAGATAATCGAAACCAAATTCATTGTTGGTGCCATAGGTAATGTCCGCGGCATAGGCTTCGCGACGGCTGCTGGGGCGCAATGTCTCGTCACCCTGATCCATAATAAAAGAGTTGGGGCTGTCTGGTCCCTGATAGGACTGAATCACACCAACAGAAAGACCCAGGGCCTGATACAGCGGCGCCATCCACTGGGCATCGCGACGGGCGAGATAATCATTCACTGTGATCACGTGCACGCCATTGGCTGGCAGCGCATTCAAGTAGGCTGCCAATGTGGCGACCAAGGTTTTACCTTCACCGGTGCGCATTTCGGCGATACGCCCCTGATGCAGAGCCATGCCACCGATCATCTGCACATCGAAGTGGCGCATGCCCATGACTCGATTAGAGGTTTCGCGGACCAGGGCAAAGGCTTCGGGTAAGAGTTCATCGAGGCTACTGCCAGCTTCTAGCTTGCCCCTCAGGCGCAGGGTTTCAGCCTTGAGATCCACATCATTGAGAGCGGCTAAAGCGGCTTCTAGCTGATTGATCTGGGCTACAGTTTTGCCTAACTTGCGTATTTCCCGATCGTTCTTGGAACCGAAAATTTTCTTAAATAGAGTTGCGAACATTTGTTTTTTCCATCAATAGATAATAAGACTTTCAAGGGAATAGATAACCACAGTGTAGACCGACTGCGCTGAGGGCTTTACGCCATCTGCAGGGGCCTTACTGAATGTGCGGGGGAGTTAGCGGTGGGTCTTGTGGATATAGCTTGCCGGATCCACTGTGCGGCCGTTTTTGTACACTTCGAAATGCACATGGGGGCCGGTGGAACGGCCGGAACTGCCCATGCGGGCAATCTGCTGACCTTTTTTGACAATACTGCCGAGGCTCACGAGGTTTTCATCGTTGTGGCCATAGCGAGTAACAAAGCCATCGCCATGGTTGACCTGAACCATATTGCCATAGCCACTGCGCTTGCCCGACCAGGTCACTACGCCAGAGGCCACGGCAACCACGTCTGAGCCCTTTTTGCCGGCAAAATCGACGCCGCCATGCCAGCGCTGTTCACCGTGAAACGGGTCAGTGCGCATACCGTAGGAGGAGGACATCCAACCTTTGGTGATCGGTTTGCCTGCAACAGTTTGCTCTTTCTTGAGCCTGCTGTCGGACATCATTGAAGTGAGTATCTGTAACTGGGCTTCGCGGTTTTCAAGCTTGCTGTCGAGCTTGTCAAACATCGCCGTTAACTCTGGCTGCATGCTGATGGCGCTGATACTGTGCTGTAGGGGCGAGCCCTCAGGTCCACCAATGCCAGGGGTGTCGGAGAAATTGAATTCGCCGTCTTCAAGGCGCGCAATCTGCGTCAGCCTCTCACCCAGCGCATCGAGACGGATCAGGCGCGAGCGCATCTCGGCTAACTTAATGGTCATCGCATTCAGGGTACGGTTGGCTTCTAAGCGCCCGCTATCCACTTCTTGCTGCTGCAGAATCAGCTCGTGCTGCATCTCATTAATGTTGTTTTCGACTAGCAGTTCCCAGCGACCGTCGGCGATCTTAACACCCAACAGCGTTCCAGCGGCAACCGGTATACCGAGTAATAAGACAGACAGCAGTCCTTTGGCCCAACTGTTGAGCCTCAGGGTGCGGACTTTTTCGGCCCGGTTGCTGATCAGAATGATTTTCACTGTCGGTTTGTAACCCGTTCTATAACATCTAATGTTTAGTGCTAACTAACAATTTAGTTAAATGGTTAGCTGGCCTTCATGTAATTAATCGGCACATCTTCTGGATTGTCGACAAATGTTACGACTTCCCAGGCATCGGTGTCTGCAATCAGTGCTCGCAGAGCGGCATTATTCAGCGCGTGGCCGGATTTATGGGCGCTATATTCGCCGATCAGGCTATTGCCGAGCAGGTACAGGTCGCCGATGGCATCGAGAATTTTGTGTTTTACAAATTCATCTTCGTAGCGCAGGCCGTCTTCATTCAAAATCTTGAGGTCATCCACCACAATCGCGTTTTCAAAGCTGCCGCCGCGGGCCAGACCCACGGAGCGCAGATATTCAAATTCGTGCATAAATCCAAAGGTTCGTGCACGGCTGACCTCTTTAACAAATGAGGTACTTGAAAAATCAACGCTGGCGGTGAGGGCCTGTGTTTTAAACACTGGGTGATCAAACTCGATTTCAAAGTTTACTTTAAAACCATCAAAAGGCTTAAAGGTAACCACTTTGTCGTCCTGACGGACGGTGACATCGCGGATCACGCGAATAAATTTCTTGGCTGCATCCTGCTCGCGGATGCCCGCGGATTGCAACAAGAATACAAAGGGGCTGGCACTGCCATCCATAATCGGGACTTCAGGACCGGAGATGTCGACGATTAGATTATCTATGCCCAGACCGGCAAAAGCCGAGAGCAAATGTTCAACCGTGCTGACACGCACATCGCCGTTCATTAGGGTGGTAGAGAGTTTGGTGTCGCCGACATTGTCAGCTTTGGCTTGGATTTCTACTACGGGATCTAGGTCGGTACGGCGAAAAACAATGCCTGTATCCGGATCAGCAGGGTGCAGAGTCAGGTAGACCTTATCGCCGGTGTGGAGACCCACGCCAGTTGCACGTATCACGTTTTTTAACGTGCGCTGCTTTATCATGCCCAATCTCTCTTGATGAAAGCTCGGGATATTACCAGAGATACCCCCTATCACCAAGATTTTAAATCTGAGGCGAAGGTGACAGGGGGCACGGTTTCTAGGGCTTTTATCAGTCCGCTTGCTTGCGCAAAAAGGCTGGAACGTCTAGATAATCGAGCTCTGGATCAGCGTGCAGATCCATCTTGCGCGCAGTAGATTGGCCAGCGCCCTGACCACGACGGGTAACAGTTGGCTTGACCAGACTGTCGTAGTCGACTTCGCCACGTGAAGTGCGCGGTGGATTATCCACTACTACGCTCATTGGCGGACGTTTCTCACCGGGCTCTTGAAGACCTGTAGCTACTACTGTGACGCGCAGGCTATCAGTGAGTTCTGGATCAAATACGCTACCGACAATAACGGTGGCGTCTTCGTCAGAGAAGTCGCGGATAATATTACCCACATCTTCAAATTCACCCAGAGTCAGGTCATAACCACTGGTGATATTGACCAGAATACCTTTGGCACCCTGCAGGTTGACATCTTCCAACAGCGGGCACTTGATAGCGCTCTCTGCGGCGATAATCGCGCGATCTTCACCACTGGCTTCGCCAGTGCCCATCATGGCCATGCCCATTTCGGACATTACCGTGCGCACATCGGCGAAATCGACGTTGATCAGGCCTTCCAGCAAGATCAGATCGGCAATACCCTGAACCGCACCGAAGAGTACGTTGTTAGCCTGTTTAAAGGCGTTCAGTACAGTCATATCTTTACCAAGCACCTGAAGCAGCTTCTCGTTGGGCACGATAATCAGTGAATCGACACGCTCTTTTAGCTGAGCTATGCCCTGATTGGCAATATCCATGCGCTTGCGACCTTCAAAAGCAAAGGGACGCGTCACTACGCCGACGGTAAGAATACCCATCTGCTTAGCCACTTCAGCGATTACCGGTGCTGCACCAGTACCTGTTCCGCCACCCATACCAGCGGTAATAAACACCATATCGGCGCCTTCAATTGCCTGGGCAATACGCTCTTTGTCTTCCAGAGCGGCCTGACGACCCACTTCAGGATTGGCACCAGCA
>Ga0075467_10002747_pt1 | contig 13766 bp, 12 predicted proteins | sample DEB08_DNA_9_FD_75067 | JGI IMG/M metagenome (GOLD analysis project Ga0075467, IMG submission 75067) | Aqueous microbial communities from the Delaware River and Bay under freshwater to marine salinity gradient to study organic matter... | ecosystem: Environmental > Aquatic > Marine > Coastal ...
AAACTAACTCTAAAAGCCCAGCACCAAGCACCCTACCCCAATGAAAGACGTCTACCAGCTCGCCGATTTATCCAGCCGTGAAATACTCGATGCCGGCGCCGACAAGCCGGCACGCCTTGCCGTCATCGGCCATCCAGTAAGCCATTCCGCTTCACCTGCGATGCATCAGGCCGCGCTCGATGCCCAAGGCAAAGACGTCCGTTACATCCGGCTCGAGGTCGAACCTGGGCAGGTCGCTGAAGCTGTGCAGCGCATGCGGGAGCTTGATTTCATCGGTTGCAATGTCACCGTGCCACACAAGGTCGAGGTCATGGAGTGCTGTGATGAGCTCAGCCAGGACGCGCAGCTCATGAATGCGGTCAACACCTTGATCTTTGGCGAGCAGACCCTGGGCCACAATACCGATGCACCAGGCCTGGTGCGCGCCATCCGCGAGGAATTCAGCATCGATCTGGCGGACCTCAAGGTAATGATTGTCGGTGTCGGTGGCGGTGCCGGACGCGCCGCTGCCACCCAGTGTGCGCGCATTGGCTGTGATCAGGTATGGCTGGTCAACAGAACCTTGGAAAAAGCCCAGCAACTAGCCAGCGAGCTGCAAGCTCTCGGCAATGAGCTCAACCATCTCGCAGGCCCGGGAGAGCGCTTCACCGCCATGGCACCCAATGACCCCGCTATCATGGAGGCCGCAGGTCACGCCGAGCTGATCATCAATGCCACCTCATTGGGGCTACGCTCCATCGACCCCATGCCCCTACCCTCCGGCTGCATTGAACCCCATCATCTGGTCTATGACATGATCTACAACCCGCCGAGCACGGCACTCATCAGCCATGCCAAGTCCGTGGGTGCACGCACTGCCAATGGACTCTCCATGCTGCTGCACCAAGGCGCATTGGCCTACGAATGCTGGTTCCCGGGCAAGACTCCGTTGGAGGAAATGAGGAAAGGGCTACTCACTTCCTCTGACAAATGAATACTCAAGATGAATACTCAGATGTGCGACGCTCGTTCAGTTGGTCGCGTCCGCAAAAATTTAATTTCGCCGGCGATATCATTGATCGATGGGCCGAGGATGCCCATAAGCTGGCGATTCACTGGATCGACGATCATGGCAAGGATATCCAGCGGAGCTTTCACCAACTCAGTGTCGCCTCCAAACAGTTGTGCAATGTGCTTGCCAACGCCGGCGTGCAGCGCGGGGACACACTGATCCTGGTCCTGGGACGTCAGCTAGCATGGTGGGAGGTGCTCACCGCCTGCATCAGAATGGGGGTCGTCGTATCTCCGGGAACCACCCAGCTTTCCGCCAAGGACCTCGCCTACCGCATCAACGCCTGCGGCGCCACAGCCATTGTCACCGATAGCACTACTGCGGCAAAAATCGATGGCGTGCGCGATCAGTGTCCTTCGCTTTCAACCTGCATCTGCGTGGCAGACGGCAGCGGGCCGCTCTGGCTCGATTACCAGACTGAGATCAATGCCGCGTCGGATCAGTTTCCGGTGGCCGACACTGACAGTAACGAGGAATCTTTATGTTACTTCACCTCGGGCACGACCGGCTATCCAAAAATGGTCCTGCATACCCACAACTACGGTCTTGGGCACGAGGCCACCGGCAAATACTGGCTCGACCTGAAACCGGATGACCTGCACTGGAACATCAGCGACACCGGCTGGGCCAAGGCAGCCTGGAGCAGCTACTTTGGCCCCTGGTTATGTGGAGCGGCCCTATTTGTCCACCACACCTCCGGCTTTGACCCAACGCGCACCCTTGACTTACTCTCCAGCTACCCGGTAACCACCATGTGCGGTGCCCCGACGATCTATCGGATGCTCGTATTACAAGATCCCGAAAAGCGCCAGTATCCAACGCTACGCCACTGCGTCAGTGCGGGCGAACCTCTCAACCCGGAGGTAATCGAAGTTTGGAAAAGAGCAACCGGGCTAGTCATCCGGGACGGCTTCGGCCAGACCGAAACACCCATACTGTGCGGCAACTTCATAGGTGTGGAACCCCGCTACGGCTCTATGGGAAAACCGGCACCGGGCATCCAGCTTGCGGTGATTGACGACGAGGGCCGGATCCTGCCGCCAAACCAGGAGGGTGATATTGCCGTTAAGGTGCGCCCAGAGCGCCCTCAGGGCCTGTTCAAGTGCTACAGTGGCGAAGCGGAAAAAACCCGCGATTGTTTCCGCGGAGACTGGTATCTAACTGGAGACCGCGCTACCGTCGATGATGACGGCTACTTCTGGTTTGTCAGCCGCTCTGATGACCTCATCCTTTCTGCCGGTTATCGCATTGGGCCTTTCGAGGTCGAAAGCGCACTGCTGGAGCACCCTGCGGTCGCAGAATCCGCGGTGGTATCGTCACCCGATGAACAGCGTGGAGAGGTGGTGAAAGCCTTCATCGTGCTTGCTCCGGGCCACAACGCTAGCGACACCCTGGCAGATGAGCTGAAGAACCACGTCAAGCAGGTAACAGCGCCTTATAAGTACCCGCGCAAAATCGAATTTATCGAAGAGCTACCCAAGACCGTCAGCGGAAAAATCCGGCGTGTCAAACTACGCGATAAGGAATGGGGCCGTAACTAGACCCATAAGCGTTAGCTATGCTCTGGCCCCTACCTGCTACTCGCTAGCTAGAAAGCCTTGACATCTCACTCCGCCGGCGTGTTTCCGGGCTCTGGCAACTGATGATCGTGAAGGTTGTTTTTCTGAGGGTTGTGCGGGCGCTTATCCTGTTGCCCGGGAAAGCCCTTGTAATGCGCGCTCCGGATTTCCATCCCGGAGATCTCCCCGTCCCCATCACGATCAATCCGATCGAAGAGTTTTTTACGACGTTGCTCGGGCCATTTATTCATCCAGGGAATTGCCGCGTATTCCTGGTAATCAAGGCCACCACTGGAATTTGCATCATGAATGGTAAAATGAATGTTAGGCAGAACCATTGGCCTTAATCCAGACCGCAGCTCAAACCGCTCAATTTGGTCATTCTTATTGCGGTCCGCTTTTTTGAATAACTTGCTCAGCTTTTCATCATTCTTGCCCAAAAACTGCACTAATCCAGAGAACTCTGAGAGACTAAGGGCTTCATCACCATCAGCATCCAGCTGGGAAAACTCCCTGCGTGCTACCACAGACCACCTTGAATCACCCGGCTGAAGTTCAGACACCCGAAGCACCTTGTCTTTATCATGGTCCAGAAATTCAAATAATTTGCGCCGCTTCTCCTCGTCCATGTTTTTTAAGCGCGGCATGGCTGAAAACTCAGCAAAAGAAAGCATCTTATCCCTATCTGCATCGGCTTCTCTGAACGCCTTGAACCGTTCCTTCCCCATGCCGCCCTTGGCTTTTTTTAGCTCACCATGAGTTGCCTTGCCAGCTTCAGCAACTATTCCAGTAACACCCTCTGCTTGCTCCTTCGCTGCCTTGGTATCAGCATAAGACCTATCCGCAGACAAGCCAACAAATAGGAACAAACTTAGGGCTAAATGAGTTAGTGACGCTTTCATAGAGTGTGTTTTCTGGGAGACTGGAGGCAAGCTCAACTATCGGAGCGCTTCATCTCGCATGCCTGTTTCCTTGTCCTTGAACACCGGAGACCGTAATGGGTTGTGCATGTTGCTCATTTTTTTATTTTGTTTGTCGCCACATTCGGCAATAAGTCCTCCAGCGATGCATATCAGTGAACTTATCAAGCCGAATGAGCCTACGTTCTCATTCGAATTTTTCCCTCCAAAAAGCGAGCAGGCTGCTCACGCCCTCTATGAGACCATCAAGGACCTCGCTGAATACAACCCGTCATTTGTAAGTGTCACCTACGGAGCAGGAGGCACCACCCGTGACCTCACCCACGAACTGGTATTGAAGATCAAGGAAACGACCACCATTCCTCCCATTCCTCACTTAACCTGTGTATCGCACAGCGAAGATGAAATCACTGCGACACTGCAGCGCTACGCCGATGCCGGCATTGGCAATATTCTCGCCCTAAGAGGTGACCCCCCGGCTGGCAACTCCGGATATGATCGCTCCCAGGATGCCTTCCAATACGCTGCCGATCTCGTTCGTCATATTAAAACATTCAACGAAGCTGGAAAGCACCCTGATTCACGTGGTTTTGGAATCGGTGTGGCAGCATTCCCTGAAGGTCACCCGGACACCCCTAACCGCTTGCTGGAAATGGATCATCTCAAGGCAAAAGTTGATCAAGGTGCCGACTACATCTGCACCCAGCTGTTTTTTGACAACCATGACTTTTTTGATTTTCGCGACCGCTGCCTTTTGGCCGGAATCAATATCCCTATTATCGCAGGCATTATGCCCATCACCTCTGCCAAAGGCATCCACCGCATGGCTGAACTCGCAGCAGGCGCCCATTTCCCTGCACGCCTGCTGAAGGCACTCAACCGTGCAGGTGAGAACAAGGAGGCTGTTCAGCGCGTCGGTGTGCAACACGCCGCAGAGCAGTGCGCCGGTCTACTCGATCAGGGCGTGGACGGCATCCACTTCTACACCCTGAACCAAAGCAAGGCGACACGCGAGGTGTATGCCCTGCTAGGCATGCGCTAAATGGCGAGCCGTGCTCTGATCTGGCGATTGGAGATCGGAGAGCTGAGATCAGAGGTCAGAGGCCAGAGATCAAACCAGTCAGCTCGCAAATCTGAGCGCAAATCTGGCCGCAACCAGAAAGCGATTAGCAGCCGCAGCCGCCGCCGCAGCAGCCACCGCCATCAGCTTGCTCCATGTCCTCTGGAGCAGGGGCACGACCGAGTTCAAGCGTCATACCAACATACTTGGAAATCGTTTTCTGCAAGGTTTGAAGCCCCTGTTGAGCTTCCATGAAATCGTTGGCCACCTCATTGGAGAGAAGCCCATCGCGCTCCCCCTCAAAGGTCTGGATCTCCAATTCGGAAATCTCAACACCAGCTTGTTGTTTCTGGTGAAGTTCTTCCCCACGTTCGTGCACGGACTGGTATTGAAGCTTGGCTGCGTCATCGGAAAGGAAACGCTCAACCTGTCCCTGAAGGGCAAGAAATTCAATATCCTGTGCGATTGCATCACACAGTTCCTGGGTCTTCGTCATCACATTGGATTCTTTAGAAAGCATGTTCATGACCTCCCTTATCCTCGAGAAGGACTTTTGGCAACCTCTGAGGCAAAAATTTTGCCAAAAAAAAATCAAATCCGCAGAAAATGTACACATACGGGCCAAGCCGAATATACGTTAATGCTTGGATTTCCCAATCTGTCTGGTGGCTGCCACCAGATAGTCCATCACCGCATTCTCATCGCTCTTGTTGAGGCCGGCATTCCATGCCATTCCGGGAACAATGGTATGCCATTCGTCCACACGCATGTCTGTGGGCATTTTAAACTCATGGCACTGGGCGCAATGCACTTGCGAAAGCGCATAACCTCTACCCAGGGTATCGAGTGGTTTTCCCGCTTGTTTTGCCATACTTACGTTGGGAATGGGAGGGCTGGCGTTTTCCTGCATAGGAGAACAAGCCGCGACCACAAGGCCTGTCACACCAACTCCAATAATACTGTATCTGTTAAACATAGGCCGATGCGTAACATAATTCTGTCCCCAATCCAATCACGATCTTACGCCTTGCCTCAGCCTTTGCAAGGCCACAGGATATCCTCATGAATAAGAGGTTCTTATGTGGAGTTACCATCCTAGCTATCATTGTTGGCTTCCTAATCTGGCACTACAGTGACGCTCAGGTTATCAAACGAAAGTCCAATACCCTGATAGACACTCTCAATATCACAGGTAGCGAAACAAGAAGTTTCCGCTTGCTGAAAACCGGCAGCTTCACGAACCTGTTAGCCAGATCTGTAATATGCCGTGTAAATTTGGTGAATTATAGGTCTGATTACTCCTATGATGAGCTTGAGGCCCAGCACCACCTCTTCGTGCACAACGTGGACACATCCTCTGTCACGGCCAGCAATATGGCCGTAAGTATAATAGGTGATGGCTCTGCTGAGGTCACCGCAGAGCTATCCTTGTCTCTCACCGGAAAAAATGACGCCGGCTTCTCAGAGGCAGGCAAACTTGCTCTACTCTGGAAAAAAGACACTGCCGGCAAATGGCACATTACCAAATTGGTTATTACCAGTAGAAACCGCTGATTTACATTAGCAATCAAGCACAGACTTAAATAAAAGCCTGGTCTTCAGGCTTGTTTACCAGTCCGCCTTGTAGCCTCGAGTGTCAAGGTGGACAAAACCACGATAGGTACCAATGCCCCCTTCAAAATCGCGTTTTTTGTCGCGGTAATGACGAGCGACACTGGCCACGTGACGTGGACTGGCTCCATGAAATACGATATCGACAGCTTGGTTCATCATATGCAGAGAGCCTCTCTTGCCACGCACGGCAGCATTGTAGTTGGGGCTACGATAAACCGATAATATATGCTTCACTGGAGTTCCCATATCACGAGATATGCGATCGATCACCTTGAGTGTGGGCCCTATTTTTTTCCACATCTTGCGAGGAGGCAGGCTGTTTACTGTATACCCTCTGGTATTAAAGTGTGGGGCCAATATCATACGCGGTGTGATATTTTTAAGCCGGAGCCCCTTGATGTAGTTAGCATAGCGATTTACATTGGCACCCTTTAACCGCACCCACGCCTCGGGAATACCTGCGACTGCCTTACTGGAATATCCAAACCATCCTGCTTCTGCATCATCCATTCCCAGAAACATGCTTGCTGCTGTAGCTCCAGCCATTCCCAAAAATTTTCTTCTTCCACCTACCAGACCTCGCGCGCCACGGCCATACGCATCCAGAATACAAGAATCTTCAGCAGGAAGCCCACCTTGACTGGCCTCAAACCCCTTATCCTTATCCTTTTTTAGATGATCCATTGGCTCGCATTACTAGTTGATTTTGCCGAACACACCTTTAGACAGCAGTAAAAACAGTATAGCAACGTCAGAAGGGTGAAAACAGATGAGTTAATAACACAAATGCAACGGGCTTGGCAACATTTAATTAAGATGAATTAAATATAAATTCACCCCAATTAAAGTTGCAGGATTCAAAAAAACCACAGGAACGACTTCCCCCCTCCTTTGCCCTCGGATGATTGATCTCACCCCATCCTTTGCCTGACAGCCTCATAAAGACAAACAGCGGTAGCGACACTTGCGTTAAGACATTCAACCTTGCCCGCCATTGGAATCTTGACGAGAAAATCACAATTTTCCTCGGTGAGCCGCCGCATACCCTCACCTTCCGCTCCAATGACAATGCCCATAGGCCCCGTCATGTTGACTTCATACAAACTGCCTTCACCCGCATCACTGGTTCCAACAAGCCAGACACCCGCCTCTTGTAGTTTTTTCATGGTTCGGGACAGATTGGTAACCCGAAAGAATGGAACCGAATCCGCAGCCCCTACAGATATACGCCTTACGGTTTCAGTGATACCTGCTGATTTATCTTTAGGGGCGACAACCGCCGTGACCCCGGCGCCATCTGCAGTTCTGAGTATCGCTCCAAGATTGTGAGGGTCCTGAACACAGTCAATGACCAACAAAAGCGGATTCTCATCATTTGCCAGCAGATCGTAGAGATCCTCCTCGGCCCTGACCCCAGATCGCTTGTCAGCCCGATCACCGCGCACGTGCTTGTTTTCACGCGCTCCCCCTTCTCTGCCCTTGTGTCTCATGAATTATTACAGTTCTTCTTCAATTTCCTTCAATTCAAAAAAGAGGACATCCCATTGTTCAAGGTTGGGCTGAAGTTCCAATTTGGCATTAACAATATATTGACGCACACTCGCCAACAGCTTGGCATACTCGATGTAAAAGTCACGAACCCCATCGCGGTAGTCTCTGCCAAGGGCGTCAGCAAATCTAGTTTTAGAATCATCTAGTTGTACTGCAAATGCCTCAATAAGAAGTTTTCTGGATCGGTAGGTTTTAATGATAAAGACTAACATGGCTAAAGTCGCTCCAGCCAAAAATACCAAGGCGGGATACGGATACATGCCTATCTTCATTGAGCCAGCCACACCTGCAGAAAGCAATAGCATCAGGCAGACGTAGATCCAGACCTTCAATCTGGCCCTACGCTCAGTCAGCTGCATATCCAGCATCCCTCTGATCTTCAAATTTACCACCGCCTGTTTTGCCGCGCGTCCCATGCGCCTGACAAAACGCTGTCTCGTAGCACCGAAGCCATCCGCCCCTACATCGAAGTCATTTAGTGAAATAGCCAGCCGCTCCCTGACGCGTGGACGAACCGTATCCCAATGCATCCGGCACTGTTTAACAAGTTTTTCAGCGTCCTCGTTAGCCTCTTGTTCCACAGATTCCTGTGTGGAATCTATAAGGGATTGCACAATCGTTTGAGGAAGGTTATCAGCGCTAAACATACTTTTTAAGGTCCCCCATAAACCTGTCTTGCCCCGAATCATTTTCTTACTCTCGTCTCCCTGACTCGCAAAGACATTCCTCATACCGACAAATTTTACCGCAGCATCGGCAGATTGCTGCTCCCGCCCCTTATCCATTTCTCTCTCTATATCACCGAGAAAACTTTCATTTTCACGCAGCAACTGGGTACGCAGCACGATCATGTCCTCAATACTGCGCAACACCACAGCTGCGGCATCACGGACACGCTGCAGAACTGCTCGTCTCGCAGGTGAGCTAGTCACGATATCGGATATGTATTTCTCCAGGGCGGGGTAGCCACTTTCCCGCCAACTGCTCTCGCCGAATGGGGTTTCCATTTTGGCTTGCATAGCAAGCTTTCCAGAAACGGGGTAGATTGGAAGTGTGCGCCCGATCCGTTGCACTGAAATATCACGCATGTGACCTAGAATCACTTCAAGGTCGCTCTCTTCCCGAAGATCTGATTGCTGCAGAATGAAGATTGATTTTTCGATCATCTCGTTATCCCGTTTACTGATAAAATCCCATGTTGACGCCCCCCATGGATTACTTGCCGGGAACACCCAGAAAATCAAATCAGCGACCGGCAAAAAGCGATCAGTAATAGCCTGATGCCCCTGCACCACAGAATTGGTTCCCGGGGTGTCTACCAGATTAAAATCCATGAGGAAATCAACCCTCCGGAAACGTTCCTCTAAAATAGGTGTAACTTCCTCGTTATAGGTTTTCTCACCGTATCGGTACCACTGCACTCGATCGGTTTCAGGCAGCACATTGGTCTTACATATATCCTGACCAAAGAGCCCATTAAGCAGGGTCGACTTACCGGCATTCACTTCCCCACAAACAACCAAAAGAAATGGATTACTTAGCCCCTTGGTGATGTCATTTTCAAGCAGTGGGCTTTTTTCAGCATCGGTTTTCTCTGCCAATTCCAGTATGCGAACAACAAGGTCGCTAAGACGTTTACGGGTCTTGAAATACTCTCTCCCAAACATGACGTGTGCTATTAAGCGTGGCCCACAATAAAAAAGCAACCCTACTTAAGCTAATCTTTGCCTAACCGCTTACACGCGAGATTATCTCGACAGCATCGTCGTAGCAGGCCCCGTCGTAGCAGGCACCACCGTTTTTGTAAGCATTGCCGACTTCGCGGGAGGAGCTTCTGGAGTGACTACAGAAACCCTCGAGGATGACGGGTTCAGTGCAAGCAACTGAGAAACAGTCACAAACTTAAACCCTCGCCTCAACAACCCATCAAACGTTGCAGGCATTGCATCCACCGTCGGCTTGTGCAGGTCATGAGCCAGCACAATAGAACCATTCCTGGTATTTTTGACTATTCTTGATGTGACTACAGACACTCCAGGGCGCCTCCAGTCTTCCGGATCGACATTCCATAAAATAGTCGGATAACCGTATTCCTTGTATATCCATTCTCTCTGATTCTGGCGCAGGGCACCATAGGGCGGACGCATCGTACGCGGTTTGACACCACAGGCAGCAATGATGACATCGCGCGTTCTGTCCATTTCTATGCGAACCGAAGAGTCACTCAACGCGGTCAGCTTGCGATGTGTCCATGTGTGGTTACCAATTTCATGCCCCTCCGCCACCATCCGGCGCACGATGTGCGGATACATATTCACACTCCGCCCGATCACGTAAAAGGTTGCCTTGATATTGCGCTCACGGAGCATATCGAGCAATCTGGGCGTGTTCTGGGGATGTGGACCATCATCGAATGTCATCGCTATGTATGGTAAATTAGTACGGCCACGTGAATGACTAACACCCACAGCGTCTGGAAGTCCATTGGGCAAATCAATATCTGGATTACGCAAACCTGACGCACGTAATGTGGGGGTACGGTATGCGCCATTGGATGTTGTTTTTCTAGCCTTGTCGTTGGCCGAGCACGCCACAAGCATGGTTAAAGCTGTAATAGTAATAATAATAAAAGGATGTCGTGTAATCATCATGTCTTTGATGGCAGGGGGGGGATAAGGAGGATTTGAAGGCTTCAGGAATGGCATCGGGTCATATTGTGAGATATTTGCGCAGCTCGATTCACGATGCAGATCGAGCACTGATTGCAAATCCAGTTTGAAAAACCAACTCTGCCAACTACGTGCAACATTATACACTATATTTAATAGTTTGTGAAGCCGCTAATTCATGGATTCCATCATATTTTTCACATGCAACAAACAAGCAAGCGGCTAAATCAGCCATTATGATTAAAACAAGCCGCTGATCGCATATCCGTCTTGGTAAAAACAAGGCCTCGATTTCTAGACATTTTTCACATTTCGCTATTGCAAAGTATCAAAACTCGTCGTAGACACCGCCGTCCGAATGCGGCTTCGAGCAGGCCGAATCTCAAGACAAGACAGCCCTATAGTGTAATTGGTAACACACCGGATTTTGATTCCGCATTTCCAGGTTCGATTCCTGGTAGGGCTATTTTCATCCTCCCCCGCATTCCCTGTGCTTGGCAGACTAATCGCTAGGTCATTTGAAGTGCAGTCCTAGCTCCAGGTATTTTGCTCGCCCACCAGAGCCTCAAGCCTACCCTCGTTTAATACTTGCGGCCTTCCCTGACTGCTCGTGAAAACCCTTTCGGCATGTCGAGAGCCCCTTTATCTCAAGCGGCCCCCGAGTCTGGGCGCATAAATTCAAAAATGCTCACCCTTCTTCAAAAAAAATCTTGGCATCCCCCTACTTCGGAATAGGTTGTGCATCGAAAATCTTGCTCCTGATCAGCCAGCTTGACCAAAACAACCACCAACACACTATTTCATGGCAAAAATCGACCCCTATTTTGATGCGATGCTGGAGAACGATGCATCAGACTTGCACCTCTCCTCCAACAACGAGCCGATTATTCGAATCCATGGCGAACTGATACGCCTGGATGCTCCTCCGCTGAAACACGAAGAGCTGAAAGAGATACTGAGTGAAATCTGCCCGGAGGATAAAATGGAACACTTCGAGCAGACGGGTGATGTTGACTTTGGCTATGAACTTCCTGGAAGGGCCCGTTTCCGTGCCAACTTTTTCAACCAGAAAGATGGCATTGCGTCGGTCTTTCGTACCATCCCGTCAAAGGTGCTGACCACGGAGCAACTGGGGCTTCCAGATATTTGTCAAAAATTCGCAAAATTGACCAAGGGTCTGGTCTTGGTAACCGGGCCGACAGGTTCAGGAAAGTCGACCACGCTTGCTGCTATTATCGACTACGCTAACAAAGTCCGCCCAGATCACATCCTGACCATTGAGGATCCGATCGAATTTGTTCATCAATCTGTCAAGGCGTTGATTAACCACCGTGAAGTCGGCCTCCACACCAAGTCATTTGGAAGTGCACTCCGAGGAGCTCTGCGTGAGGATCCCGATATCATCTTGGTGGGTGAGATGCGTGACCTTGAAACTATTTCTTTGGCGCTGGAGGCCGCTGCAACAGGTCACCTCGTTTTCGGCACCCTCCACACCCCAAGTGCCGCCAAGACCATTGACCGGATTATTGATGTATTCCCCGCAAGCCAACAAAACCAAATTCGAACTACCCTCTCTGAAGCCATCAAAGGCGTCATTGCGCAAAACCTTTTCAAACGAGTCGACAAACCTGGACGGGTTGCCGCCCTCGAAATCCTCGTAGTTGATACGCCTATCGCGAATATGATCCGGGAAGAAAAGACCTACCAAATCCCCGGCATGATCGAAGTTGGCAAGAAAAAAGGCAATGTGCCACTTGACTCTGCAATCATGGCACACCTTGAAGCTGGGCGCATTAGTCCTGACGAGGCATTTGAGAAAAGTATCGATAAGAAACGATTCCTGCCCTTCTTGACACGCGAGCCTGAACCATGGGAACTCTAGCCACAGTTGTCAGCAGCCATCGGGGTCTTGTGCTGAACTTGCTCAACCCCATGGCTCAACAACCCAACCGGAGTCTCACCACCCGAGTCAAACCGCGACGCCTGCGGCTGCTTCGGCACACTTGATGCCGTCCATTGCTGCAGAGATAATGCCACCGGCATAACCAGCACCCTCACCACAGGGATAGAGACCTCGGATTTCGGGATGCTGCAGATCGCTATCGCCACGCGGCACCCGAAGCGGACTGCTGGTGCGGGTCTCAAAACCGATGAGCCCGGCTTCCTCGGTAATGTAGCCATGCATGCCTGTGCCAAATTTCCTCAAACCTGTTTGCATGCGGGTGGCAATAAACCCGGGCATAATCTCATGCAACGGTGCCGGGGTAATCCCGGGGAAATAACTTGTGCCGGGCAAGCTTGATGAAATCCTTCCCTCAAGAAAATCGGTGACGCGCTGCCCAGGTGCCTTTTGTTTTCCTCCCCCACTTTTCGATGCCATGACTTCCAGCTCCTTCTGGAATCTGATACCCGATAAAATCCCGTGCTCGTCATCAAATGACTTTGTATCCTCCGGCTCCACACTCACCACCAGTCCACTGTTAGCATATGGTGAATCACGGCGAGACAAGGACATCCCGTTGACAACCACCTCATCGTTTTCAGTCGCTGCCGGCACAATGAAGCCACCAGGGCACATGCAGAACGAGTGTACGCCCCTGCCTCCGATCTTACAAGCGAGCCTGTAGCTAGCAGCGGGAAGTATTCTGGGACGTTCCGTGCCTCTCTTATAATGATATTGGATGCTGTCGATCAAGGGCTGCGGATGCTCTATCCTGACACCCACGGCAAAGGCCTTTTTCTCCATCAGGATATTTTCCCCAGCAAGCAGCTCATATATATCACGCGCACTGTGACCGGTGGCGAGGATCACAGAATCCCCAGTGAACTCCTTGCCGTCGAGAGTAGCAGCACCGCAGACTTTACCTTTATCAGCGTAGAGAAACTGAGTCACTTTTGCCCCGAAATGAATCTCTCCCCCTGCATCCAGAATACTGCCGCGCATCGCCTTGACCACATTGGGCAGTAGATTGGACCCAATATGCGGGTGAGCGTCTGTTAGTATTCTAAGCGGTGCCCCATGCGCTACAAAGGTTTCATAAACATCACGCACAGGGCCACGTTTGGTCGCGCGGGTGTAAAGTTTTCCATCTGAGAAAGTTCCGGCTCCTCCCTCACCAAAGCAGTAGTTGGAATCCTCGATCACCCTGCCTTCCCTGAGTAGAGGAGCGAGGTCGAATCGACGAGCAGAGACATCCTTGCCTCGCTCTAACAGTATAGGCTTAGAGCCTAGTTCAATCGCACGCAAGGCAGCAAACATACCAGCAGGCCCACAACCAATGATGATGATCCGCTTGGCCGATGCCGGAACTTTCCGGTAATCTGGTTTGTATTCCGGCTCAG
>Ga0075467_10002749_pt1 | contig 13762 bp, 14 predicted proteins | sample DEB08_DNA_9_FD_75067 | JGI IMG/M metagenome (GOLD analysis project Ga0075467, IMG submission 75067) | Aqueous microbial communities from the Delaware River and Bay under freshwater to marine salinity gradient to study organic matter... | ecosystem: Environmental > Aquatic > Marine > Coastal ...
AATCGCGATCTGCCCGATCCCGAACAGGGCTGGTCACCCGAGCGCAGCCATCTGCTCGCCCGCGAATGTCTCGCCACGCTGGCCGAAATGATCGACGATATCTAGGAAGTGGCGGAGACGGAGGGATTCGAACCCTCGATAGGTTGCCCTATACACGCTTTCCAAGCGTGCGCGATCGACCACTCTGCCACGTCTCCGCAAATGCCGCCTGACCCGTGAATCTGGTCGAATATCAGACAGCGTTGCTCCCCTAATGCGGGAATCGGGCTTTCGCAAGCGATAGTGTCGGGTTAGGGTGGGGCCATAAGAAATATGCCGTTAGTCCTGAGCTTGTCGAAGGACGCCTATCGACGAGAGGCGTGGTTCGACAGGCTCACCACTAACGGACCAAGGACAGGACATTCTCGATGAGAAAAATATCGCTGATCGCTTTGCTTGCCACCTTCACCGCCTTGTCGCCGCTTGCCGCCCAGGACACCGAAAAACCGGAATATCCCAGCCCCAACGCGATTGTCGATGCGGCCCCGGCCAGCGAATGGGTGAAGATTGCGCCCAGCGACCTGCTGGTCATGGACCTCGCCCCGGATGCCGAGGGAGAGCCGCGCCGCGTGGTCATCCAGCTGATGCCGGAACCCTTCTCGCAAGGCTGGATCCGCAATATCCGCAAGCTCGCCACCGCGCGCTGGTGGGATGGCACCAGCATCAACCGGGTGCAGGACAATTATGTCGTCCAATGGGGCGATGCGAGTGAAGAGAAGGCGTTGCCGGAGGGGCTGGAGACGGTGCCGGAGAGTGAGTATGTTGCATCGATGAATGCATTGCTCGCAGTTCACTCGAACGCTTCTGCCGAAGATGCCGCTCACGATGCCATGATGGCTGCTGGGAACGTTGCTGAGGCTATGTCGGATGCAATGAAGGAGGAGCATCGAAAAACTGAAGACCCGAACTATAGAAGGTGGGAAGAGAAAGATTCCTATTCTGAGTGGGTGCAATTTAATGACGGCTGGCCATTGGCAAACCAAGGCATCGACGATCAAGCGATGTTCTGGCCCATCCACTGCTACGGTGCCGTCGGCGTCGGCCGCAACTATTCTCCCGATACCGGCAGCGGCGCAGAACTCTACGCCGTGATCGGTCATGCGCCGCGCCATCTGGATCGCAATATTGCGGTGGTCGGGCGGATCATCGAGGGGATCGAGCATCTCTCCAGCCTGCCGCGCGGCAAAGGGCAGCTGGGATTTTACGAGGACGCGAGCAAGCGGGTACCGATCACATCGATCCGACTGGCCAGCGAACTGCCGGCGGCGGACCAGCCGCGCTTCGAATATCTCTCCACCGAAGGCGAAACCTTCGCCAAATATGCCGATGCCCGGGCCAATCGCCGCGATCCCTTCTTCATCGTGCCGGCCGGTGGCGCCGATATCTGCAATATCCCGGTGCCGGTGCGGCGGGTCGTTGCAGAGTGAGGAGGTCAGTGCACCTGCGCAGGCAGGTGCCCATCTCCTGCCATCGCGTCTGGCCGCTCGCTGGGGAGATGGATCCCCGCCTTCGCGGGGAAACAGGGTGTAAGTTTCCCTTTCCTACAGCACGTATATTCGGTTAATCTCGTCCGATGCTCCGGCGCTTCATCCCTTCGGTCCCAACGGCCGCCCACCGGCGGTTTTCCAATATTTCCGGAAGCGAATATTTCTTCGCAATAGGGGGTGTGACCCGTGTGACCCCGTGTGACCCAAAGATTGTTCCCCGGCGCAGGCCGGGGTCCAGTCGAGTCCTGACGGTGCGGTTCAAAAGGCGAAGGCGGGACTGTTCTGGACCCCGCCCTGCGCCGGGGCACGAAAAGCGCGTTTGCAGGGACAGGCTTTCTTTTCTTTAACCCTGTAAACTTTGTAAAGTTCATCACGGAAAGAGCAGAATGACAAACCGGTTTCGATCCATGCGCATCGCCTTTTTTGCCCTCGCCATCGCCTGTTTTTCGCCAGCGCTGGCGCAGGAAGAACCACCCACACCAACCCCCGCCGAAATCCTCGCCGCCGCCCCCGCCGAGCACTGGCTGCCGATCCCGGTCAGCGATCTGTTGATTCCGACCCTGCCCGATGCAGCGGACGGCTCAAAACGGCAGGCGGTGATCCAGCTGCTGCCGGCGGAACTGTCCGGCGGCCATGTCCGCAATGTCCGCGCGCTCGCCCGCAATCACTGGTGGGACGGTACCAAGATCTATCGCGTCGCCAGGGATTTCGTCACCCAGTTCGGCGGCAATCCGGATGCAAAAGCCGTTCCCAAGACGCTCGAGACCGTGCCGGAAAGCGAATATTATAACGCCGCGCTGGGCGCGAAACGCGACACCGACATGGCAGCGCTCAAGGCCGCGGTCGATTACAGCAATCAATATCAGGGCACGACGATCGAGCCGCTGATGAAGATCATCTACGAAAGCTATGGCGCCAAGGTCGGCTTTGGCGGCGGCTGGCCGGTCGGCAGCGACAAGCAGGGACAAGCCTATCCGCTGACCTGTCGCGGCGCGCTGTCGCCCGCCCATTATGATCCGCCCGACACCGGCAGCGGCGCGGAACTGTCGGTGATCACCGGCGAGGCGGCGCGCAGCCTCGACACCACATTCGGCATGGTCGGGCGGGTGATCGACGGGCTCGAGCATCTGCAGAATCTGCCGCTCGGTACCGATCCGGGCGGATTCTACGCCGACAAGGTGGACTATATCGAGATAGACTCGATTCGGCCGGCCAGCGAATGGCCGCTGGCCGAGCAGCCGCATTATGAATATCTCGCCAGCCACAGCCCGGCGTTGTTGCAATATATCGCCGCCCACGGCGGTTATGGCAATATTTGTACGGTGCCGGTGCCGATTAGGAAAGTTTCAAAATAGCGTAATAATATTACAATGCATCTCGCACGGACCGTCATTTGCTGGTAATGCAAAGCCGATAGACTCATCAGAACAGGAGCCTCCCCATGCGCGTCGGTACCCCCAGGGAAATCAAGAATCACGAATATCGGGTCGGCCTGACCCCGGAATCGGTCCGCGAGCTGGTCGCGCACGGCCATGACGTGCTGGTCGAGACCGGTGCCGGCCTCGGCATCGGCGCGGAAGATGGCGAATATATCGACGCCGGCGCAACCATTGCGACGACCGCTGCCGAAATCTTCGAAAAATGCGAAATGGTGGTCAAGGTCAAGGAACCGCAGCCGGTCGAACGCGCCATGCTGCGCGAAGGCCAGATCCTGTTCACCTACCTCCACCTCGCGCCCGATCCGGAGCAGACCACCGATCTGGTCAAGTCGAAAGCGATCTGCATCGCCTATGAAACCGTCACCGGCACCGGCGGGCTGCCGCTGCTCAAGCCGATGAGCCAGGTCGCCGGGCGGATGTCGATCCAGGCCGGCGCCACCGCGCTCGAGAAAGCCCATGGCGGCCGGGGCATATTGCTTGGCGGCGTGCCCGGTGTCGCGCCCGGCAAGGTGACGATCATCGGCGGCGGCGTGGTCGGCTTCAACGCCGCGCAAATGGCTGCCGGCCTCGGCGCCGACGTGACCATTCTCGACCGCAACCCGGACGTGCTCGAATCGGTCGGCACCCATTTCGAGAGCCGGGCCAAGACGCGCTTCTCGAACAAGGCGAATATTGCCGAATGCGTTGCCGAGGCCGATCTGGTGATCGGCGCGGTGCTGATCCCCGGTGCCGAGGCACCCAAGCTGGTGACCCGCGACATGCTCAGCACCATGCGGCCCGGCTCGGTATTGTGCGACGTTGCCATCGACCAGGGCGGCTGTTTCGAAACCTCGAAACCGACCACCCACGAAGATCCGACCTATGTCGTCGACGATATCGTCCATTATTGCGTCGCCAATATGCCGGGCGCGGTCTCGCGCACCTCGACCTATGCGCTCAACAATGTCACCCTGCCGCACACGCTGGCGATCGCCGACAAGGGCTGGGAGGCCGCGCTGCGCGACGACCATCATCTGGCCGAGGGCCTCAATGTCTGGAACGGTCATGTCACCTACAAGGCGGTCGCCGAGGATCTCGGCTATGAGTATATGTCGGCGGCAGAGATTTTGGGAGTGAAGGGCTGAGTTTGATAGGAGACGGCTACGGCACCGCGCACCTGCGTAGGCAGGTGCCCGTCTCCAAAAAGCGCGGCTAGACGCAATGGCAGGAGATGGACCCCGGCCTTCGCCGGGGCACTAGAGGAAGGAAACAGCAAATGGCAGCAGCAGACCAGAAACCGCTCGGCTCGGGCTTTCATGCCAAGAGCGAACCGCACGAGATCCTCGCCGGCATTAATCTGAGCGGCAAGACCGCGGTCGTCACCGGCGGCTATTCTGGCATCGGTCTGGAGACCACCCGGGCGCTCGCCGAGGCTGGTGCCACCGTAATCGTGCCGGTGCGCGATCCGGCCAAGGCGGAGGAAAATCTCTCGTCGATCGAGGGCGACGTATCCTCGGCGAAAATGGATCTCGCCGATCTCGATTCGGTCCGCGCCTTTGCCTCCTCGGTCTATGACAGCATCGACGCGCTCGACCTGCTGATCAACAACGCCGGGATCATGGCCTGCCCGCTGGCGCGGATCGGACCGGGCTGGGAAAGCCAGTTCGGGGTCAACCATATGGGCCATTTCGCGCTCACGCGCGCGTTATTGCCGCTGCTGGAAAAGGCGGAAGCGCCCCGCGTGGTCGCGCTGTCGTCGATCGCCCACAAGCGCAACGGCATCTTGTGGGACGACATCCAGTTCGAACAGAGCGAATATCAGAAATGGGTGGCTTATGCGCAGGCGAAGAGCGCCAACGCCCTGTTCGCCAATGCGCTGAGCCGGCGGATGCAGAGCTTTGGCGGCCGCGCCTTCTCGGTCCACCCGGGCGGGATTTTCACCCCCTTGCAGCGGCATTTGCCGAAGGAAGAGCAAGTGGAAATGGGCTGGCTCAACCCGGACGGCACGGTACCGCCGGCAGTTGCCGAAATCTTCAAGACACCAACGCAGGGCTGTACAACCACACTCTGGGCCGCCACCTCGCCGCTGCTCGATGCCATGCCCGGCGTCTATTGCGAGGATTGCGATGTTGCGCAGTTGATGAGCGAGGATTCGCTGCCCTATCAGCATTGCGCACCGCATATCACAGTCGACGCGGATGCCGAGCGGCTCTGGCAGATCAGCGAACAGCTGCTCGCCGCTGCCTGATGGGGACGGATGACCGCCATGATCAGGAATATGCCGGCCTGCTGCAATGCGATGATGGCGCCCGCTTCCGGCTCAAACTGCTGCGCGTGCCGGTCGACGAAGTTGCGAAGCGGGTGCTGGTGACCGGCCAGGTCCGGGATGGAACGGTCCTCGAAGCCCACGGAATCCGGCTCGCATGAACCTCCGGCCTGCCCAAATCGACGATATCGAGCCGCTCCACGCGCTGATCGAGAGCGCCTATCGCGGCGACAGCGCCAGGCGCGGCTGGACCCACGAAGCGGACCTGCTCGGCGGCCAGCGGACCGACGCCAAGGCATTGCGCGAGATCATCGCGGCGGACAATCAGGTCATCCTGCTCGCCAGCCAGGGGCAGGCCCTGGCCGGCTGCGTCCAGCTCTCCCATGTCGGCGACGGGCTGGCCTATCTGGGCCTGCTGACCGTCGATCCGGCACGTCAGGCGGCGGGGCTGGGCAAGCAACTGCTTGCACGATCAGAAGAACATGTCCGCGAACAGTGGCAGGCGACGGCAATCGAAATGACCGTCATCAGGCAGCGCGGCGACCTGATCGCCTATTACGAACGCCGCGGCTATCAGCGGACCGGCGAGCACCGGCCCTTCCCGCACAGTGACCCGCGCTTTGGCCGGCCAAAGTCGCCCGAACTGGAATTTGCGGTGTTGCGCAAGCAAATCTAGGCGGTCCGACCTTCCAGCGCCTTCTGCCGACGCCGCTGCACCGAACTGCCGAGGCCCAGCGCCTCGCGATATTTGGCCACGGTCCGGCGGGCAATATCGAAGCCCTTGTCGTTGAGCAGCGCGACCAGCTTGTCGTCTGAGAGGATCTTCTTGGGGTCCTCGTTGTCGATCAGGGTCTTAATATGGCTCTTCACCGCCTCCGCCGAAGCAGCCTAGCCGCCAGTCGACGACTGGATGCCGCGGGTGAAGAAATATTTGAGCTCGAACGTCCCGCGCGAGCAGGAGAGATATTTGTTGGATGTCACCCGACTGACCGTCGATTCGTGCATCTCGATCTTTTCGGCCACATTCTTCAGGGTCAGCGGCCGCAGATGGGCCACGCCCTTGCGGAAAAACGCCTCCTGCTGCTTGACGATCTCGGTCGCGACCTTGACAATCGTGCGCTGCCGCTGGTCGAGCGCCTTGACCAGCCAGTTGGCATCGGCAAGGCATTCGTTCAGCCATTCCTTCGATGCCTTGTCCTGCGCCCCGTCTTTCAGTTCGGAATAATAGCTGCGGTTCACCAGCACCTTTGGCAGGGTGGCACTGTTCACTTCGATGATCCACTTGCCCGCCCGTTCCGCGATAAAGACATCGGGCACCACCGACTGCACCTCGCCGCCGCCGATCTTGCAGCCCGGCTTCGGGTCATAATTGCGCAACTCGCTGATCATATCCATCAGGTCTTCATCGTCGACGCCACAAATCCTTCTGAGTTGCGGCAAGGCCCCCTTGGCCAGCAGATCCAGATTGTCGATCAGCCGCGCCATCGCCGGGTCGTAGCGATCGGCGTCTTTCGCTTGCAACGCCAGGCATTCGGCCAGATCCCTTGCCCCGACACCAACCGGGTCAAGCGTCTGGACCGCCTCCAATATCCGCTCGATGTCGACCAGCCCGACATTCAGCCGCTGGGCCAGTTCCAGCAAGTCTGCCTGCAAATAGCCGCACTCGTCGATCTGGTCGATAATATGCTGCGCCACGAACAGGTCGGCGCCGGAAAGAACCGCGCCCGCCTGGTCCATCAGATGGTCCGTCAGGGTGACTTCGGCCGCCAGCATATTCTCGAAATCCGGCGAATCGCCAATTGCCCCCGAACCCGAACTTGCCCCATTCAGGCCGAGCTGCCCGTCGAGCGGGCCATCGCTGTCCGAAAGGCTGTTGTTGGTGAAGCTGTCGGTGTGCCCCTCCATGTCGAGAGCCGCCTCGGATTCCGAGGGTCCGGAAGACAATATCTCGTCGCTACCCTGCGCGGCAGCCTCTCCCGATCTTTCCTCACCGTCAGCTGCGTCGCCGCTCTCCATCGAAAGCTCGCCGGTATCGAGCAGCGGGTTTTTCTCGATCTCGTCGGAAATGAAGGTTTCGAGCTCGAGATTGGACAGGGTCAGCAGCTTGATCGCCTGCTGCAGTTGCGGTGTCATCACCAGCGACTGGCTCTGTCGCAAATCGAGGCGAGGCGCGAGTGCCATCGCTATAAAGCGAAACCTTCGCCCAGGTAGAGCCGGCGGACGTTGGCGTCGGCAACCAGATCTTCCGGACTGCCGGCGAACAGGACCTGGCCGTCATAAATGATACAGGCCCGATCCACGATATCGAGCGTCTCGCGCACATTATGATCGGTGATCAGGACACCGATACCGCGCTCGCGCAGCTGGCAGACCAGGTCGCGGATGTCGGCGATGGACAGCGGATCGATACCGGCAAAAGGTTCATCGAGCAGCACGATGGACGGGCTTGCCGCCAGTGCGCGGGCAATCTCGCAGCGCCGCCGCTCGCCCCCGGACAACGCCATCGCCGGCGAACTGCGCAGCTTGGTCAGGCCGAATTCGTCGAGCAGCCGGTCGAGCGCTTCCTGTCTCGCATCGGCATCGGGTTCCACCATCTCGAGCACCGCCATGATATTCTGTTCAACGGTCATTCCCCGGAAAATCGATGTTTCCTGGGGAAGATAGCCGATGCCCAGAATCGCGCGGCGATACATGGGAAGGGACGTGATATCCTCACCATCGAGCATGATCCTGCCGGCATCCGGCCGAACCAGACCCATGACCGAATAAAAACAGGTCGTTTTCCCTGCGCCATTCGGCCCCAAAAGCCCGACGACTTCGCCGCGCGCGACAGACAGCGACACATCGGACAGGACCGAGCGCTTGTCATAGCTCTTGGCGATTGAAACCACCGCAAGGCCATGTTCCATGGCATCACTGGCCATGGCGGCACCAGGATCGGCCATGATCGGCATTTCAGTCGCGGCTGTATCGTTCATCATTCGTCCTCATTTTCATGGGCTGTCTTGTCTGCCGGGCAACAGCATGCCCCATCCTGATCCGAATTGGCAAGCTTTGTGCATGGCAGATTGAATTTGGACCATCGTCACCGTAAATCAAGCTTTTCAGGACGGACAGTCGCGTGGTTTTTCTATTCTGCCTTGAAGCTGGATATGGCCGTCACCGGTCAGTCCTTCCGCTGTGGCACCGTGAAGGTGCCGGACACGCGTCCGCTGGAATCCTGCGTGCCGACCGAAGAGCCTCCCGTCGAACGCCCGTCTATCGTCGATCTGCCCGATGCAAGGTCGATGATGACGCGACCACCGGAGAGACGATTCGTTCCCTGGGTCAGCGTGACATTGCCGATCAGGGTAATCACCCGCCGATTGAGGTCATAAATGGCAACATTGCCGGATGCGGTGTCGCCCGCTTTGCGGATGGTGACGCCACCGGACGCATCAATCCGGTCAATCTCGATTCCTCCGACATTCCGATAGGCAACGGTCATGCGCGCCGCGTTGAGCACCAATCCGGCTTGCTCGACGCGAACCGCGCCAGACAGGACGACTCGGTCCGCGCGGTCCTGAACTTCGATCCGTCCGGCATCGAAATTGACCGGCGCATTGCTGTCATGGCTTCCGAAAACCTGTGCTGGAGCCGGGCCTGCAAGAAGCAGAAAAGACCCGACCAGAATCGTCGCGCCGGCGGAAAGGGAAAGAAAAAGGTTCAATTTCATTTCAAGGTCTTCTTAATCCATTTTGTTCGATCCGCAAACGCGCATTGCCATTCAGGCTCACCGTGCGTTCCACCAAATCGGCTTCGAGCCGGTCTGCCCTGAAGGTACCGATATTGGTACGCCCCTCCACGGCGCCGTCGCTTTGTAGCGTGCGTTGCTTGAGATCGACGGTCACATTGCTGGTCGACAGACGATAGCCACTGGCGGCTTCGACCTGCACCGGTCCCGGTACGCGGACATTTTCTTGGTCCATATCATAGCGGCCTTCGCTGGCACGAATCTGCGCCGGGCCATCCTTGAGCAATATGCGGGCAGAAAGATCTTTGAGTTCGACGATTGCCTCGCTCGAACTTTTCTGCACGGCAGAGCCCGCCTTTAGGGAAAAAGGCCGACCCTCGCTATCCTCGCCCCGATAGAGCGCTTCGGTTACCCGCATGCGTTCCTTGGCCACGTCGACGCTATTCTTGTCCAGAACGAAGCTCAACTCGCCCGACATGGTGAAAGGGGCCAGTGCCAGCATCGAACCCAAAATCCCGACGCCGACGGGAAGAATGAAGCGCAGCCATCTTATGTTGCGATCATGCTTGCCGTTTGGGGCGGCGAATTCCTGGCGCTTGGTCCGGATAAGCTTTGCGGCCTTTGACATGGTTAGGCCGCCATCCCAAGCTCACCATCGCGCCGACCGAGCAAGAAATTGGAACGCTCACGCATGCGCAAAAATATCGACTTCCGGCCAGCCAGCCAGATCCAGCCGGGCACGGTCAGGCAGAAATTCAAAACAGGCCTGGGCGAGCGCGGTTCTTCCCTCCCGTTCCAGTCGAATTTCCAGCTCATCCTTCAGTCGGTGCAGAAAACGGACGTCCGATGCTGCATATTCCCGCTGGGCTTCGCTGAGTTCGGGGTTGCCCCAATCGCTGGATTGCTGCTGCTTCGAAATATCCTGGCCAAGAAGCTCCCGCACCAGTTCCTTCAATCCGTGACGGTCGGTATAGGTCCGAATCAGCCGCGATGCGATTTTGGTGCAGAAAACAGGCGCTGCCATCACACCAAGATAATGCTCGATGGCGGCAAGGTCAAAACGCGCAAAATGGTAAAGCTTCAGGCGCTTCTGATCGGACAATATCGACCGGAGATTGGGGGCACCATAATCACTGTCCGGACCGAAGCGCACCAGATGCTCGTCGCCCTGGCCGTCCGATATCTGGAGCAGGCACAGACGATCACGATGGGTTTGGAGTCCCATGGTTTCGGTGTCCACTGCAATCGCTCCGTCTGCCAGGACGCCTGCGGGAATATCTTCTTCATGGAAAAAAACTGCCATTAATTTTTGCCTGTCTATCTTGTCTCAGGGCCTGCTACCATTTCTCAACCGTCGGATCGGCATAACGCCTTTTTGGCTTCTGGTTCGGAACCGCGGCCAGACCTTCGGCTGCGAAAATTGACAGCAGCGCATCATCGGATATGCTATGTGCCGCAGGGCGGTTCAAACAGCAAGTTTAGTTTGAGCATCATTTGATACCGGATGCGTTGACAAACAAAGGGCAACACGGGGAGGTGACGATATGGCCGAGAAAATACCAGAACCAACCGGGTCCGGTTTCGATCTCAACAAGGCGACCATAGTCTCTCTGCTCTATATTGCCGGATTTGTTGTTGGCGTTACCGGTTTGGTGGGTTTCATTCTGGCGTTGGTCTGGAAAGATGAAGTGGCAGGGACCTGGGAAGAAAGCCATTTGCAATTTCATATCATGACATTCGTCATCGGTCTGGTGGTCGGTATTGTCGGCGCCATCCTCTCTGTAATATTGATCGGGATTCCAATCCTGCTGGCACTCGCCGTCTGGATATTGGTCCGTTCGGTCCTGGCATTGCTGAAAGCCCAGAAGCATGAGCCGATTGCTGATCCGAAAACCTGGCTTTTCTGACCGGACCGGTCTTGACGACATATTCGCCGGTCCGGTCGGCGGCACACCGAATTCATTCGCTTATTCGTCTATTTTTCTATATAGTTTGAAGGCACGACATAGGGATTCGTGCAAAACAATGTTGCGGAAATCGTCCGGTGCAACGTTGCTATTACTGGGTAGGGCGAATTGAAAGTGACGAATTAAGAATGGGTTTTGACAGAAACCGGCGAGGCAGAGGCCGGGACAAGCGCGACGGCTTCGGTGACGAAAACTTCGATGGATATCAAGGTGATAGCGGTCCGCCCGTAGAGAGATATACGCGGCCAGACAGCGATTCGGGCGGTGCCAGACGCGGTGCCGGCATGCCGGATCAGGTGGTCGGCGAGAGCACCGGGACGGTAAAATTTTTCAATGCACAAAAGGGTTTTGGCTTCATCGTACAAGACGGTGGTGGCGAAGATGTCTTCGTGCATATCAGTCAGGTTGAACGCGCGGGGCTGAAAGGTCTCGCCGAAGGTCAGACATTGCGCTTTTCGCTGGTTGACCGTGGCGGGAAAGTTTCGGCTTCGGACATTCAGATCGAGGGCGATCTTATCGAAGTCCAGGCCAGCTCTGGAAGCTCCCGCGAGGACCGTGGTGGTGGTGCCCCTCGCCGGGAACTGACCGGCGAAAAGGCAACCGGCACGGTGAAATTTTTCAACGGCAGCAAGGGCTTTGGCTTCATCCAGCGCGATGACGGGCAGCCCGATGCATTTGTCCACATTTCAGCCGTCGAGCGCGCCGGCATGCGCGGGCTGGAAGAAGGCGACAAGCTGGAGTTTGAACTGGAAGTCGATCAGCGCGGCAAGACTGCGGCGGTCAATCTGGTGGCAAAATAGTGCCTTAGGGCCAATCAAATATATCGGAAAGGCGGGCTTTTGCCCGCCTTTTTTTGTGCCTCGAACAGCCTGTCGACCGGCTCCGGCAGCAGGCACAGAAAAGCCCGCCGGACGAGTGTCCGGCGGGCTTTTCAGATTGTTCGGCTATCAGAAGCGGAAGCTGATTGCGCCCGAATATACCTGGCTGGAAACATCCGACCGACCAACTGTCGAATCGGCGGCAAGGTCAAACGAGACATTGCCCATGTTGTAGCGAAGGCCAACGCCGACTTCGCCCCAGTTCCGGTCGGGATTGACCAGTGCAAATGGAACCACGGCACCATTGCCCCCAACAAAATTCGCACCGAAACTGTTCGGATTATTCTCGAATTCGTGAACATAGTTCATGGATGCGCGCAGTTGCAATTTCTTACCCGGTTTCGACTTGAACTCGATACCGGCGAGCCCTTGAATGCTGCTATAGTCCGGGCGGATGATCGTCAGAGCAGGACCACCACCCTGTTCGTTCACATTGCTGAAGTTAATCTTCGCAGCGCGGCCACGAATACCGGGAGCGATGATCGCATCAAGAACGTCCAGTTCTTTCGATAAGCCAATCTCGCCGGCATATACCATACTGTCATCGTCCGTTGTCAGGTTGAAGGCCTGCGCACCGAGAGACACGCTACGCAGAGTCTCAACATTATATGTACCCAGAGTGGCTCGACCGTCCAATACCAGACCGCCGGAGAGCTTTTTTCGACCATAAATCGAACCCATAATGGTTTTCGATTGCGCCGTGTTGCCCAGTGCAACCGTCGCATCAACATCGGAATAATATGCGGAAATGCCGATGAAGGATGATTCATCGAGATAATATTCGAGGCCACCCGCAATGAAGAAACCATCAAATTCATCTTCTCCGTCAGCACCCGCTCCAGGGTTGCGAAGCGGCATGGAACCGCCATCGCCATTCACGAAGCCACCGGCAAGATAGACTGCCATGTCTTCATTCACGCCACCGGAACGGACTTCCGTGTCGCTCGCGCCTGCCGCTGCATCACTGAGGACGCTGGCACCGTTCATGGCGAAGCCGCCCAGAGATGCTGCCGCCAGTTGCATCGGACGACCGATCACAGCGACTGTGCCGCCGTTGGTAGAGCGGTCAGCCAAGCTGATTCTGTTCTGATGGAAATCGGAAACATTGCCAAGGAACCCACGACCCATGGCCTGGACCGTCGATTCGGTTGTCGGCGCCCAGCTGTCAAACGTGGCCTGAATTGTCGCGGCATCCGTGAAGTCCAAGAAAGAGAAAAGACCCACCACAGCACCATTACCACGATTGCCGTCCATCAGGGCGGCATAGCTGACCTGAACGGCATTGTTTTGGTCTACCACATTCTGATAGCTCTGAGCGCGAACCGTCAAATCGACCGCATTCGCACTGTAAGTGAGGTTCGACAACAGGATCGCCGACAGGTTCGATACACCGGCAAACTGATCCGTCACCCCACCGTCGGCCGTCAAGATACGATAGACGCTTGGCGTAGCCGTCTGGAACGGCCCGGAAGTGGCGATTGCCACATTGCCGCCAACATTGGCTTCGCCGGTGACGACGACGCGATCAGAGCTGTTCGCGGCCCCAACGTCGACAAACAAGGTTGATCCCGATGACAGGATAAGATTTCCGGCAATCGTCAACGTACCAATCGATCCCATCGAACCTGGTGCGATGGCGCCAGCGATGCTCGTAAGGAACGGCGTCGTCACAGTGCCCGTGCCCGACAGCATGCCGCTGAACAGGGAATAGTCACCTACACTGGTGAGGCTGCCGTTCACTGCAACCCGTCCACCCGTCTGGTTGACGTCATTGAGAGCCGTCAGCGCGCCGTTCGAATTGATCAGCAGGCCAGCGGAACCACCGACATTCAGACGATCGATCGTCACGTCGCTGCTCAGCGACGTTGTGCCCGCCTGTTTCAGCGTCACTTCGAAGTAGCGGCGACCAGCCAGCACGCCGGCAGGTCCATCGACATTGTCCGGAATGAAATTGGTTGCGCCTGGCAGACCATT
>Ga0075467_10002751_pt1 | contig 13755 bp, 15 predicted proteins | sample DEB08_DNA_9_FD_75067 | JGI IMG/M metagenome (GOLD analysis project Ga0075467, IMG submission 75067) | Aqueous microbial communities from the Delaware River and Bay under freshwater to marine salinity gradient to study organic matter... | ecosystem: Environmental > Aquatic > Marine > Coastal ...
GCAGCATTAGCAGGTGCAATGGGTGCCACCGGCACGGTCACGTTCACAAAATAATCAAAGTTCCACGTCACCCGTTTCGGGATCAGGTTGCCACGCAGGCGCATCAGGCGCGCGCCGGATAATGATATCGCCGTTGGGCAGGAATTCCGGTGCTTCATAATTGCGGAAATCGTCGATTTCGCTTAGCAAATTGGCAAAGGCCGGACCTATTGCATTAGCAAACTCATCAAAGGCTGGGCCCATCTCTTCAAGGCCGTCTCGCAGTTCATCGATTGCCGGTTCCATTTCCGTCATCAGCCCACGCAGAAGCATACGCGCACCTTCTTCCATCAGGCTAAAGCCCTCGTCAGGTTCGGTATCGGGTTGCTCTTGTGCATGGGCGTGCGAAACCGCCAATCCTAACACGAGCATCATTGTGGCTAACTGTCTCATGCTCTTTAGATAGGCAGACCGCCACGCAATTTCAAATCACAAGTCGATGTCCAAGACGACGGGAAAGTGATCGGATGCCAAAAGAAGCGCCTCGCGCAGGGCGATGTCTTCATAGCATGCAGGATGGTCGAAGGGGTGCCAAATCTGCCAAATGGGCTGTTTGGCAACCAAACCGGGGGAAACCATGATGTAGTCCAAAAGCGCTTGCAAATAGGGCTCTCCTTTGCGCTTGAACCGCGCAGTGACGGGCATCGCACCTACCCTGCGCCCTAGTGCCAGCTTTGCGTGCGGGTCGAACAGACGCGTTGCGTCGCCCTCGCCCAAGACAATCTCAATGCCTGAACGGCCAAACAGTTTTTCGTATTCGTCCAGGCCCGGGCCATCGTTAAAATCACCCAAGACGATCAGATCGTCGCCTGCTTCCAGATGTTGCGTCACCCGTCGGCGCAGCCAGATACATTGCGCCAACTGCTTGCGACGGTTCTGAATAGAGATACGCGTGGCCTCGGCATCGTCACCTGCGCCGTGCGGGGCTTTCGATTTTGCGTGCACACCTATCAATCGCAACGGTCCAGACGCGGTCGTCACGGCGACCTCCAACGGCGGTTTAGACCAGCGGATGGGGTCGGGATGGGCGTCAAGATCGACGTCCATCTGAAGTTGCTTTTCAAACGAAGGTGCATTTTCACCACTGCGTGGATCGTGCACGGCGGTCATCACGTCGGGATCATACAAGAGCGCGATTTCTTGCTGCGTATGGTTCGTAAAACCAGTGATCGCCTCACGGGCGCGCAAACCGAAATGTGCGGCAAATTCTTCGAGCGCCCTCATCGCATTGCGATGAGGACTGGTATCAGGTGCCTCGATGATCATCACTGCATCCGCATCCATAGCCGAAAAAACGGCGCCCAGACCTGCTGTTTGCTGCGCTTTGGTGACGTTCCAGCGCGACGACCAACTGCCGTTGTCGATCAGTTTTCCGGCATCGTCAAAGAGACTGTTGAACCATTCGACATTGTAGGTCGCGATCCTCACGACCGCTTGCCTTGGATTTCTTCCCACGCACGGTTTATCGCAACCATGCGACGTTCGGCCAGTTTCACAGCCTCTTCGGGGACACCGCGGGCAATCATTTGATCAGGATGGGTTTCACGCACAAGTTGACGCCAGGCAGCGCGCACCTCGTCCATAGGCGCGTCCGGATCGACTCCTAGCACATCATGCGGGTCACGGTCGGCCTCGGCTACGAACTGCGCGCGAATTCCCTTAAACCGGCGTTCATCAAAACCGAAAATGGCCGCCACCGAATGTAGAAAGTCGTCTTCCTTGGGGTGATACACGCCATCTGCCACAGCGATATGGAACAGTCCTTCCAGAAGATCACACAAAGGGCGATCGTCTTCGCCATACATAGCTTTGATCCGTCGCGCATAGATGTCAAAGCCCGCGACGTCATGGCGGGCAAGGTTAAATACACGCGCTGCGTTTGCTTCTTCTTCGCGGGGGATCAAAAACACCTCGCGGAAAGCGACGACTTCGTCTTTGGTCACTTTGCCATCTGCTTTGGCCATTTTGGCGCCAAGGGCGATTACAGCGATCGTAAAAGCAACCGACCGATCCGGTGACGCGCGCAGCTTTTCAAAGACCTCTGACAGCCCTTCGCCTTTGGCAAGCGCTGCAATCGCTTCGCCGATGCGCGTCCATATCGACATCAGTATGGGCCTTTCAAAGGGTTTTTTGCATTAACACCAGATCAATCCAACGCCCGAACTTGAACCCCACTTCGCGCAGTGTTGCAACCTCTTGAAACCCCAGCTTGGCATGAAAACGCACAGCATCAGGGTTTTCAGCACTGCAACCCGCAATCATGCTACGTTTGCCAGCAGCCTTGGCATGGCTCAGAACTGTCTGCATCAGCTCACGTCCACCACCACGTCCCTGCTGATCGGGATGCACCATAACCGTATGCTCGGACGTGAACCTATAACCTTCACCGCCGCGAAACGCGAAGTACCGTGCAAAGCCAAGGACCTGCCCGTTTTCTTCCCAAACAAAGCTGTCTTTTGCGATCAAGGCGGCCACTTCTTCTGAAGTCTTTTCGATTGGGTTGAAGGTCACTGTTGTCTCGCGGATTGCGTCGTTCCAAATGCCTGCAATCTGTTGTGCGTCGGCAGTTTCTGCAGCGCGAATGGTCATAGTGTGCGTATCCCATTCGGCGTTTCAAAGGTCGCGTGCATGGCGAAATCACCGACAGACAGCGTGATACGTGGATCATCCAGCGACATCATTTGCGATATCGTCTTCATGTCGGGATGGGTCACTTCAAAGCGCAGCAGCTTGCACCCCGATGACGCAAGCCTACCCGCCGGATGCTTGGTACCCTCAGCCCACTTAATCAATGTTGGAAACGCGCCACCATAAGGAAGGCCACCGTCGTCAGGCACCGTGATCTGCCAAGACAAATCGCCACGCGTCAATGCACGCGGCGCACCAGCAACCTGTGGCGCGTTGGTGATATTGTCAGTCTGACAGATCCAATTGGCCAAGCGCGGCGGGCCGCTGAAACGATCCAGGTCAAACCAGCTATGGCCTGCGTCGGGGATCGCATGAGGATCCTTTGCGATTACCTCGAAATATATCCCATCAGCCAACCCCAGAAGCGTGTTGTGTGTTCCATAGCGTGGATGTTGACCACCTGTTTGCAAAGTCACACCAAGGCGGTCTTCAACCCAAGCAGTGCCTTCGTCCAAGTGCGTGCATGCAACCGCGAGGTGATCAAGAACTAGCATGGAATGATCCAGAATTGGTTGACCTTGAGCGGCAGCGGATTCAGCCCCGTTCTTCGCGAATGATTGCCAAGATATCTTGTGCCGCTTTCGGAATGTTCGTCCCCGGTCCAAAGATCGCTTTTACGCCGCTATCGTACAGGAACTGGTAATCCTGCTGCGGGATTACGCCGCCACAAATGACGATAATGTCGTCTGCACCAGCATCTTTCAGTGCCTGAACAAGCTTCGGCGCCAAAGTCTTGTGCCCCGCCGCCTGAGAACTGATTCCGATTACATGCACATCATTGTCGATTGCATCCTGCGCAGCTTCGGCGGGCGTCTGAAACAATGGACCGACGTCTACATCAAAGCCAATATCAGCGAATGCCGTAGCAATCACTTTGGCCCCGCGATCATGGCCGTCTTGGCCCATCTTCACGACCAACATGCGCGGACGGCGACCTTCTTCTTTGGCGAATTCTTCAACGCTTGCTTGGATCGCGGCAAATCCTTCGTCGCCTTCGTAAGCAGCACCATATACGCCAGCGAGCGTCTTAACTTCTGCGCGGTGACGACCGAATGCTTTTTCCATTGCCATGCTGATTTCTCCTACAGTGGCACGAGCGCGCGAGGCTTCAACGGCAGCTTCCAACAGGTTGCCGCCTTCATGCGCACGGCGGGTCACTTCGTCCAGGCTTGCTTGACAAATCGCGTCATCTCGCGCGGCCTTTGTGGCCTCTAGCCGTGCAATCTGCGAAAGGCGCACTGCTTCATTATCAATATCAAGGATATCAATCGGATCTTCGTTATCTTTGCGGTACTTGTTGACGCCAACGACGACTTCGGTGCCGCGGTCGATACCGGCCTGACGTTTGGCAGCTGTTTCCTCGATCCGCAACTTTGGCATGCCCGAAGCGACAGCCTTGGTCATGCCGCCCATTTCTTCGACTTCTTCAATCAACGCCCAAGCGGCTTCGGCCAATTCATGGGTCATATTTTCGACGTAGTAAGACCCCGCCAGCGGATCGACGACGTTAGTGACGCCGGTTTCTTCTTGCAAGATCAACTGGGTATTGCGGGCAATGCGGGCGCTGAATTCAGTGGGCAGCGCAATCGCTTCGTCCAGTGCATTGGTGTGCAGTGACTGGGTGCCACCCAAAACCGCGCTCATCGCTTCATAGGCGGTGCGGATGACGTTGTTGTAGGGGTCTTGTTCCTGCAGCGACACGCCAGAGGTCTGGCAATGGGTCCGCAGCATCGATGACTTGGGATCTTTTGGCTCAAACTCTGCCATGATCCGCGACCACAGCAGTCGGGCGGCACGGAGTTTCGCGGCTTCCATGAAGAAATTCATGCCAATGGCAAAGAAGAACGACAACCGCCCCGCGAACTTGTCCACATCCATACCGCGCGCGATCGCTGTACGCACGTATTCGCGGCCATCAGCCAGCGTATAAGCCAGTTCTTGGACCAAATTCGCGCCAGCCTCTTGCATGTGGTAGCCCGATATCGAAATCGAATTGAATTTCGGCATCTCGTCGGTCGTGTATTCGATTATGTCCGCAATTATCCGCATCGATGGTTCAGGCGGCTAGACATACGTGTTGCGCACCATGAATTCCTTGAGGATATCGTTCTGGATTGTGCCGGACAGTACATTGCGCGGATGCCCCTGCTCTTCGCCTGCCACGATGAAATTTGCCAAGATGGGAATTACGGCCCCGTTCATGGTCATCGACACCGAAACCTTGTCCAGTGGAATACCGTCAAATAGAATTTTCATGTCTTCGACGCTATCAATGGCAACACCGGCCTTGCCGACGTCACCCTCTACCCGAGGATGATCACTGTCATACCCACGGTGCGTTGCCAGATCAAAGGCGACAGACACACCCTGCTGACCGGCGGCCAGCGCTTTGCGGTAGAATGCGTTGGATTCTTCTGCGGTCGAAAAACCCGCATACTGGCGGATCGTCCACGGGCGACCTGCATACATCGTTGCTTTGACACCACGGGTGAAAGGCGCCTGTCCCGGAATACCGCCCATATGGGGCAATCCGTCGGTGTCTTCGGCGGTGTAAAGTGGTTGAACCGCAATTCCCTCTAGAGTGTCCCAAGTCAGGGCTTCCAAAGGCTTGCCACGAAGTTCTTTTTTGGCAATTTCTTCCCAAGTTTTCTTATCAGACATTGGCACCTCCAACGGGTAACGGATGTGGGGTCACGAATTTGTTGAAACTCATTTCAACTTCCCCCTTAGCTTTTGGCGCAAGCGCCTCTATATCCAGAGTCATGAAGTTATTGATGAACATCGCGCTTGCCGCATTGATCGCTCTGCCCGCGGCGGCCCAAGAGCAAACTGTCCTTGAACGCTGGGAAGAAGATCGCACACAGATCTTTGACGGTGCAGACATCGTATTGGCTGACCTGAATTGGGTCGCCCGTGCACTGGTCGTATTTGCCGACACACCCAATGACCCGCGTTTCAAACAGCAAATGGATTTGCTTCTGGCCGAAGTGGACCGCTTGGCTGAACGAGATGTCATCATCATTGTCGACACCGATACAGATGCTATGTCGGACCTGCGAACAGCGTTGCGTCCGCGCGGGTATATGCTTGCTCTGGTCAGCAAGGACGGCCAAGTCGCTTTACGCAAACCAGAACCCTGGAGCGTACGTGAACTTTCACGATCCATCGACAAAATGCCCCTGCGCCAACAAGAGATTTCAGACAGACGATCGGTTTCGCCGTAAACAAGAAGGCAACGCGAGGCGATCATTCAAACTCCATAATCACTTCGTCCACGGCCAAGCTGTCGCCCGCGTCTACGTTGATCTTTTTGACCACGCCTTTGCGTTCGGCCCGCAAGATGTTTTCCATTTTCATGGCCTCGACAGTGCAAAGCGTCTGACCTTCTTGCACTTCATCGCCTTCGGCAACATCGACCTTTACGATCAATCCCGGCATCGGGCAGAGCAGGAATTTCGATGTGTCTGGCGCCACCTTTTCAGGCATGAGATTGGCAAGTTCGGCCTGACGCGGTGTGCGCACATGAACTTTCACATCGGCGCCGCGATATCGCACGCGGAAACCGCCCGATATTTTGCCGATTTTCAAGACCAATGGCGAGCCATCAACCATCAAACGCGCCAGTGGATCGCCCGGCGTCCAATCGCTTTCTACACGCAGCACGCGGTCGCCAATGCTGACATCAGCGCCTGATTTATCGGCTTTGATGTACACTGTGTGCGCCTCGCCCTGCAGCTTGACGTCCCATTCTTCGCCGACGTGCCGCTCGTGATTATCCATGCGTCCAGAAATACGCGTGCGTCGAATTTCGGCGACACGGTGCATTGCGGCCGCAGCGGCAGCAATCCGCGTGCAAGCTTCTGACTTTAGCGCGACGCCGTCGAACCCTTCGGGGTATTCTTCCTCGATAAAGGCTGTCGTCATCTTGCCGCTGATGAACTTGGGGTGATCATAGACCGCCGCCAAGAACGGCAGGTTGTGACCAATCCCCTCAAGTTCGAACCCATCAAGGGCAAGGCGCATTTCTTCGATCGCGCTGGCGCGGTCAGGGGCCCAAGTGCAAAGTTTCGCGATCATTGGATCGTAGAACATGCTGATCTCGCCGCCTTCAAAGACGCCCGTGTCATTGCGCACAGCGCGCGTCGGTGTCGCCTCTTCGACGGGGGGACGGTAGCGTGTCAGACGGCCGATGGACGGTAAGAACCCGCGGTACGGGTCTTCGGCATAAAGGCGGCTTTCCATCGCCCAGCCGTTGATTTTGAGATCAGCTTGCTGGAATGGCAGCTTTTCACCGGCGGCGACACGGATCATTTGTTCAACAAGATCGATACCTGTAATCAGTTCGGTCACGGGGTGTTCAACCTGCAAACGCGTGTTCATTTCGAGGAAGTAGAAGTTGCGGTTTCCATCAACGATAAACTCCACCGTACCGGCGCTGGTATAGCCAACCGCCTGAGCCAGTGCGACGGACTGTTCGCCCATCGATTTGCGGGTTGCCTCGTCTAGGAAAGGACTTGGCGCTTCTTCAATGACTTTCTGGTTGCGGCGCTGGATCGAACATTCGCGTTCGTGCAGATAGACAGCATTGCCGTGTGCATCGGCGAGCACCTGAATTTCGATGTGGCGCGGTTGGGTGACAAATTTCTCGATGAAAATACGGTCATCGCCAAAGCTGTTGGCGGCTTCATTCTTGGACGACTGGAAGCCTTCGCGGGCTTCTGCATCGTTCCATGCGATACGCATACCTTTGCCACCGCCACCGGCAGAGGCTTTGATCATCACCGGATAGCCAACTTGATTAGAGATCTTTACCGCATCATCGGCGTCTTCAATCAATCCCATGTACCCGGGGACGGTCGAAACGTTGGCTTCTTGGGCAATTTTTTTGGACGTGATCTTATCGCCCATCGCCTCGATCGCGCCTTTTGGAGGCCCGATAAAGGCGACGCCTGCGGCCTCTAGGGCATCTGCAAACTTTGGGTTCTCGGACAGAAAACCATAGCCGGGGTGGACCGCTTCAGCCCCCGTCTGCTTGATCGCGGCCATGACCTTGTCAATGACAATGTAGGATTGGTTCGCGGGGGACGGGCCAATGTGAACGGCTTCGTCGGCCATTTTGACATGCAGCGCATTGCGGTCGGCATCCGAATGAATCGCAACCGTTTTTATACCCATACGACGGGCCGTCTTGATAACGCGACAGGCGATTTCACCACGGTTGGCGATCAGAATTTTCTTGAACATGAATTTAGTCCCCAAAACGCAAAACCGCCACCGAGGCAAAGCCCCGATGACGGTTTTTAGTCAATAAACGCCCGTTGTGAGCGCGTGTATTTAATTTATCGGCAGGCTTGTACGCCTGCATCGTCGCAGAACACGCCAGCGGCGGCACCGACAACCATTGAACCTGTACGGTCTGTTCCAAGCAATTCTGCAGCCACAAGGCCAGCGCCCGCGCCTGCGACTGCACGTTCCGCATCGTTTTCAAGGCAACCTGCCAAACCGAATACTGCCACTGCCGCAAGGATGATTGATGTCTTTTGCATAATCTTAAGCCTATCGTTGTTTCTGAATTCGCATCACAATTGATGCAATCACTGCCCCCAAGTACACCCAGATCGCCGTGATATCCAATATCATACAGGAGTTGTGCCGAAAGTCGGCGAAAATCCGTTGTCGGCCTGCTTGGTGAGTAAGCAGGCCGATCTGGGGAAGGGTAACGGTCTCGAGAATTAGCAACATTACGCTGACTGGAAAGCTGTGCTACTTCCGTCACGCTGCAGCAGGTCGCAGCGCAGGGAAAGTATACTTTATGCAAGGAACCAATGTCGGCGGCTTCTTGCTGAATTTGCGCCCAAAATTGTTCAAACACCCGCTTACCAAGCATGATCAAAGCCCCACTAAATCTGGGAAGGTTTGCCGAACGACATTCGCGTCAATCCGAAGCAACGCCTCGTAACTGGCGGGGTCAAATGGATCTTCGGCAGGAATCACTTCGCGGCCGAATAGCCAACTCAGCCGGCCCGCATCCAGATTTCCACGTTCAAAAGGCTCCTCGCCAAAATGGTCCCACAACGCTTGCATAAAGCCCGCGTCGGCCCGTTTGTCAGGTGGACGCCTGTCTGGGTAACGGACACGCACCGATAGGGCCGTGGCACCGTCTTTATTCGCACGTCGCAGCACGAACTGAAAATCGGTCCCAGGCAATCGCCCCGGAAAATTGCGGTGTTTGAGCATGTAAGGCAGGTTAGCCATGACAGGCTGCCCTTTTATGAGTGCAAAAAGTCTTCACAGTGGGATATTGTCGTGTTTTTTCCACGGTGTGTGGACTTTTTTGTTACGCAAAGATGCAAATGCGCGGCACACCCGTTTACGGGTCGAATGCGGCATGATGACTTCGTCAATCACGCCCTTTTCGGCGGCAACGAATGGGTTCGCGAACCGGTCTTCGTAGTCCTGCGTGTGCTTTGCAATCTTTTCAGCATCACCAAGATCGGCGCGGTGAATAATCTCGGTTGCCCCTTTTGCGCCCATCACTGCGATTTCTGATGTTGGCCATGCGTAGTTGAAATCGCCCATCAGGTGCTTTGACGACATCACAACATAAGCGCCGCCATAGGCTTTGCGCGTGATCACAGTAACTTTGGGCACCGTCGCTTCGCCGTAAGCATAGAGCAGCTTTGCACCGTGCTTGATGACACCGCCATACTCTTGGCTGGTGCCCGGCAAAAATCCGGGAACATCAACCAGTGAAAGAATTGGGATTTCAAACGCATCGCAAAAGCGGACAAAACGCGCAGCCTTGCGAGAACTATCGATATCAAGACATCCCGCCAAAACCATCGGCTGGTTTGCGACAACGCCGACGGTTGATCCCTCCATACGGATAAAACCGGTCAGGATGTTTTTGGCGAATTCCTCTTGAATCTCATAGAAATCACCCTCATCCGCAAGCTTTGTAATAAGTTCTTTCATATCATAGGGCGAGTTTGGATTGTCTGGGATTAGCGTATCAAGGCTATCTTCAAGACGGTTCACATCATCAAAGAAAGGCCGGACAGGTGGTTTTTGCTGGTTATTAAGCGGCAAAAAGTCGATCAGACGACGCACTTCGGCCAGAGCCTCGACATCGTTTTCGAACGCTGCGTCCGCGACAGAAGATTTCCGAGTGTGGGTTGATGCGCCACCCAATTCTTCGGCGGTTACCACTTCGTTCGTGACCGTCTTCACAACGTCCGGTCCTGTTACAAACATGTAAGAACTGTCTTTAACCATAAAGATGAAGTCAGTCATCGCAGGTGAGTACACAGCACCGCCGGCAGTTGGGCCCATGATCAAACTGATCTGAGGGACAACCCCAGAGGCTGTAATATTGCGTTGAAAAACCTCACCGTAAGCCGCGAGACTTGCCACGCCTTCCTGAATACGCGCGCCGCCGCTGTCGTTGATGCCAATGATAGGCGCGCCATTCTGGACTGCCATATCCATGATTTTACAAATCTTCTTGCCGTGGGTTTCCGACACAGATCCGCCCATAACGGTAAAATCCTGAGAGAACACATAGACCAAACGTCCGTTGATCGTTCCCCAACCGGTCACAACGCCGTCACCTGCGGGGCGATCTTTTTCCATCCCGAAATCAGTGCAACGGTGCGCCACGAACATGTCGAATTCTTCAAAAGATCCGTCGTCCAGCAGCAACTCGACCCGTTCTCTCGCGGTTAGCTTGCCCTTGCTATGCTGTGCGGCAATCCGGCGTTCGCCACCACCCATGCGGGCGGCTGCGCGCCGCGTTTCAAGTTCCTGCAAAACATCCATGAGCATCCACCTTTGCGAGTTGTTACACTTTCATAGCTGGACTGTGACGCGGAAAGAAGACTCAATGCGAATATTTGCAAATATTGCGGTTTGCAGAGTTAGATTATTGCAAACCTGCAAACTAGTCGCGGTATGCCGTCGCGACAACGATAGACAAGCGGATGTTAGCTGCCTACACCCCCCTTATGGCAAATCCACCAACTGTTCGGTTCTTGGACCGCACCACACCCCCACACCTTCTGACGCTTGTTTTCATAACAGGCATGTCAGCGCTAAGCATGTCGATCTTTCTGCCTTCGCTGGCGGCGATGACGACGTATTTTGATACTGAATACGCAATCATGCAGATCGCATTGTCGGGCTATTTGGCAGCGACTGCCATCTTGCAGGTCTTTATCGGCCCGATCTCGGATCGGTACGGGCGTCGGGTTTTGGTACTGGGGTCACTGCTGATCTTTGTGCTGGCAACGATCGGCGCATATTTTGCGACCACGGTCGAAGCCTTTTTGTTCTTCCGCATCCTGCAAACAGCTGTTGCAACCTGCATGGCGCTAGGCCGCGCGATTATCCGCGATATCGTGCCACAAGACCAAGCTGCTTCAATGATCGGCTATGTGACTATGGGCATGGCGCTGGTGCCGATGGTCGGGCCGATGATCGGCGGCGCACTTGAACAGGCCTTTGGTTGGCAAGCAACGTTTGCTTTTCTTGCTCTGGCTGGCACGGCCACGCTCGCTTTGGTTTTTTTCGACCTCGGAGAAACAGTACAAGGCAAGGGCACTAGTTTCCGAGACCAACTTGCCACCTATCCGGAACTGCTCAGCTCACCCCGGTTTTGGGGCTATGTGCTTTGCGCAGCCTTCGGGTCTGGTGCATTTTTTGCCTTGCTTGGCGGCACGTCTTTTGTGGCCAGTGAAATCTTTGCTCTTTCTCCGCTATGGAGCGGCATTGCTTTGGGGGCGCCTGCAATTGGATATGCAGCCGGCAATTTCCTGTCAGGGCGGTTTTCGATCCGCCTTGGCATTAACCGCATGGCGATTATCGGCACGCTTGTTACTATTTTTGGTCTGGGCCTTTCGGTTATTTTCACGCTCTCGGGCGTAATCCATCCGCTGAATTTCTTCGGATTTTGTGTGTTCTTGGGTTTGGGTAACGGGATAATGCTACCCAATGTAATGGCAGGATCAATCTCTGTACGGCCCCACCTAGCGGGCACGGCCAGCGGTTTAGGCGGTGCAATCATGATTGGTGGCGGTGCTGCATTATCGCAGTTCGCGGGCAGCATCCTGACAATCGAGTCGGGGACACTTCCACTTCAACTGATTATGCTTGGCGTTTCGACCCTCGCTCTGGTTTCTGTGTTATTCGTTGTCTGGCGGGAAAAGCAGATCGCTTGACGCCCGCTTTGCAGTTGCTAATCTTGCGCAGCTAATCTGCAAAGGCGCCAAATGGCCGTTCAAAAACTTTATGCTGGAGCGAAGCTGCGCGAATTGCGCGGGCGCTTGTCGCTTACCCAAAAGACGTTTGCCGAAAAGCTTGGTGTCTCACTGCCCTACTTGAACCAAATGGAAAACAACAACCGCCCTGTATCGACTGCGGTCGTGTTGGGATTGGCCCAAGAATTCGGCTTTGACGTCACCGAACTTCAATCCGGCGATGAGGCCCGATTGGTCGGCGATATGCGCGAAGCCTTGGCTGACCCGGTCTTTACTGGTCCTGCACCGGCCTTGGCAGACATGCGGTTGGCTGCCTCCAATGCCCCTGCCCTTGCACGCGCGTTTCTGGATCTGCACGCAGCCTATCGCCAGACCCATGAACGGCTTGCGTCCCTTGACGAAGCCTTAGGCCGCGAAGATGCGCGGCTGCAACCCAGCCCGTGGGAAGAGGTGCGCGACTTTTTCCATTATTGCGACAACTACATCGACGCGGTTGACCGCAGCGCGGAACGCTTTGCCAGCCAGCGTGACCCCCAAGAAACCATTGCCGACACGGCCATTCGCACCCTCAATGCACATCAAGTTACAGTCGTCATGGCAAACACATCAGACGTGCGCCGCTTTGATCCTATCGACAAAACACTATCGATCTCTCGCTACGCAAGCTCTGCCACACAGACATTTCAACTTTTGTTGCAACTGGCACTGATCACGCAAACGCCTTTATTGGAGGCAACGCTTGATCTGGCGCGTTTTCAATCAGATGAGGCGCGCAGCATCGCGAAAGTCGGTCTGGCGAATTACTTTGCGGGCGCAGCCCTTATGCCCTACCGCGCGTTCTTGGCCGCTGCCCAAGAAACCCGGCACGATCTTGAAATACTGGCCACCCGTTTTGGCGCGTCTTTGGAACAGGTGGCGCATAGGCTATCGACACTGCAACGTCCCGGCGAAAAGGGGATTCCGTTCTTCTTTGTGCGGGTTGATCAAGCTGGAACGATTACGAAAAGGCATTCTGCCACGACCCTTCAATTTGCACGCTATGGCGGGGCGTGCCCGTTGTGGAACGTCCACCAAGCATTCGAACTGCCAGGTCAATTCCTGCGGCAACTAGCCGAAACACCAGACGGCGCGCGGTATTTCTGTCTCGCCCGCGATGTCAGCAAGTCGGGTGGCGCTTACAACCTGCCAACGCGTCGCTACGCCATTGGATTGGGCTGCGAAGTCAAACATGCGCCCGCCATCGTTTATGCTGACCACATGGATATCACTGCAGCCCAAGCTTACGCGCCGATCGGAATCTCTTGCCGCATTTGCGAACGCAGCAATTGCCACCAACGCTCTGTTCCACCGTTAGAACGGCGCTTGCGGGTTGATCCGGATCGACGCGGGGTTTTACCCTACCAGTTGGATTAAGGGGTTCACCAATGGCAAGACCAAGCGATCAAGCAGCACTTAATGCCGCGCTAATCGCATCCTTCAAGGCCATCCGCTCTTTGCGCATCTGCGCCATGTGGATGTCGTCAGTAGGCTCGACATTGGTCTCTGCCCGATGAACGGCGCGATTGATGGTGTGGTACTCGTCAAATAGCTTGGCGAAATGCGCGTCGGACTCTTTCAGCCGATGCATTGCATCCACGTGCTGTGGAAATTCTTCGTGAAGTTCATGAGGGGTGTGCGACATGGATGTATCCTTTGCTTTGATTTCATCCAAAGCTATCACGAGGGCAAAACCGGCTGCATTGATCCCGATCAATACATATCACTCTGTGACAAC
>Ga0075467_10002752_pt1 | contig 13752 bp, 14 predicted proteins | sample DEB08_DNA_9_FD_75067 | JGI IMG/M metagenome (GOLD analysis project Ga0075467, IMG submission 75067) | Aqueous microbial communities from the Delaware River and Bay under freshwater to marine salinity gradient to study organic matter... | ecosystem: Environmental > Aquatic > Marine > Coastal ...
CCCAAATCTACCATAAACTTAACCTACTTATGTTATGGTGAGTCAAATATAAGTGTGTAAAACATTAATAATTGAATTTATTAGACAAAATACTCATAAATTAGTCTAAGGGTTATTTTAGTGAAATGCTGTTATTAAAGACTATTAGGGAAATACAAAAGAATTGACTGTTTTTTGAAATAATATTAAACTACTGATTACCAAAGTTTAATGCATAAAAAAAGGTGAACAGATGTTCACCTTTTTTTGCCCCAAATCTACCATGAACTTAACCTACTTATGTTATGGTCTTACTAAAATAGGCGTATTTTGAAATAAGCTCATAATTATTAGACGAAATGCATTTTTTTTAGTTTAACTGACAGTTTTTATGGATTAAATGATGAAATCCTGATTTTTTCGTTAATATGCACGTTCTTTATTGCCTTCGTAAAAATTAATAAAAGCTCTGTTTACAACTCGATTACCTCCAGAAGTGGGATAATTACCTGTAAAATACCAATCACCTAGATTTTTAGGACAAGCTTTATGTAAGTTTTCAATTGTTTGAAAAATTATTTTTACTTCGGCATTTATGTTTTCATCACTAAGTAGTGTAGCAATTTTAGCTGAAATTTCCTCAGCGGTAAAAGGATTATAAATCTCTTTTACAAAATTTTGCACTTCTACATCATCTAAATTAATTTGTGCCTTACACTTATTGTAAACGTCTTCAATAATGTGATATTTGTTTGCGTCTTTCAATAATTCTAAAGCTGCTCTAAAGGCTATAAGGCTTTCTAAGTTTGCCATGTCAATACCATAGCAATCTGGATATCTTATTTGAGGAGCAGAAGAGACCACCACTATTTTTTTAGGTTTTAAACGATCTAGCATTTTAAGTATACTCATTTTGAGCGTAGTTCCTCTTACAATGCTATCATCAATAATTACTAAGTTATCAGTTGGTTTTATTACACCATAAGTTATGTCATAAACGTGTGCAACTAAATCATCACGACTACTATCTTCAGTTATAAAGGTTCTAAGTTTTACGTCTTTAATGGCAATTTTTTCAATTCTAGGTCTTTGAGAAAGCATTTCAGTTACTTTTTCAGATGATAGTGATCTTTTCCCTTTAAGTATAGCATCTGTTTTTTTCTGGTTCAGAAAATCTTCAACTGTTTCAATCATACCATAAAAGGATGTTTCGGCAGTATTAGGAATATAGGAGAATACAGAATTCTTGATATCATTATTTATAGATTCCAAGACCTTTGGCATGATTAATTTCCCTAAAAGCTTTCGCTCTTTGTAAATTTCCGCATCACTTCCTCTTGAAAAATAAATGCGCTCAAAAGAACATGCTTTTCTTTCTAATGGCTCGAGAATTTTTTTAATGGAACAAGAACCTGATTTTTTTGTAATGATAGCATGTCCAGGATCTAGTTCTTTTACATCATCAAAATCAACATTAAAAACCGTTTGTATTACTGGACGCTCTGATGCCACCACAACAATTTCATCGTCTTTATAATAATATGCAGGTCTTATTCCTGCAGGATCTCTTAATACAAATGAATCTCCGTGACCTAATAAACCTGCCATAGCATAGCCACCATCCCAATTTTTTGCTGCTCTACGTAAAATTTTAGCAACATTTAATCGTTCAGCAATTAAAGGAGAGCATTCACTTTTACTAAAGCCTTCCTTTTTTAAATTTTTATAAATCTTGCTTACAGCATCATCTAGAAAATGACCAACTTTTTCCATAATGGTAATAGTGTCGGTATATTCTTTTGGGTGTTGACCTAAATCTACTAGGTTACCAAAAAGCTCTTTGACATTTGTCATGTTAAAGTTCCCAGCCATAATTAGGTTTCTATGCATCCAGTTATTTTGTCTTAAAAAAGGATGTACACTTTCTACACTATTTTTCCCAAAAGTTCCATACCTAACATGCCCTAGTAATACTTCACCAATGTATGGTATATGTTTTTTTTGTAAAGCAACATCATTTGCATATTCTGGGTTTTCAGTAATTTCTTTATTAATGCGTTCATTAATTTGAGCAAAGATATCCTGAATAGGCTGTTGAGCAATAGAGCGCACTCTACTTATATAGCGTTCTCCTGGCTTGGTATCAAGCTTTATACTTGCAAAACCAGCGCCATCTTGTCCACGATTGTGCTGCTTTTCCATCATAAGGTACATTTTGTTTACACCATAAAAGGCGGTACCATATTTTTCTTTGTAAAATTCAAGAGGCTTTAAAAGCCTTATAAGTGCAATTCCACACTCGTGTTTTAGAGCATCACTCATTTTTAGTCTGGTGTTTATAAATTAAAAAACGCGCTCATTTTTGAGTGCGTTTTTTTATGATAATTCAATTTCAAATTGAGTTAATTGTTTAAACTGTTGTAAACGTTTATGAATTTCTTCAGCCTTTAAATTTATCATACGCTCTGTACCAAATTTCTCGACACAAAACGAGGCTAAGGTGGATCCATAAATAACAGCGTTTTTCATATTCTCAAAGGATGTGTCTTCAGTTCGTGCTATATATCCAGCAAAACCTCCTGCAAATGTATCTCCAGCTCCTGTTGGATCAAAGACCTCCTCTAATGGTAACGCTGGAGCGTAAAACACATTATCATTATGAAATAATAATGCTCCATGCTCTCCCTTTTTAATAACTACATATTTAGGTCCCATTTCATGAATTTTACGAGCAGCAACAACCAAAGAATATTCTCCAGTTAATTGTCTAGCCTCTTCATCATTTATGGTAATAACATCTATTTTTTTCATTACTTTATGAAGGTCCTCTAATGCACAATCCATCCAGAAATTCATAGTATCTAAAATAACTAATTTTGGTTTTGTTGTCATTTGCTCTAAAACGCTCAATTGTACTATCGGATGCAAGTTTCCTAGCATAACCACTTCCGCATTTTTATAATCTTCAGGTACTACTGGATTAAAATCAGCTAAAACATTTAACTCAGTAATCAAGGTGTCACGTGAGTTCATATCATTATGATACTTACCACTCCAAAAAAACGTTTTGCCATCTTTAACTATTTCTATTCCAGAAGTATCAATATTTCTATCAGACAGGAGATTTAAATATTCTTTAGGAAAATCACCTCCAACTACAGAAACAATAGCAGCGTCAAGCTTAAATTGAGAAGCTGCTAAGCCAATAAAAGTGGCTGCACCTCCTAGTATTTTATCGGTTTTGCCGAATGGTGTTTCAATAGCATCAAAGGCTACTGTACCAACAATGACTAATTTACTCATAAAGCATTTAAAATTTGGTGCAAATATAAGCTTTTTAAGTGCTTGAAAACGAATTTATTTTCTCCCAAAATCTGCTGGAATTTCTCCCCAAGCTCTTGTTTCCCATTTTACTATTATAGTAGTATAATTGTTAGTATTCAACCATTTCATAGCTCTATCGACTAATTCAAAAAGATCTTTATTTTTCTCTGAACGCTCAAGTTTCGTGTTGCAAGTTTTTTTCTTTATCCAGCTCATAGCTGTTTTTGAATCGGTATAAATTATACGACTACTGTTTTTTTGTTTTAAGAATGCTAAGCCATGTACAATAGCCAAAAATTCACCAATATTATTAGTACCTTCTTTAAATGGACCTTGTATAAATAATTGCTTTTTTGATTTTGTATCAACACCTCTATATTCCATTTTTCCAGGATTGCCACTAGAAGCAGCATCAACTGATATGGAATTATAGTTTGGGTGTCCTATTTTTTTGAGCTGTGCTTCAGAAAGTTCAGAATTGAATTTTTTGCTTTTGCCAATGTAATCTTTATAGTTGCCTTTAAGTGCAGTTTTTGCTGCTTCAAAAGTTGAAAATGATTTGTATTGGGCACCTTGAAAATCTTTTATTTGAGCTTTACAGTCTTCCCAAGATTCAAAAACGCCTTTATAATGTCCTTTCCAAACAGTATAAAACTTTTTTTTCTTAGCCATCTAATAGAGAATTAACCACAATTGGAAAATGTTTCATCTCCAACGCGTGAATTTTTGCTGCGACATCTTCAGCAGTATCAGAAGTTAAAACGCTGCATTTTGCCTGAAAAATAATTGCACCTTCATCATAATATTTATTGACATAGTGAATTGTGATGCCAGTTTCGGTTTCTTTATTGTCAACAACAGCTTTGTGTACATGCATGCCATACATTCCTTTTCCTCCATATTTTGGCAATAAAGCAGGATGTATATTAATCACTTTATTTGGAAACTCTTTTAAAATGTTTTCTGGAAATTTCAACAAAAATCCAGCAAGTACAATTAGGTCTGGGTTTATAGATTTTAATACATTGAGTATATCATCTGTCTTTGAAAAAGCGATTTTATTGAATGATAATGCACTAACATTCAGTTTTTTACAACGATCTAAAACTTTGGCATGAGGATTGTTAGACAATACCTGAATAACAGAAGCATTTTCTCTGTTGTGAAAAAACTTTATTAAATTTTCAGCATTAGTTCCACTTCCGGAAGCAAAGATTACAATTCGTTTCATTTACAGATAACAGTTTATTTTATTCAGACAAAAAAAAGAATAATTATTAACAATTAGAAGCAAAATAAAATACTTTGCATTAAAATCCTTAAATTACATTCACATTTTTGTAGTAAAGGTGCATTTTAAAATAAAGTTTTTTATTTTTGCGTCCTAATTAAAACTTAAAATTAAAGATTATGTCAGACATTGCATCAAGAGTAAAAGCGATTATCGTAGACAAGTTAGGTGTTGATGAAAACGAAGTTGTAACTGAAGCAAGCTTCACAAACGACTTAGGAGCGGATTCATTAGACACTGTTGAATTAATTATGGAATTCGAAAAAGAATTCGATATTCAAATTCCAGATGATCAAGCTGAGAACATTGCAACAGTTGGTCAAGCAATTTCATATATTGAAAAGGCTAAATAAATAACAATTTATTTTTATGAATTTAAAGCGAGTTGTAGTTACTGGTTTAGGTGCGCTTACTCCAATAGGAAATACCAAAGATGAATATTGGGATGCTCTTATTCGCGGGAAAAGTGGTGCCGCTCCTATTACATATTTTGATACTGAAAAGTTCAAGACCAAATTCGCTTGCGAGTTAAAAAACTTTAACGTTGAGGATTTCATCAACAGAAAAGATGCTCGAAAAATGGATAGATTTACACAGTATGCTATGGTGGCTTCAGACGAAGCCATTATAGATGCTAAGTTAGATTTAGACAAAATTAATAAATTACGAGTAGGTGTTATTTGGGGAGCTGGTATTGGAGGTTTGGAAACCTTTCAGGATGAAGTTTTAAACTTTGCTGCTGGAGATGGTACACCAAGATTCAATCCTTTCTTTATTCCAAAAATGATTGCAGATATTGCTCCTGGTAATATTTCAATCAAACATGGTTTTATGGGACCCAATTACACAACGGTTTCTGCATGTGCTTCATCTGCAAATGCAATGATTGATGCCTTAAACTATATTCGTTTAGGTCATTGTGATGTTATTGTAACAGGCGGAAGTGAAGCAGCAGTAACTATTGCTGGAATGGGTGGTTTTAATGCTATGCATGCACTTTCAACAAGAAATGAGAGCCCGGAAACAGCCTCGAGACCTTTTGATGGAACTAGAGATGGTTTCGTTTTAGGAGAAGGTGCTGGAGCTATTATTTTGGAAGAGTATGAGCATGCAAAGGCAAGAGGTGCAAAAATTTATGCAGAAGTATTAGGAGGCGGAATGTCTTCTGATGCATACCATATGACTGCACCTCATCCAGAAGGTATTGGCGTTATCGCAGTTATGAAAAACTGTTTAGAAAACGCTGGAGTTTCTCCTGAAGAAGTAGATCACATTAACACACATGGAACTTCAACACCATTAGGTGATGTAGCTGAATTAAAAGCTATTTCTGAAGTATTTGGCGTTCATGCCAAAAACATAAACATTAATTCAACAAAATCTATGACAGGTCACTTGTTAGGTGCTGCTGGAGCTATTGAATCTATTTCTGCTATTCTAGCAATGGAATATGGCATAGTACCTCCAACAATTAATCATACAACAGTAGATGAAAACATAGATCCGAATTTAAATTTAACGCTAAATAAAGCTCAGAAAAGAGATGTTAAAGTAGCTATGAGTAATACCTTTGGATTTGGCGGACACAATGCATGTGTATTATTCAAAAAATTAGATTAAATCTCGAATGAACTTCATTCGTCACATATTTAATTCCCGTTCTAAAAGAAACGGGAATTTTTTTATTCAGATTAAAAATATATTAGGCTCTAAGCCTAAGAACATTAAGTACTTCGAAAAAGCGTTCACGCATCGTTCAATGAACATTCGCGATGAATATGGTACACCATTTAATTATGAACGTTTAGAATTTGTTGGTGATGCCATGTTAAGTGCAGTTGTTGCATCACATTTGTTTAATGAGGTGCCTCAAGGTGATGAAGGCTACTTAACAAAAATGCGTTCAAAAATAGTGAGTCGTGAACATTTAAACGAACTCGGAAAAGAATTAAAGCTTATTGACCTTGTTGAAAGTAAAATTCCGAAAGACAACTTTGGGAGTAATATTCATGGAAATCTTTTTGAAGCCTTAGTTGGCGCAATTTATTTGGATAAAGGCTATAGTTCTTGTGAGCAATTTATTTTTGACAAAGTGATTATTCCGCATGTTGATATTGAACAATTAGAAGGTAAAGTGATAAGCTATAAAAGTCTTTTAATTGAATGGTGTCAAAAAGAAAAAAAGACCTTTGATTATAATGTTTATGAAGATACAGGTAATGACGAACTAAGACATTTTTCTGTAAAACTATCCATTAACAATAAAGTAATTTCAAAAGCGAGGGCAACTTCCAAAAAGAAAGCAGAAGAAAAGGCCTCAAAGCGTGCGTTTTTCGCTTTTCAGACTAAAATATCCAGAGCTTTTTAAATTTCTTGAAGTTTTTCTTTAACTATAACGTTTTCGTAATAAATTACTGTTAAGAATAGTTCAAGACGTTATATTAATAAAGGCAAAATACTATATTTACATTTCATAGTATAATGATTATGGCACTGCATAAGTTACTTGTTGATGATTTTGATGATGAAGCCTATTCATTAATAGCCATTCATTGTAATTTGGAAGACTATCGAATGGTTTATCTTTTAAATCAGTTTTTGAAAATTAATTTAAAACGTTGTCCTTTTGATTTAGACTTTGAATATACAGCTGCAAATTATTCAATTTATGAATGGGAAGATTACAAGAAGCAAACAATGTGGAATTTAATTTCGAATATTTGTAAAAAAGAAGAAGACAGCGTAGTAAGTTCTGGTTCTCTATTTGATGCATCTTCAAAGGTAATTAAACGCTATAATTTGATTCCAGAATACGAAAAAGTCAATTATTTTCTTAAAATTGAAAATGACATGAATAATGTTAACATTAAAGACATAATTATTAAAATTCAAAAAATACCTCAAGTTGTTACAGTATATGATATTGATACCAATACCTTGAAGTCAAAAAACAATCTAATATTTAATTAATGCCAATACACAGAAAAAAAACGAAAATTGTCGCCACTTTAGGACCAGCAACAAGTACTAAAGAAGTGCTAAAAGATATGCTAGAGGCTGGTGTTAATGTGTTTAGAATCAATTTTTCACACGCAGATTACAAAGATGTATCTGAAAGAATAAAAATGATTCGTGATCTCAACGAAGAATTTGGATATAATGCTGCAATACTTGGAGATTTGCAAGGCCCAAAGTTAAGAGTTGGGACAATGAAAGGTGAAATTGTAGTTAATAAAGGTGATGAAATTATATTTGCAACTGGCAAACGATTTATGGGTACCGAAAAGCGTGTTTACATGACTTATGATCGGTTTCCTTTAGACGCCAAACCAGGAGAGCGTATTTTATTAGATGATGGAAAACTGATTTTTGAAGTTTTATCAACAGATAAAAAAAGTGAAGTTAAAGCAAGAGTTATTCAAGGAGGTCCTTTAAAATCTAAGAAAGGGGTTAATCTTCCAAACACCAATATATCACAACCAGCTTTAACAGAAAAGGATATTGAAGATGCTATTTTTGCTATTGGCGAAAAAGTTGATTGGTTAGCGTTATCATTTGTACGTTATGCTGAAGATTTAATACAATTACAAGAACTTATAAATAAGCATAGCGATTATAAAATACCTATCATAGCTAAAATTGAAAAACCAGAAGCCGTTGAGAATATAGATAAAATTGTTGCGTATTGCGATGGTTTAATGGTAGCTCGTGGTGATTTAGGAGTTGAAATTCCAGCGCAAGAAGTGCCATTAATTCAAAAACAATTGGTTTTAAGAGCGAAAATGGCTAGAATTCCAGTAATTATTGCGACACAAATGATGGAGTCTATGATTACAAGCTTAACACCAACTCGTGCTGAGGTAAATGATGTAGCCAACTCTGTGATGGATGGTGCTGACGCTGTTATGTTGTCTGGTGAAACCTCTGTTGGAAATTATCCTGTGCAAGTGATTCAAAAAATGAGCAGTATTTTAGAGACTGTTGAAAATTCTCCGCTTATAAAAGTGCCTCAAACACCACCGCACGTTCGTACCAATCGTTATATTACTAAAGCAATATGTTATCATGCTGCAAACATGGCAAACGAAATAAATGCAAAAGCAATTTCAACCTTAACCAATAGTGGTTATACGGCATTTCAAATTTCGGCATGGCGACCAGCATCTCATATTTTAGTGTTTACTTCTAATAGACGTATTTTAACACAACTTAGCTTACTTTGGGGAGTTAAAGCATTTTATTACGATAAGTTTGTAAGTACAGATGAAACTATTGAAGATGTAAATGCTATTGCTTGTAAAAAAGGCTATTTAGAAGTTGGCGATATGCTTATTAGTTTAGCAGCAATGCCAATTCAATCAAAAGGAATGGTAAATACGTTGCGAGTTACTGAGATAACTAGTTGCAGTTTTTAGAGCTTGTTTAATGATTGGAAAATGGTTTTGTTTCGAATAGTTGGATAGAACTAATTCGCCTCAATAGACTATAACTAGTGCCAGTAAATATTTTATTATGGTTACTTTTTTATTTTTTTGTAGGTGAGAATGCCTCCTATAATAATCAGAATTAAAGATGGGTAAAAACTTATGAAAACTAGAGGACCTGTCCCTAGCGCAAGATTACCTGCCTGTATAACTCCAAGTGCATCTAATCCCATCACGATAAAAAATGGTCCACAGCCTATTAATAATATAATTAGCCCAATTTTTAATAATATGTGTAATTTCTTCCAACTTGATTTCATCGTAATTAATTTTTTAGTTAATAATTTTTAATCGACGTTAAACGAAGTTCTGCTATTTTTTTGATAAACTCAAATTGCAACTGTAGGTTCACACTTTTGGTTTCAGGTTTTTCCCCTTTTCAAGATAAAGGAATGGTAAATACCTTACGTGTTAAGGAAATTTCGAGCTGCAGTTTTTAGGATTTGGATTAACGACTTTGTGCATGAAAATGAACTTTTCACACACAAAACCGTAGAAAATCATAACTTTAAAAAAACTATACTTTTTTTCTACAATTGTATTTTTTAGCTTCAATAAAATCGACTTTTTATTTTTGAATTTCTTTCCATCCAATGTTTCGTTTGGATATTTTTGGAAATAGTATAACAATAATAAAGACTAATAATAAAGATCCTATAAATGCAATTTGTAACGGTAACTCACTGCCTGTGGTGTTAAGTTGTATAAGATTATCTGATGTTGTGCCCATGATTCTGTCAAAGTAAACAAATAGCATATGAAACCCTATACCAACCCAAACGCTCTTTGAAAGTATTCTTAAATATTGAACAAAGGATCCAAAAAGAAGCATGGTAATAATATAAGAAAGTGATACAAAGCTTTGACCTCCCAAATATACATCCATACCCAACACATGTTTTTGTATGGGAACTAGAAGAGTTGGCAATAAAACAAATAGTAAAACTGTAAATAAGGCACTTTTCCAGCGTACATAGACTGAATTGAGATTACTGTAAATATAGCCTCTAAAAATAAGTTCCTCAGGCAGTGCTTCAAATAAAAAAACAATACCGATACCTATGGCAGAGGATTTGAATATAGATAAATTTATGGTATAGGTTATCATATTGGAGTCTAACATAAAACTTGTCAAAAGAGTAATTATAATAGGGACCAAAATAATCCCCATGCCTAATAGAAATTTAAGTACAGCTGGTTTTAATGAATTAAGCCCAATAGTTTTTGGATTCCCTTTATCTATTTTTTTGCGCAACAACCAAATCCCGAGAATAGTGATGCTCGACATTAATACTGCCTGTAAGATAATTCTACTTTGCCACACAAAACTCCAATGTTTTTCTGCGAATGCTCCAGCCCAACTGGAAAATCCTAAAGCAAATAATCCCAAAATCCAAGAAAAGACGATTCTTTTACTTATAGATTTTCTATTTGTTTCTGAATCTGTTTTTGTATAATTTGATTGTATATTCATGGTAAATAGTTTTTATTTATTTTTTCTTTCTTCAAAGAATTTATTAAGCACCTTCACCAAACATTAGTAGAATAAATTCCGCAGCTTCGTCATAAGGATTAAGGATTTCATGCGTCATTCCAGGAGGAATAAAGAAGGCATTACCAGCTTCAATTACATAATCTACATCATTGAGACGTGCAGTAACTTTTCCTTTTATCAAAATAATCATTGATGAAAATGGATTGGTTTTTGAAAGTGGATGTTCATTTGCATGTTGTCCAGGATGTAAGTAGCCATAACCCGTTCTAAGTCCTGTATCATAATAAAAAATTGACGCTTGTGCACCATGTGTTCCACGAGTATGATGTTGTCCAAAGGGAACAATTTCTGGTGTGCCTTTCGTGAAAAAGTGGAATGTAAATGCTAATACATTTCCAACAAATTCTTGACTTGGCTGAAAACCTTCCATAGCCTCAATATCCAGAGGAGCATAGTCTGTAGAAAATGCTTTAACACCAGCAGTTAGTGGATTTAGCTCTCCTTTATCTAACTGTTTTAAAGTTCTTAAGTTAGTAACATAATAAAATGTTGGAGCACTAGGCGTTCCTTTTGTAATACTAATTTGAGAAGGACTTTTGTCTGTTGCTGGAATGGCGTCTATTTTCCACATTTCTTTGTCAACCTCAATACCAAAAGATTGATTAGAAGTGAACATTGGGTCATTTTTGTAATCTATTGCAAATCTTTCTAAGATATTTTTAATTGTATCTTCTTGCGCATTTACATTAATAGACAAACTAAAAAAGAGGATGATTAGAATTACATTAATAATTTGATTTTGCTTTTTAATGCTGAATTTAAATAATTGTGGTTTCATTTTTAAAGTTTTATGATTCGCAATTATGACGAGTCTAAACAACTATAAGTAACAGTGGTTTATGCAATTAGGGGTGAACTACTTTGTTTTAGGGAGGAAGTAATTTAAGAAGATACAGGATTGAGATGTTTCTCAATAAGTCCTAATACATTTGAAGTTTTAGATTTTGAAACTTTAATACTATTTTCAATACATTTTAATTTTAAAATTAATCCAGGGCTATCTTTTTTAATTGATTCAAGGTGAGTAAGATTGATAATTGTTGACCTATTACATTGAATAAATAATTCGTTATTAAAAAGACCTTCCATTTTTGAAAGTGTAGATCTCACCAAATGTTTTTTAACTTGATCATTTTCAAGAAAAGCTATCCCTAAATAATTATCCAGAGTTTCAATATATATAATTGAATTCAAGCGTAATGCTATTTGATCCTTTTTGTAATCACCTTTTATTAGTATAATTTCATTTAGTTCTGATAAATTATTGGAGACAGAAAGTGTTTCTGCATAGTCTTTAGTTATCTTATTAAAGTTATAAAAAAATAAGGTTCCAAAAAACGGAAAAATGAATACAGTACTTATTTCAAAAACGTGCTTGACATAACTTGAAAAACTAAAATCATGGAAACTACCTAAATAGTTATATAATAAAAAACTGCTTGTTCCGACAGAAATAAAAAAGTATGTAAACCAAGGTATAAGAAAAATATTTTTTTGATTTAAATTTAGTTTTGGTCTTAATAAAAATTCATTAATAGTAATTGTAAAAAATATTACAGGAAAAATCCAAATTAATCCTATTGCTAATTCCCAAGAGATATTTTCATTTAATTGATGATTATTTACTCCGAAGGGTTGAAAAAAAATTAAAAACAGGTAAATAAATGCACTGGAAAGAAAAGCTAAAATGAGTTTAAATTTTCTACTATTAGGATAAGTTAATAAGTTTTGAAAATGCATATTATCCTTAACATTTAATGGGTACGGTTTTTAGCGTGATTAAACACCTAATTTAGCAATTTAAAACAAAATAGAAAATCCGCGAGGATTTTAATTAGCAAGACTTTACTAGTAATTAAATATATCAAAATTTAAATAGCTAAAAATCAAACTGTAACTGTACACTCACACTTTTGGTTTCGGGCTTTTTATTAGTTTCAGTATTTAAATTTGAGAGTGAAATCCCTAATAAACGTACAGATTCGTTTAAAGTATCTTGGTAAAGTAATTTTTTTGCAGTATCTAGAATAATGTCTTTATCACTTACAAAATAAGGCAAGGTTTTACTTCGCGTTTGTAAGGTGAAATCGCTGTACTTAATTTTTAAAGTAATGGTTTTTCCTGCTACTTTACTTTTATTTAAACGTTTGGCAACTTCTTCTGCAATATGCTCTAATTTTTCAAGCATAAAGACTTCGCTAGTGAGGTTATCATAAAACGTACGTTCGGCAGCTAACGATTTTCTTATACGATGTGGTTTCACTTCGCTGTTATGAATACCTCGAACAATATAATAGTACGATTTTCCAGACCGTCCAAAATATGTCTCTAAATATTCAGCTGATTTTGATTTTAAATCCTTTCCAGTAAAAATACCTTTTTGATACATTTTTTCAGCAGTTACTTTACCAATACCATAAAACTTTCTAATATCTAATTCCTCTAAAAATTCAAGAACTTCTTCAGGATTAACGGTTTTTTGTCCATTGGGCTTGTTATAATCACTTGCAATTTTTGCCACAAACTTATTAACGCTGATTCCTGCAGAAGCTGTTAAACCAACTTCATCAAAAATACGTTGCCTAATTTCCTTCGCAATTAATGAAGCACTCGGTTTCCCTTTTTTGTTTTGGGTAACATCTAAGTAGGCTTCATCAAGTGATAGAGGCTCAACCAAATCTGTGTAATCAAAAAAAATCTTCCGTATTCGTTTAGAAATTTCGGTATAACGTTCAAAATTAGGTCTAACAAAAATAAGCTCAGGACATAGTTTAATAGCTAAGTTTCCAGACATCGCACTTTTTACACCAAATTGTCGTGCTTCATAACTCGCGGCACTAATCACACCTCGCTTTCCGCCGCCACCAACAGCAAGAGGTTTGCCTTTGAGCTCAGGATTATCCATTTGCTCTACAGATGCATAAAAAGCATCCATATCTACATGAATAATTTTTCTTATTGGTAAATTGGTCGACATAGTGTAAATTTAGTGATTTAACACTTTAAAAAAATGAAACATATATTAATTATAGCTCTGGTATTATTAGGATTCATGTCGTGTAAGAATGAAGTAGACACACAGATTTACAAAGTAGATAGCGAAGAAAAATCAACCAAGC
>Ga0075467_10002754_pt1 | contig 13746 bp, 14 predicted proteins | sample DEB08_DNA_9_FD_75067 | JGI IMG/M metagenome (GOLD analysis project Ga0075467, IMG submission 75067) | Aqueous microbial communities from the Delaware River and Bay under freshwater to marine salinity gradient to study organic matter... | ecosystem: Environmental > Aquatic > Marine > Coastal ...
GAGCGCGTGGGGTTCATACTTACCAAGCTAACCCGTGAGGGTGTTGATACTGTGACCCTAACAGACTTGAAGAACCGCTTTGGATGGAAGGCAGAGAACCAAAAGACACGGGCTAAAGCTATCAAGGCTGCTCTTGAACATGGTTGGCAGTATATCCCCAGTGAGGGCGGCAGTCGTAACAACCAAGCTAAATATCAACGTCTGTGAACTTTGGGGCTGGCTGTAGTGGCTGGCCCTTTTTCTTTGAGGGGCGTAGTCCCGACTACTTGAGCCTCAATCCAGCGTGCGCCACCCCAAAAGAAAACAACAAAAACTACCCCAAAAGTAATCACACATCTGTTCACACATTGTGTGATTTGTTAGGGTAATCGTTGAGTATGATTGTAGTGTAGCTAAGCCGACCTGTCGGCGAAAAGCCTGATAAGCCATTGAAAATGGTGAAGAAGGTTCAATGGTAGAGCAGCAGCTTCCCAAGCTGAATACGAGGGTTCGATTCCCTTCACCCGCTCCACTCTTCCCGATCATTGGCCCCTTTTCACCGCCCGCACTTCGCGCTAGGCAAGGCCATTGCATTGAACAGGAGCATCCCATGGCAGACATCACCCGCATCGGCGTTGGCGCACGTATGAGCGAAGCCGTCATTCACAATGGTACTGTGTACCTTGCCGGTCAGGTTGGCACGCCCAACGCCAGCGTGACACAGCAAACTCAGGATTGTCTGGCCGAGGTTGACCGCATTCTGGCCGCCGCTGGCACCGACAAAACCCGCATGTTGATGGTGCAAATCTGGCTGGCTGACATGGCCGATTTTGCCGAGATGAACGCGGTTTGGGATGCGTGGGTGCCACAGGGCCACACACCGGGCCGCGCGACCGGCGAATCCAAATTGGCAACTCCGGCCTATAAGGTCGAGGTGATCGTGACTGCGGCGCAGCCGTAAGTCAGGGTCAATTCGGGCAGGGCTTTAGGGCCGCATCACAGTCAAACAGGCGCACCAATCCCTTGGCGCGCCTGTTTTCGTTCTAGCATACGGATGGCATACGGATGGCATACGCAAAACTTACGCCTGTTTCGGTGCCATCAGATAGTCCACCAACATACGGGTAGAGGCATCTTTGCCGTCAGCCGACACGCTACCCTCAAGAATAGGCTGCAACGCCACGGCAAGTTCCTTGCCCAATTCCACACCCCATTGGTCAAAGGAGTTCAGGCCCAAAATCACCCCTTCGACAAACACCCGATGCTCATACAGCGCCACGATTTGGCCCAAACTGAATGGCGTCAGCTTGGGGATCGCCAAGGTGGTCGAAGGCCGGTTGCCCGGGAAAACGCGGTGGCGCGCCTGACGCTCAAGCTCGGCCCCCGTCAAGCCCTTTTTCGCCATGATCTCGGTCGCCTCAGCCAAGGATCGCCCGCGCATCAATGCTTCAGATTGTGCCAGACAATTGGCCACCAGAAGCAGATGTTGATGGGCCAATTCAGGCTCATGCCCTTGGCGGGCCACGATAAATTCACAAGGAACCAGCCGAGTGCCTTGGTGGATCAGCTGATAAAACGCATGCTGGCCGTTTGTGCCCGGCTCACCCCAGACCACAGGGCCAGAATGTTCAACCAAATCAACGCCGTCCATGGAAACGCGCTTGCCGTTGCTTTCCATCTCCAACTGCTGCAAATACGCGGGCAAGCGCGACAGCCGTTGGTCATAGGGCAACACCGCGCGGGTCGCATAACCGCAGATTTGATTGTGCCAAATACCGACCAACGCAAGCAAGATGGGCAGGTTCTGCGCAGGGGCTGCATGGCGAAAATGCTGGTCCATATCGGCCGCACCAGCCAAGAACGCATCAAAACCCACAGGCCCGATGGCCAACATAAGCGAGAGGCCAATCGGCCCCCACATGGAATAGCGCCCCCCAACCCAATCGTCGAACCCAAACACACGCGCAGGATCAATCCCAAAGGCCGCGGTTTTATCGGCTGCCGTGGATACAGCCACGAATTGCGAAGCAGTATCAGTGACTTGTGACGCCATCCACACGCGTGCCGTTTCGGCATTGGTCATGGTTTCAATCGTCGTGAAGGTCTTGGACGCGACGATAATCAGCGTGGTTTCCGGGTTCAATCCGCGCAGCGTGTCATGAATATGCGCCCCGTCCACGTTGCTGACAAAATGGCAGCGCGGTCCGTCGCTGTAAGGTGCAAGAGCCAGATAGGCCATCGCAGGCCCCAAATCCGACCCGCCAATTCCGATATTGACCACATCCGTATAGGCCCCGCCTTGGCCCTTAATCACGCCCTCCCGCAGATCGCGGGCAAAGGCCACCATACGAGCATAGGTCGCGCGCACCGGTGGCATCACGTTTTCACCGTCCACCATCACGGCGGCATTCAGGTTGCGCAAGGCGGTATGCAGCACAGCGCGGCCTTCGGTTTCATTAATCTTGGCACCCGAAAACATCGCCTCGCGCTTGTCTTCCACGCCTGCCGCAACAGACACATCCAATAGCAAAGACAAGGCCTTGGCATCCAATGTGGTTTTGGAAAAGTCGAACAGCACGTCGCCATGGCGGCACGAAAAATCAGTCGCACGGGCTGCATTTCCCAGCAACTGCGCAATGCGCGTGTTTGCTATGTTTGCGTGATGGGCGCGCAACGCCTGCCAATTCGTTTTCATGTCTTACTCCGCCCAGTGGATCGTTGCATTCGCCAGCACCACGCGCACGGGTGCCTCAGTGTCGGACAGCTTGGCCGCGCGGTCCAAGCTTGCGCGTTTCTCGGCGCCCGTAATCAAGATATGCGTGTTCATCGCGCCACGCAGAACAGGGGCAGTCAAGGTGATGCGCGGCTCGCCTGCACCATCGGCCCGCAAGGCCAACAGGTTTGGGGCATCATCGGCCAAAGCCTCGGCCAACCGATCAGCCCCGGGAAACAAAGACGCAGTGTGCATATCCGCGCCCATCCCCAACAGCAAAACCGATATTGGCAAATGCGGGGTCAGGCCAGCGGACAGCATGTCCATCGCATCTTCGGGGGCATCGGTTGGCGTGTAGAGCGGGATCAACTGCGCCGCCGCTGCGCGGTTTTGCAACAAATGCTGGCGCAAAAGCCGCGTGTTGGATCGGGGGCTGGTTTCATCAACCCAGCGTTCATCATTTAAAAACACCGCTACATTGGCCCAGTCCAGATTGGCTGCAGACAGCAAGTCAAACACAGGCCCCGGTGTCGTACCACCCGGCACCGACAGGCTTGCACGTCCATGCTGGCGCAAGGCTACCCCCAGTTCGCTGGCGATGATATTGGCCAGTGCCATCATCATCATTTCGCGGTCGGCATATTCGATCAGGTTCATTCGCGTATCTCCCGCCAACGCCGCCCGTCTTTGTGCATTAACATCAACGCATCCTCTGGCCCGGACGACCCGGCATCATAGCCTCTGGGCTTGTCGCCACGCGCTTCCCAGCCTTGGATAATCGGGTCGGTCCAATTCCAAGCGGCCTCAACCTCGTCACCGCGCATGAACAAGGTTTGGTTACCCCTGATCACATCCATAATCAGCCGTTCATAGGCATCGGGAATATCGGCCCCCTCCTCGCCCAGAGCCACTGCAAAGCTCATATCCAGCGGCACTTGGGTCAAACGCATCCCGCCCGGCCCCGGTTCTTTGATCATCACCATAAGGTTCATGCCCTCATTCGGCTGCAAACGGATAACCAGAACGTTTTCGCGCCACCCTTCGGCATCGTCAAAAATCGAATGCGGCGGCTCACGGAACGTGATCGCAATTTCCGAGGCACGTGCCCGCAAACGCTTGCCGGTACGCAGGTAAAACGGTGTTCCCTTCCAACGCCAGTTGGAAATATTGACCTTCAACGCGATATAGCTTTCGGTCTTGCTTGCAGCGTCTTCGGAATGTTCGATATAGCCGCCTTGCCCGTTGCCGGCCAAATACTGCCCGCGCACGATGTCTTCGGGTTTCACAGGGTCCAATGCCCTGATAACCTTCAATTTTTCATCGCTCACCGCATCTGGGTCAAAGTGATACGGCGGTTCCATCGCGATCAGGCACACAAGCTGCATCATATGGTTTTGGACCATATCCCGCATCGCACCCGATTTGTCGTAATAGGCACCGCGCCCATCAACAGACACGGTTTCAGCTACGGTGATCTGAACATGATCGATGTATTCCGACTTCCACAACGGCTCAAACAAGATATTGGCAAAGCGTACAGCCATCAGGTTTTGTACCGTTTCTTTGCCAAGATAATGGTCAATCCGGTAAATCTGCGTCTCATTAAAATGCTTGGCCAGGACGGCGTTCAGTTCACGCGCACTTTCCAAATCGCGGCCAAAGGGTTTTTCCACCACAATCCGGCTGTCGGCATCGGCAATCTCATGGGCGTGCAGCCGTTCGGCCAAATCCCCAAACAAAGACGGCGCAACCGAGAAATAGAACGCCTTGACCACGCCTGGCCGCATCCGCTTTTTCAGCTCATCCCAGCCGCCTTTGCCTTTGGCATCAATCGCCACATACCCCAACCGCGCGATAAACGCGTTGATGATTTTGGGGTCCAGCTTGTCCTTTGCGACAAACTCGGCAATCGCTGCGCGTGCCATATCTTGAAAGCCTGCATCGTCCAGTTCCGACCGGGCCGCACCGATAATCGCGCTGTCGTCCGGGATTTGCCCGGCCCAGAACCGTCGATACAGCCCTGGAATGATTTTACGTTGGGCCAAATCGCCTGTGCCGCCAAACACCACAAGATCAAAAGGTTCCACCGGAATAACGCGCGAGACCATAAGCTTCCTCTCAGGGTAATCAGGTTTGTTAGCGCTAACGAAAGCCAGCGAAGGCTCTTTACCCCGCAATCCCCGTCCTGTCTAGCACTCAGATGCGGCGGGAAAAACTGCCAATACCATCTTGCGCCAAAATACGCTGCAATCTGACACTCTGCGATTGCCGGATTTACAAAAACCATTTCCCTGATGCCATAATCATGCCGCCCTTGCCCGCTAGGCAAAGCAAGATCGCATCTTATCGCCCCAGGGCCAACATGAAACACACCCTTCTCGCCGCTTCCCTCTTTGCAATGCTTGCCCTACCCGTTCAGGCCACGGATGCAGTGATTGGGCAAACAACCGAATATCTTGGCTATAATGGTGTTCCAGAGGCTTGCGTGCGCATCACACCTTTGCCTTCTGCCGAATATGACGCCGATGACTTGACTGACGAGGCTGCCCTTTGCGACCTTGATGCCTACAGCCCAGATGTAGCCCTTTGCCCAAAAATCTGGTCCACCAGTGCGGCAATCGTGTTTTACGACATATCCGAGGGCAAGTTCAAAGGCGACCGCACGGGCTTTCAAACCACGATTTGCGCGGGCGGGAAAATCGCAAAATATGTGGCCAAGGATCAGATTGCGCGCCTGAAATTCTCGATCAACCAAGCCACGACAAGCGCCGTCTTCACGCCCTCCTCGCTGCTTTATTACCATTTCTCGCGCTATTTTGGGTTTGGCACCACCGTTCCCGTCGCGGTTTGGCGCAGCATCGATAAATCGGTTTTGCTGAATGAGGTCGCTTTAGGTGGCAAAGCCCTAACCGCAGTCCAAGATAATCTGGCCATGAACCACGCGGCGTGGAACACCCTCGTCGCCGCCATCGCCCAACCCGAAAGTTATGAAATACCCGGCAATTACGGCACGGCGGCCGATTTTTTGACATCAGATGGGGATGCGGCATACGGCAAGTCTCTGACGGGGGCGGCAGTCTCTACGGCCCCGAAATGAACGGCGCGGTTGACGATGACACGGCTGAGGCCCGCTATGCCTCATTCTTACAATCGCCCGTCGTTTTGGCCTTGTCCTCCGACCGCCCACTGGCCGATGCGATTGCCGCAGGGTTGGCACAAAGCAGCACGCCGATCGCCCCGGTTCAAATGGCTTTCTGGATGCGGGAGATGGCAGAGATCATCCTGATCGATACCCTCCTTGCACAACAAGACCGCCCGTCAAACATTGACTACCGCGAATACTTTTACTGGCAGGAAAACGGCAAAATAAAGCGTAAGCGTATGCGCGACCAAGCGCCGGGCGAAGGCGAGATCCCTGCAAATGCGGTCATCCTCAAACGCTCACGCTTGAATGACAATGATGCAGCCGGGCGGATCGAATACGACAATCATCTGTTGAAATTCAACGCGGTTGCGGGTTTACGGCATTTCGATGCAGAGCTTTACACTCGGATACAATCTTTGAACGCCGATTTTCAATCCCAAGGTGAGGTTTACTTGTGGCTGCGCGACAGTTTGGGGCTTGATGAAAGTCAGGTCGCTATGATCGTCACCAACACAGGCATTGTGGCTGAAACGCTAAGGACCAGCAAAGATCAGGGTCGTCTACGCTTTGATCTCGATGCTGAAGGGTTTTTCCTCGCCGCAACCAAATAAAGCTCTGGCTGCCCAAACACTTAGGCGTCCAACTCTGCGTCCCAATACAGAAAGTCGAGCCAGCTTTCATGTAGGTAATTGGGCGGAAAGCGGCGGCCGTGTGCCAGCATTTCCTCGGGCCGGGGTTGGCGCGGCTTGCGGTTCAACTGCAACCCACATTCGCGCAAACTGCGCGCGCCTTTGCGCAAATTGCATGGGCTACAGGCGGCCACCACATTTTCCCAACTGGTCACGCCACCGCGCGCGCGCGGTACCACATGGTCAAAGGTCAAATCAGCTTTGCCGCCACAATACTGGCAACAAAACTCATCCCTTAGAAAAAGATTAAAGCGCGTGAAGGCCACGCGCTTTTGAGGTTTGATAAAATCTTTCAGCACCACGACCGATGGGATCCGTATCTCATCCCTTTGGCTGCGCGCCACATGGTCGTATTCGGCAACGATGGTCACACGGTCCAGATAAGCGGCCTTTATCGCGTCTTGCCATGTCCACAACGACAAAGGGTAATATGACAACGGGCGGTAATCTGCATTCAATACCAACGCCGGAAATTGTCGCAATGCCACCGGTTCACGCACAAAACTTGCTCTAAAATCGCCATCCATGGTCTTCGCTTACATCCCCTACGGCCGTCCAAGTCTTTGGGCGCGACAGGCATGAGGCCTCGCCCCTGCTCAAGACTATATATCGCGATTGCAATCTGACAAGCCCCTTCATCTACGCCTATCGCGGCGAAGCTGTGGTGTGCCTAAATCTCGGGCAGAAGCGGGATCAGGTAGCGATACTGCCTCTATTTAGGCAAACGATCCGCCAAAAAGGCAAGGGTCGTCGACAGGCCATCAGGCGCAATGCCATGTCCTGTCCCTTTCATCACGTGGCCGTAGGTTTCAAACCCCGCAGCCACCAGCGCATCACCCGCGAGGCCCATATCGGCAAAAGGCACAACGGGGTCTTGGTCCCCATGGATCAGTATGATTGGCGGCTTTACGACTGCCTCATACAGCAATTCGGGCGACAACAGCCGCCCCGAAATCGACACCACTCCAGCCACGGGCAAAGCGCGGCGCGGGGCGACGTGTAAGCTCATCATCGCGCCTTGTGAAAAGCCGACAAGGACAAGCCTATCGGGCGTCAGTCCTTCCTCAGCCAATTTTTCATCCAAAAACGAATTCAAGTCACCGGACGCCGCTAGCAAGCCTTGGCGTGCAGCCTCCTCGGTTGATCCATCAATCCAGGGAATAGGAAACCATTGCCGCCCCATCGGCGCGCCATTACACGGCTCTGGCGCATCCGGGGAATAGAATACCGTGCCTGGCAAATGCGGGGCCAACGGATCGGCGAGCCCCAGCAGATCCGCGCCATCGGCACCGTACCCGTGCACAAAGACAACCATATTGCGGGCTTGGCCCATCGCCGCACCCCTGCGGGCCGAGTAAAGTTTACGTGTCATCTGATACCTTCTTTCGTGGTCGAAACTCTGTAATACGCCCATAATATCCGCGCCGCGACCGACCGCCACGGCGCCCAGTTCTCTGCAATTTGGCGCATCTGTTTTTCTGATGGACGGGCATCCAAATCCAGCAAACGGCGCGCGGCTTCTTGCAAGGCAAGGTCGCCATGCGCGAACACATCAGCGCGGCCAAGGCTGAACATGGCATAAATCTCGGCTGTCCAAGTGCCAATCCCCGGTACCGCGGTCAAGGTTTGGATCACCTGGGCATCGGTCATCAACGGCAAGGCGGCATAATCAATCCGAGCGGCGGCCAGCGCATGGGCATAGCGGATTTTTTGGCGCGACAAACCGCAGGCCCGCAGGCCATCTTCAGTCGCGGTCGCCACCGCATCCTCATCGGTAAGCCCCGCACCTTCCAGCCGCGCCCAAATTGCGCGGGCCGATTGGGTGCTGACTTGCTGACCGATAATAGCGTCAAACAAGGCCGCAAACCCACCCGCACGCAAGCGCAGCGGCAAGCCGCCGACTTGGTTCAAGGCCATGCCAAAACGCGGGTCGGCCTGCACCAACCAAGCGGCCCCCTCCGTCACGCAAGCATCGCTCTTGATTAATCGCCCAACCATTCCGCACCTGTTTTTTGGCAAGCTAACGGTGGTATAAGGCCGTTGGAACCCCCAAACGCCGATTGGGGTATTGTAGCCGTGACAATTTCACACTTGCCCGATTGGGGCCTGCGGGAATACTCACAAGGCATGAGCCAAACCGACATCCTCCCCGCCCCCGCCCAATCCCGCCGCAACGTGTGGGTACTTGTCGCAGCCCAAGCCATCTTGGGCGCGCAGATGCCGATGATTTTCACTATCGCGGGGCTTGCAGGGCAAACCTTGGCGTCAAACGCCTGCTGGGCCACGCTATCTATTTCGATTATGGTGGTGGGGTCGATGCTTTCAGCCACGCCTTTGTCGTCGATTATGCAAAAATTCGGCCGCCGCGTTGGTTTTTTGATCGGTACGGCAGCAGGTGCCTTGGGTGCCGCGATTGGGGCTTACGGTCTTTATGCTGGATCTTTCCCGACCTTTCTGCTGGGCGCGATCTTTTCGGGCACCTATATGTCGGCCCAAGGGTTCTACCGTTTCGCCGCTGCTGACACCGCGTCCGAGGACTTTCGACCCAAAGCGATTTCATGGGTGATGGCGGGTGGCTTGCTGTCGGCGATTATCGGGCCGCAGTTGGTCAAGGTGACGGCACAGGCCTTTGTGGTGCCGTTCATGGGCACCTATCTGGCGGTGATTGTGTTGAACATTCTGGGGTCGTTCCTATTTTTGGGCCTGAACATCCCCAAGCCGCCAAGGCCGAAAATCGGTGACGCGCTGGGCCGGACGCGGTGGGAAATGATCCGCACGCCCCGCATCGCGGTAGCGGTGATTTGTGCCACGGTTTCCTATGCCTTGATGAACTTGGTGATGACCTCGTCGCCGATGGCTGTGGTCGGGTGCGGATTTCAAACCTCAAACGCGGCGGATGTGGTCACTGCACATGTTTTGGCGATGTATGTGCCGTCTTTCTTTACCGGCCATTTGATTGCACGGTTTGGGGTGGAAAAAATCATCGCGGTGGGGCTGGTTATTCTGGCCGCGGCGGGGGCTGTGGCGCTGACCGGGTTTGAGCTGCCAAACTTTTTCGCCGCCCTGATCTTACTGGGGATCGGCTGGAATTTCGGGTTTATCGGGGCCACCACGATGCTGGCTGGTGCCCATGCCCCGCACGAAAGGGGCAGGATGCAAGGCTTGAATGACCTGCTGGTTTTCGGGGGCGTGACCATGGCCTCGCTGTCATCAGGTGGGCTGATGAACTGCTCGGGTGGGTCGGTTCACGAAGGCTGGGCGGCGGTGAATATTGCCATGCTTCCCTTTCTTGTGTTGGCCGGCGGGGCGCTGATTTGGCTCGCGATGCAACCCAAGGAAACCCGCGCGGGATAAGTGCGGACAAAAGGTTCGTCCGCACGCGTACATTTTTTAACCCACTGATATAAAATGATAATGCATTTTTTGTTTACCTCTTCTTAACCCGCGCTCGCGGTTAGGATATGTGTTTTGTAACTGCTCAACTGGATAAGTAGAACATCTTAAACGTCCGCATTGCGGACAAAGCTACTGTTCGGCTATTTGATTAGCTTACCGTAGACAGGAACTACTGGCCAATGATCCACGCCCCTGCCAGGCTCATATTCGAAGAGAAGGAAAACAGAGCGTATGCTTGGAAATTTATTGATGGTCCCATTTTCTATCCACTCCCGCGCTGCGGTCGGATTCAGCCAAGTCTCGGCTGTGTGAATAAGTAGCACATCAATTTCAACTCCAGCTTTCTTGTACTTTTCCCCTTTCTTGAAGATCACGTCATGCAACTTCGCAAGTAACCTCTCTTCCGACCATTGCATATCCGAAAACAATTGGCCCGCGAATGGCGTTTCATCCTTTGTGGCCCTTCTTTTGTGTTCTTGTTCAACGAGTTGTACGAGCTCAACCGTGAGCCGTTGATCTTTGATCGCAACGAAGAAATCGGGCGGATCATTCGGGTTGGGCTTCGGCGCATCCATTTCAATGCCAAATTCCGCTTTGATCGAAGTGCGCCATTCTTCGATGGTGAACTTTTCGACCATGCGCTTGTCATCGCTGTTGTCGTAATTGAAAATACCAGCATAGCCATGGCCCTTGTTCAGAAGGCGAACATAGCGTTCCAGATCATCGTTCTTGTCGTCTTCAGCCATGAATAACCCTATGCCACAATTGACTGTTTGAATACACGGGTTCAGCTGCTCATGGCAAAGGCAGCACTGTCAACTTGGGCTAAAATCAGACCTTCGGAATAGTTTTTAGGCTGCGTGCCTTTGACAAAGCAGCCCGATTTCAAACCCCAAGACCTGAAAAGGTCGCCAAGCCTTTATTGCCTAGCCCTCATCCGTTTGCGTACCTTCGCCCCTATCGCAAACTTACCAGCAATTCCAAGCTCGGTTCTCCCGTCAAGGCCATACCGCGGCTGGTTTGATAGGCGGAAATTGCGGCGCGGGTTTTGGGGCCGATCACACCGTCGGACCCTTCGGTATCAAAGCCTTTGGCGGTCAGCAGGCGCTGCATTTCCTGACGGTCGGCGATTTGCATACCTGCGGAATCGGGTGGGAAATTGCCACGGATTGGGGGGCGGCCAAGGATGCGGTCGGACAGATGGCCCACGCCGATCACATAGCTTTCGGAATTGTTATAGCGGGTGATAGCGGTAAAGTTGCGGAAGGTCATGAAGGCTGGGCCGCTGGTACCTTCGGGGATAATAATCGAGGCGGCACCGTGGTTTGGCACGGTGTTTCCATCCATATCGCGCACGCCCATCGCGGCCCATTCAGCAGTATTGCGACTGGATTTACGGCCCGCAAGCCCTGCGTTAAAGCCCACAGGCAGGCGCACTTCGACGCCCCAAGGCTGGCCTTTGGTCCAGCCGGATTTCGCAAGGTAGGCCGCGGTAGAGGCCAGCGAATCCGAGGGGTCATCAGACCAAATGTCGCGTTTTCCATCGCCGGTGAAATCGACGGCAAAGAGTTCGTAAGAGGTCGGGATAAACTGAGTGTGGCCCATGGCCCCTGCCCAAGAGCCAGTCATCCGGTCAGCGGTGACATCACCGTTTTGCAAAATTTTAAGGGCTGCAATCAGTTGTTTTTCGAAAAACGCGCCGCGCCGCCCTTCATAGGCCAAGGTCGCTACGGCAGAAATAACCGGAATATCGCCGCGCCGTTCACCAAAGAAGCTTTCCAAGCCCCAGACGGCAGCGACGACATTGCCTTCGACCCCGTAGCGGCGTTCAATCGCGTCAACTGTGGCGCGCTGGCGCGCATAGGCGGCGCGGCCTTTGCTCACACGCTCATCCGAGGCGGCGATGGCGAGGTAATCTTGCAGGCTGCGCTTGAATTCGGTTTGGTTGCGGTCGCGTTCAATCACCTCGGGCAAGAAACCCACGTTGCGGAAGGCGGCGTTCATGGTGGATTGGTTGATGCTGGTGGTGCGGGCGCGAAACCCTGCGACCCAAGCGTCAAACCCTGCATTCGGCGCGGGCAGGTAGCGGGTTTGGGCAGCGGCCGGGCTGGCCCCCATGCGGGCGCCACCACCGACGCAACCCGCAAGAAAGGTCGAACCAAGACCGATTAGGGCTGTTCGTTTGGTGACCTGCATCGTCGCTGCTCCTCATAAAACACGGTAGGCATTCGCCCTTGCGACGCACGGTAACGTATTTCGGGAGGGGGGGGAAGGTAAGGTTAGAAGCGGTCGGTGAAAGCTTGCCAAAGCAGGCGGCCCCTGCGGGTGAATTCCGAAAGCTGCAATTGGCCGTCCCCCACCCGGGCCGGCATGCGGGCGGCCATGGTCAGCAAGGATTGCGTCTGCCAGCCTGCCAGCAGGGCTGGGCGGGCAGCAGGGTCGATGTGCGATTTGCGTGCCTTCGCAAGCTGGGCAAGGCCACGCCGAGCAAGTGTGGCTATTGCTTCGTCGCGCCCATCCAGCAGCGGGATGCGGCCACGTTCCACCAAATCCGGCACGGCCTGAAGGTAGGCAGCAAGCCCCGTGGCCCAGCCAAAGGCGCGCAAGGCAGGTTCAGACGCGGCCCCTGCCCCCAAGGCCTTGCCCGACAACCACATCAGCCCGCCTGCCGTATCCATCAGATAGTCATCCAGAGCGGTCTGATCGGTGAAGGGGTCAGAGTAAATGTCCCAGCGCCGGGCTTCAACCATGCGGTCAAGGGTGTCGAGAGGGAGGGATTGTTGGGTCATCAGGGTTGCGAGCGGTTGCATGACCTCATGCGCGCGGATGGTGCCGTTTTCGGCATCTTGCAGCGAGTCACGCCACCATTGCAGGCGCATTTCGGCGATCATCGGTTCTTTGGTCACCCAAGGTGCGCGGGCGATTTCAAGATTGAAGGCGTAGAGCGTGGCCAAGTCTGTGCGCGCGGCAGGCGGTGCGGCCATGAGGGCTGCAAAGCGGGTGGGATCGCCGCGTTCGATTTGGGGAAAAAAGGAGGGGGTCATGTGGGGCGCACGAGGGTCAGCAGATAGCCAAATTCGGCATGGTGTGCGCGCCAAGAGGCAATTTCAGCCGCGTGATCGGACAGGACTTGCGCCAATGCAGGTGCGGCACCCTGTTGCAGGGTTTTGATGCGCTGTTCCAAGGGTGTGTAATACGCCTCCCATGCGGCGTTGGACAATTGACGGGTGCCCAGAACGGTATAGCCAGCGGCGGCCACACGGGCATGGATACCTGCAGCATCGGTCATGGCGGGATAGTCGGCCCAGGCCTTGATTGCCGCATCCGATGGGGTGGGCGTGAACCAACAAGGTTCGGAAAACGCCACCACTCCACCTGGTTTTAGCGATTTGCGCCATGCGTTTAGGGCCTCGGTGATGCCCAAGAAATACACGGCACCGGCGCACCAGATCAGATCATAGGCATTCATGATCCGCGCCATATCGGCCTGCAGCACCATCACACGAGGGTCATCGCGCCGGATCGCGCGGGCGGCTGCAACGAAATGCGGGGTTTTATCAAGCGCGGTCACATGGCCGTTGGGGGCAGCCTGCAACAAGGCCGCGATATCGGCGCCGGGGCCGCAGGCGATATCGGCAATCTCGGCATCATCCCGCAAACCGGCCAGCGCCGTGGCCCAAGCGACATCTGCCGCCTCACCCGGCCCTTCGCGGGGCAAATCGCGGTGCAGGGTGAAATACGCCTCTTGGGTCATTGTATCCTGGTCCATCCGTCAAGCCCCGCCATCGCGGATCAGCTTCCACGTCACCGCATCCAGCAGCGCC
>Ga0075467_10002756_pt1 | contig 13742 bp, 13 predicted proteins | sample DEB08_DNA_9_FD_75067 | JGI IMG/M metagenome (GOLD analysis project Ga0075467, IMG submission 75067) | Aqueous microbial communities from the Delaware River and Bay under freshwater to marine salinity gradient to study organic matter... | ecosystem: Environmental > Aquatic > Marine > Coastal ...
AGGCTCTTACCCTACCAACAAGCTAATCAGCCGCGAGCTTCTCTTTAGGCGAATAAATTCATTTCACTCGGAAGCATATGGGGTATTAGCAGCCGTTTCCAGCTGTTGTCCCCCTCCTAAAGGCAAATTCTCACGTGTTACTCACCCGTCCGCCACTTGAGTTAAAAACTCTCGTACGACTTGCATGTGTTAGGCATACCGCCAGCGTTCATCCTGAGCCAGGATCAAACTCTCTTAAAATTTCCTTAAATTTTTTATTTTTTTAAGATCTTAAATTGAACTTAAAAATTGTAGTTATAGTTGTAGATATAAGTATGATTAATGACTAAATGAAAAAAAACTTTTCAGAAAATAATTTAAATATTTACATATAAAATAAATAGTATTAAATTATATAAATTAAATTATATTTAATATAATAAATTTTTATATAAAACACTGACTGGATTAAGTCATAAAGATTTTATAACTAAAATAAAACCTATCTTAAAACAATTATTGTAACTATTTAGGAAAGTTTCTCGCACTTCGCGATACTCTATATTTAAACAAAAAACTTTGTCTTGTATCAAAGATCAAAGATATTAGGCAAAGTTTTAGGATTGTGATGCTTTTTATAAAACCCAGTTTCGCTAAAATAATCAAATGCATCTTATTCTTGAGGTGTAAGTTTTATTTGCGGTGGCGCACAGTCGTCTACGATTGATACAGTTACTACTTTAACAACTTCAACAGGTGAGGTTGCATTATAAACTTTAATATAGCAGGTTTTGTAAATCAATAAGCCTATCCTACTACAGGAACTTATTTTATCACATGATTTAACATTAAAGTATTCCTCCAGTAAGGAATTCACTCGTTATAAATACTAAACGACTTTTCGATATAGGAAGATAATACAGCTCAATACCAAGAGCAATGTTCATAAGTGAGGTCATATTAAATTTTAAATCTATTACATTTCTTTAATTTCCAAATTATATTCTGGATTAATTTTTACAGATCGAAATAAAATTAAACTACTCCGATTTCATTTCGATCTGTAAAAATTAATTTTAAATTATTTTTAATGAATTCAAAAAACTTGTTTAACTAGATTAACTTATCGGTATGTTCAAAGAAAGAAGTCAATAGAATTTCTTGTTTACAGTTTAAAGTATTTCCACATTCGTGTAACCAAATGGTCGAATTACAAAAAACATGAGTCGATAAAATTTTGATTTTTTCCACACCATCAGCTAATGAGTTTGAATCAGGGTGATTTTGTTGTGACTCATAAACTTGTTTTAAAATTTTATTTGGAAGAAAATCGATATCTAAATGTCCATAGTTATTTTTCATAAATTTGTATATATCTGGACGCTGAAGATACCAAAATTCTCTCAGTTTATCTGGAATCGGATGTGAAAACCAGAGTGATGGTAAATATCGGAACATAATAACATCTTTTGGAGTACCATCTATTAAAACTCTACCCGCTTGTCCTTCACTTGGAAGAAAAGGCATAGTAAAAACTAAATGATTCAAAGCATCAGCAATTACTCCAGCAACCCCATTAACGATTATTGATAAAATAGGAAATCCAAAAAAGGTGGCTCTTCTTGTTATCCCTAAATGAAAAAGTATATCGTAAATCCAATCTGATAAAGATATCAAATATACCCATGGACGAGTATATGGGTTAATTGTAATAAAATAATATAACATTGTTCTAAATTGTAAAAAGAACATAAAATATATACTGAGTGAGAACAATGTATCTCGTATTATTTCTAAACTTGCTGTATCAACACCAATAGTAAAATTAACCTGAATCCATTTCGATACCCAGTCGGGTAAAAAAATTACATTTTTATAGTGTTCAATATAAAAATTGTAATAACCATCCCTAGCACTTTCATAATAAAACTTATCAATTGCAGATGATTTAGGAACGTTACCAAATACAGCTTCTAACATGTTAGTCGGATCTGGGGATGGTGGGACCCTTGGTTGATGAAGTGGTAAACCATAGATTTCATTTGGATCATTAACAATTGGCATTCCCTGACTTGTACTAGGATAGCCTAAAAGTTTTGCTGTATTCTCAATGAACCAGGATGTCGCTAAGACTAATTTAATTCGTAAATTTATTCCTAAAGATTCAAGACTCATAGTCCCTCCTTTAAAAATTTATTTTTTCGGTAGAAAATTTCCATATTTTAGAATTTTTAAATTCTAGCTTAAAAAACTGTCTTCAATAACAAAAGAATTATATCGCTAAAATCAAGTAGTCAAATCGGGATAGTAGGATTTGAACCTACGACACCCTGCTCCCAAAGCAGGTACTCTACCAAGCTGAGCTATATCCCGTTACAAGACTACTTAGTTATAGGGTTTTAGTCCCTTAGCTATATGTCTTAAATGAAGACTACTTTTAGATTACAAAATAAAAATTATTCTGTCTAGAGATAGTAAAGATTTTCCTTGTATTGGTTCGTTTATTTCTATTTTTTGACCACGAACATTTTTAGCTTACTGCTTTATCATCAACTTCAATTTCAAATTCTCCTTTAAATATTACAATTAATTAAAATGAATGCATACTACCCAATTTAATACTCTGAAAAATACTTTTTATTTTTATTGGTTTCTATTCGCTTTTATGTTTGATAGGATGAAAGGATGGTTAGTTTTCGTATAATTGAACTCCTAGTAAAGCTTTTTTAAATATTAAACTAGGAGTTTTAAAATAGAAAGCAGATTATTTGGTTCAATTGAATATACTAAAATATTATTTTGTTTAGCTAACATTCTTAGCTTATTATTTTTACTAAGAGGAGCGCGTGAACCAAGAATTATACTGGCATTTTGAAGTTCTTTTGTTATAATGAATTCAAACGGTATTTTATTAATAACTTCTCGAATAAGACTACTTGATAATGAATATAAATAAACAACTAATTTTTTCGATTTTAAATTTTTCGATTGAATAGAGAGATTTTTATTTAACGTAACCCAATTATCATTTTTAACAGGAACAGGATTTTTAATAGTCCCTAATTGCTTTATTAAAGAAAGCGAATTCGTTTGAAAATTTTTATATTTTATACTTGTTCGTGAATTACTAGATAAATGTCGAATTTGACCTATTGTAAAATTTCCTTTTAGCAATAAATCAATCGAATTTTTTACGTTTTCATGAATTGTCCACGAATTTGGTTCATTAATTTCGATTATAATCTGAAACGCAGGATAAGCTTTTCGTTCTAGAATACTCTTTTGAGTACCTCGACGTTTTGCTTCATCATCACTAAGAGTTACGTACTGAATTCCTCCAATTAGATCTGACAATGGAGGGTTTTTAATCAAATTTTCTAAACAATTCCCGTGAGTTGTACCCACCAATTGAACTCCTTTTTCTGCAATTGTTCGCGCAGCTAAAGCTTCCAGTTCAGTGCCAATTTCATCAATAATAATAACTTGAGGCATGTGATTTTCAACAGCTTCAATCATTATTTGATGTTGTAATTCAGTTTTAGCAACTTGCATTCGACGGGCTCGACCAATTCCTGAATGTGGAACATCACTATCACCAGCAATTTCATTTGAAGTATCAATAATGATAACTCTTTTTTCCATTTCATCCGATAAAACCCGAGCAATCTCACGAATGATAGTTGTTTTTCCAACACCTGGTTTTCCTAATAGGAGAATAGATTGTTCTGACTCTAATAAGTCTCGAACACTGGAAATTGTACCGAATATAGCCCGACCAATTCGACAAGTTAACCCATTTATCAAAAATTGACGATTACGAATACAGCTGATACGATGCAGTGTTCGTTCAATTCCAGCTCGGTTTTCATTACTGAATTTACTAATTCGCTTTGTTGTATAATCTAAATCTTGCCAAGAGATAATTTTTTGTGATAGATACTCTGGGCCCGTCGTGAAACGAGCTTCTGGACGTCGTCCAAGATCCATCACAATTTCAATAAGTTTTTCTTTATTGGGATGATCGTTTATATGTTCCTGAATGAAAAGGGGTAAATTTTCAAGTAGTTTATTTAAATCTTCATCTACCGCCATAAACTAACTAATTCAATCCACTTTTAAATTTTTATTCGGAAATTGATATCAATTGATTAAAAGTCGATGTATCTAAAACTGCTATTTGTGATAACATTTTTCGATTTAATCCAATATTTGATTTTTTAAAATTATGGATTAAACGACTATAAGATAATCCTTTTAATCTTGAAGCAGCATTTATTCTTGTAATCCAAAGTTTTCGAAAAACACGTTTTTTTTGTTTTCTTCCAACGTAAGAATAACGCAATGCTTTCATTACTTGTTGATTTGCTACTCTAAAAAGGCGCGAATGTGCACCTCGATATCCTTTTGCAAATTGTAGAATTTTTTTGCGACGTTTGCGAGCTACATTTCCTCGTTTAATTCTAGCCATTTTATTTTTTAATAAGGTAACATTAATTTAATAGGTTTACTATCAGGAATACTCACACAAATTGTTTGAGATAGTTTTCGTTTTTGAGTGTTTGACTTCTTCATTAAAAGATGTCCTTTATACGCATGACGACGTAAAAAGTTTCCAGCACCCGTTTTTTTATAACGTTTTAATGCTGCTTTTCGAGTTTTTAATTTTGGCATAACATTTTAACTTTTTTTAGGAGAATATAAATTTTTGAAATAAAGTTTTGATTTTAGCGGATGTGAGTATAGAATTTGATCATCATGGTTCCAATTAACTGGACACGCTTGACCAGGATTTTCTTTCACGTATTGAATACATTCTAAAATACGCAATAATTCATTTATATTTCTACCACATAACAAATTGTTTACAGTATAGTATTGAATTATCCCTTCTTTGTCAATGATGAACAAACCCGGAAAAGCTAGTCCCTCTTCACTCAACAATTGGTAATCATTGGTGATGGTTTGTGTTAAATCAGATACCAAAGGATAATTTAAATTTTCTAATCCACCTTCTTCACGATTCGATAATAAATATCTTAAATGAGAAAACGGACTATCAACTGAAATTGCTAATATTTGTGTTGAAAGTTTTCGAAAATCAGAAATACGATCACTTAATGCAATTAACTCAGTTGGAGAAACGGGTGTAAAATTAGCAGGATAGAAAAGAAGAATAACGTATTTTTTACCCCTATAATCTGATAATCGAATCTTTCCCAATCGTTTTTTATAAACACCAACCGTTAAAAAATTTGGAGCTACTTTTCCTATTTGCGGAAAATTTATCATACTATTTAGAATCACTTAAAAGGTTTAATTAAAAAATAATAGCATATCAAAGAGTAAAATAATTTGGATATGAAGTTAATTTACTCTTTAATAAGATACAATTAAAGAAATTTTAGAAATAATATACTGAAAATCAGTTTTTTATTTAGTGTACATTTATAAAGATTCTGAATAAAGTTACGTTAATTTTATTCAGAATCTTTAACTTCAACTAGTTCATCTAATGCAAAGTTATTAGTGTTTGTTCCACTATAATTAACATTTTCAAATCTTACAACAGCTGGGTAACGAATACCACTTTGATCAACTGTTGCTACTGTACCCACTTGATTAAACCAATAAGATTCTTTTCTAAGAATACGAACTTTTGAACCGCGATCAACCATAATAGTTTAATATTTAATGTTTATTAATTTTAATATATTGCAAAATACAATTTTAAACAATAAAAATTTAAATATTTTTAGAATTGTGTTGTTTTCAATAATCAAGTTATGTTATGTTTTAGATAACAATAAATTTATACAAAATTAACTAAAACGACGATGAACAATAATTTATTTTCAACAATAAGAAATTTACTATTAGGGGTTCTTCTATTAAGTGGAATCAGTTTGGGTATCAAAAAATTTGATGTAATGGGACTTCAAAGTCCAGAAAATATTAGAAATACCGCACAATTAAATCAAAATGTTGTTAGTTCAAGAATGACATATGGTCGATTCTTAGAATATTTAGAAATGGGATGGGTTAAACAAGTTGATTTATACGAAAATAGTCGAAATGCGATCGTTCAGGCCTCTAGTCCTGAATTAGGTAATAGACCACAGACAATTCGTGTAGAAATTCCTGTAGGTGCATCACAATTAATTCAAAAATTAAAAGAGTATAACATTGATTTTGATGCACATCCAGCTGAACAAAAAAGTGTTTTTGTTAGTATTGCAAGTAATATTCTTTTACCAGTAATTTTTATAACTGGTTTAGTTTATTTATTTCAAAATTCAGAAAACTTTGGTGGCGGGGGAGGTCAATCTCCAATGAGTTTAGGGAAATCGACAGCACGATTTGAAAAACGACCAGATACTGGGGTTAATTTTAAAGATATTGCTGGTATTGATGAAGCAAAATCAGAGTTTGAGGAAATTGTTTCATTCTTAAAAGAGCCCGATAAATATACAATTGTAGGTGCGAAAATCCCGAAAGGTATTTTATTAGTAGGACCTCCAGGAACAGGTAAAACTTTATTAGCAAAAGCAATTGCTAACGAAGCGGATGTACCATTTTTTAGTGTTGCTGGTTCAGAGTTTGTAGAAATGTTTATCGGTATTGGTGCAGCGCGAGTACGTGATTTATTTAAAAAAGCCTCAGAAAATGCACCATGTATTGTATTTATTGATGAAATTGATGCTGTTGGTCGTGAACGTGGTGCTGGTGTTGGTGGTGGAAACGATGAACGAGAACAAACACTAAACCAACTATTAACTGAGATGGATGGTTTTAAAGAAAACAAAGGGGTAATTGTTGTTGGTGCTACAAACCGAGCAGATATTTTAGATGCTGCATTATTACGTCCAGGGCGTTTTGATCGTCAAGTAACAGTAAATTTACCAGACCGTTTAGGTCGAGTTGGTATTTTAAAAGTTCATGGTCGTAATAAACCTTTAGGTGATGATGTTTCATTAGTTCAATTAGCCAATCGTACACCAGGTTTCTCAGGAGCTGATTTAGCAAATCTATTAAACGAAGCTGCTATTTTAGCTACACGTTATAAGAAATCTTCAATTACGAAAAATGAAGTAAATGAAGCTGCGGATCGAATTATTGGTGGTATTGCCGGTGCTCCAATGGAAGATACTAAAAATAAAAGGTTAATTGCATATCATGAAGTTGGACATGCAATTGCAGGATCGGTTTTAAAATCTCATGATGAAGTTGAAAAAGTTACATTAACACCTCGTGGAGCAGCGAAAGGTTTAACTTGGTTTACACCAGAAGAAGATCAAAGTCTTTTATCTCGCTCTGCTTTACTTGCTCGTATCATAACAACTCTTGGTGGTCGAGCTGCTGAACAAGTTGTTTTCGGTGATCCGGAAATAACAACTGGTGCAAGTAGTGATTTACAACAAGTTACAAATCTTGCTCGCCAAATGGTAACACGTTTTGGAATGTCAAATATTGGACCTATGGCTTTAGAAGATGAAAATACAGGTCAAGTATTTTTAGGAGGAATGTCAGCAGGTTCTGATTCATATGCGGAAAATATTGCCGATCGGATTGATGATGAAGTTTGTAAAATTATAAATTACTGTGAACAAAAAGCGATTGAAATTATGCAAGATAATCGTGTAGTAATTGATTTAATTGTTGAAAAATTATTAGATGAAGAAACAATGGATGGTGATCAATTCCGTGAATTATTAAGTACATACACAGTTTTACCAAATAAAAATGCGCCATATATTTCAAAATTTGATTCGTTAAGTTCAGCGAACTAATAATTATAAAGAAATATATTGCTATATAAACGTTCTAAATATACAATAAAATTACAATACAAGAAATTAATAGATTCACTATTTATTTCTTGTTTATATTTGGAGTTAATTTAAAAATATAGGTTAATTTTATGGCAAAAAAAAGTATGATAGAACGTGAGAAAAAACGTATCAAACTTAATAATAAATACACGGTAAAACGAAATAATTTGTTGAAACAATATCGTGAGACAAAAGATTTTAAATTAAGATTGGAAATTCATTCGAAGATCCAAAAGTTACCAAGAAATAGTGCGAAAATTAGAATTCGTAATAGATGTTGGAAAACTGGAAGACCTCGTGGATTCTATCGTGATTTTGGATTATCACGTCATGTTTTACGTGAAATGGCACATACGTGTTTATTACCAGGTGTTACAAAATCAAGTTGGTAGTTGGTAAATAAAAATTGACTCATATTATAATAAATATAATACTTAGCTTTTTTAATTATTTTACCAAGAAACTAATTTATAATTTAACTCATTTGTGTTAACCTAATTTTTGAATAATTAACTATAGCTAAAGAATTGTCAAATTTTTTAAATAAAATAAAATCTATTCCTTAGAATCAAAAAAGTTTATAAATTGATATACGCTATAGAAATATATTATGATAATCGATTCTCAAGTTTATACAGTATTACTTATTGCATTATTAGCAAGTGTTTTAGCAATTAGATTAGGCGCAACACTTTACCAATAATTTCAATAAATATAGATCATTTGTTTAGAAATAAAATTTAATAATTTTATTTCTAAACAAATGGTATGAAACGACTCTTAGAATAAATTCATAAATTTAAAATAAATAAGAATTATGGTAACACAAGATTTAAAGAAATTTTTAACACCTGTCTTTCCTTTTACTGCGATTGTAGGGCAAGAGGAAATGAAATTAGCTTTGCAATTAAATGTAATTGATCCCAAAATTGGTGGGGTGATGATTATGGGCGACCGTGGGACAGGGAAATCAACAACAATTCGAGCAATTGCCGATTTACTTCCGGAAATTGAAATTGTAAAAGATGACCCATTTAACTCACATAAATCTGATCTTGATTTAATGGGAAATGAAGTTAAACTGGCAATTCAAAATGGTGAAACTTTAGAAACGGAACTTATTAAAATTCCCATGGTTGATTTACCGTTAGGGGCAACCGAAGATCGTGTTTGTGGTACTATTGATATTGAAAAAGCGTTAACAGAAGGTGTAAAAGCATTTGAACCGGGTTTATTAGCGAAAGCTAATCGTGGGATTTTATATGTTGATGAAGTTAATTTATTAGACGATCATTTAGTAGATATTCTACTAGATTCAGCGGCATCTGGTTGGAATACTGTTGAACGAGAAGGAATTTCAATTCGTCACCCTGCTCGGTTTGTTCTAGTTGGTTCTGGAAATCCCGAAGAAGGAGAATTACGTCCACAATTATTAGATCGATTTGGTATGCATGCTGAAATTCGTACTGTTAAAGATCCAATGCTACGTGTAAAAGTGGTTGAAGAAAGAACATCGTTTGATCAAACCCCAATGCTATGGATTGAAAATTATGAAACTCAACAACAAGAGTTACGAGATAGAATTGTTGCAGCACAAACTCTATTACCAACTGTTGAACTTGATTATGAGTTCCGAGTTAAAATCTCGGAAGTTTGTAGTCAATTAGATGTTGATGGTTTACGTGGTGATATTGTAACAAATCGGGCTGCTAAAGCTCATGCAGCTTATGATGGCCGCGATAAAGTAACAGTTGAAGATATTTCAAAAATTATTACTTTATGTTTACGTCATCGTTTAAGAAAAGATCCATTAGAATCGATTGATTCAGGTAGCAAAGTTTCAAAAGTTTTTAATGAAGTGTTTGAAATTGAAGATTAAATTATTCGTTTCAAAAATAAATAAAAATTATAATCGAAACTTATGTTTGAATTTATCCTAAAATTAATTTGGATATTATTGAGTATTTTCCTAATTTTTATTATTTTTTCACGCGTCCCTCGAAATCAAGGATTAACGAGTTTTGCAACAAAAAGTGATTTATTAGGATCCCCAAACTCAACTGAGAAATTTTTAAATAACTTTACTCTAGCTTTAATTATCGGATATTATGTCATTGCTGTTAAATTTAATACAATGACGACAATACTTTAAAATTCCAGTTTTTATTTCTCTATCTACCCTTTTGGATTCCTATTTAAATGAGTAGATTGAGAAATAAATCACACTTTATAGTACTAGATATGGAATAATATAATCTAAAATTTATTATAATATTAGATTAGCTAAGAGGTGATGCTAAAATTAACTTTAATTGAGAACATATGACGTAATAAACGATTTTCAAAGACGCGGAGTAGAGCAGCCTGGTAGCTCGTTGGGCTCATAACCCGAAGGTCAATGGTTCAAATCCATTCTCCGCTAGAAAATTTTATAAATTAACGTAAAAAAAGTTTTTTTTTATTAAAATTATATATTGAACGTTAAATATTAACAAGGTTTTACGTATGACATTAAATTTACAAACACCATTTCCTACTTTTGGTGGAAGTACAGGTGGCTGGTTACGTGCCGCTGAAGTTGAAGAAAAATATGCAATTACTTGGACTAGTAAGAAAGAACAAATTTTTGAGATGCCAACAGGCGGAGCTGCCATTATGCGTAATGGTGACAATTTATTGTACTTAGCAAGAAAAGAACAATGTTTAGCCCTAGGGACTCAATTAAGAACTTTCAAAATAAACGATTACAAAATTTATCGGATTTTCCCAAGTGGAGAAGTACAATATTTGCATCCAAAAGATGGAGTTTTTCCAGAAAAAGTAAATCCAGGCCGAACATCTGTAGGTAGTAGAGACTTTTCGATTGGTAAAAATCCAAATCCTGCTTCAATTAAATTTAGTGGAACTACTACATATGAAAGTTAATTTATATTTAAGATTAGTGTAATAACTAATCTTTTGGCGAGATGGCAGAGTTGGTCGATTGCGTCTGATTTGAAATCAGATGAATCTTTGCGGATTCCGTGGGTTCGAATCCCACTCTCGCCTTTTTATAATCTAAAACATCACATCCCAGAAGTGCCTAACTGTGTCTGGATCTTTAAAATTTTTTTATGGGTAAAGTCTACGATTGGTTTGAAGAACGTTTAGAAGTTCAAGCTATTGCTGATGATATTTCAAGTAAGTACGTACCACCACATGTTAATATCTTTTACTGTTTTGGTGGAATCGTTTTCACATGTTTCTTAGTACAAGTTGCAACTGGATTTGCAATGACATTCTATTACCGACCTAGTGTAGTAGATGCTTTTGCATCGGTTGAATATATTATGACAAGTGTTAACTTTGGTTGGTTGATTCGTTCAATTCACCGTTGGTCAGCTAGTATGATGGTAATGATGATGGTTTTACACGTATTCCGAGTTTATTTAACTGGTGGTTTTAAAAAGCCAAGAGAATTAACTTGGGTAACTGGTGTAATTTTAGCTGTTGTTACAGTATCATTTGGTGTAACTGGTTATTCTTTACCATGGGATCAAGTAGGATTCTGGGCATGTAAAATTGTAACAGGGGTTCCTGCAGCAGTTCCAGTAGTAGGTCCACCATTAGTATTAGTTTTACGAGGTGGAGAAAGTGTAGGTCAAAGTACGTTAACACGTTTCTATAGTGCTCACACATTTGTGTTACCATTAGCTGCGGCTGTTTTAATGTTGACTCATTTCTTAATGATCCGTAAACAAGGTATTTCAGGACCTCTTTAATTCGAATTATAAATTTAAGATTAAAACTTTTGATAAGGAACCATTATGTCAGTAATTAAAAAACCGGATTTAACAGATCCAAAATTAAGAGCAAAACTTGCTAAAGGTATGGGCCATAACTATTATGGAGAACCAGCATGGCCAAATGATTTATTATACGTTTTCCCAGTTTGTATTTTAGGTACTTTTGCTTGTTGTATCGGATTAGCTGTTATGGCACCAACACAAATGGGAGAACCAGCTGATCCATTTAATACGCCATTAGAAATTTTACCAGAATGGTATTTCTTCCCAACTTTTAATTTATTACGGGTATTACCGAATAAATTATTAGGTGTATTAGCTATGGCAGCAGTACCAGCGGGATTAATTACAGTTCCATTTATTGAAAATGTTAATAAATTCCAAAACCCGTTCCGTCGACCAATTGCTAGTTTAGTATTTATCACTGGCTTTTTTACGGCTGTTTGGTTAGGTATTGGTGCATGTTTACCAATTAATAACGCTATTTCATTAGGTCTTTGGTAACTAATACTTCTTTTGTTTGAAAAATGAATTACAAAAAGAATACGTTAATTATTCTTTTTGTAATTCCTCTAATATTCTGTTTGATATATAATATAAAAAAATTCACTCATCTTTAAAAGTTGAATTAAAAAATAAATTATAATGTAAGTAATATTATTATAATTGCACTTTTAATGCTCCTATTAGTAGTAATTTATATTATTTTCCAATTTCCAAAAATAATATAATATTTATAGTAAGTGAAATTACTACTGGAAAAGTACTTTAATATTAAATATAATGCTACAATAAGTTCTTGTGGTAGGTAAAGGATACAAATTTACAATTTAACACAGGAAATTATGAAAAAAGTCTTTGGAGCCCCTTAGTTTCTATCGATTTTAATTGAAGGATACGCTTTTATCTTTCTTGATCAGATAATTTTTCAACATAAGAAGAAATAGTATCCATTTTTGAATGGCCTATTACTGGTTCCACAAACTTAATATCTTTGGTATTTTTCCATAATTTCGAAATATATCCAATCCGAAAACTGTCACTATTAATGTTAGATTGATCAAGGAGACTTTTCGAAACAGAACTCACTACTCTATTGACATCTCTTGTAATTGTTTCATGACTCAATATTTGACCATGGTTTGATTCAAAAGTAAATATATATATATATATGAATCCAGATTTTTCATTAAGAAAAGAAATTCAAAATCTTTTTTTCTCTCACCAACTAATTTTCTCCCTTCACTAGTTAAAAAAGCTTTATAATTAGCAGGTCCTCGTTTCGAACGGTCGATTCTAATCCAATGAAATTCTAGTAATACTTGAAGCTGATGAACTTTCAAAAGTAGTAATTCGTTGATTCGAATTCCAGTTACCGTTAGCAGACAAAAAGCAATTCTTAACCTTACCGAAGATCTTTCTGGTTGATTTTCTGACCCTCTAATATAAGGGCCAGATCAGAACACGTATTTTTATGTATTCTTCTTGTTTCCATTTTTTCAGTTTATTTAAATCCTCCTTCTTCAGTTCAGAGAGAGAGCTTTACTATTAAAAAGGGCACTAAAATACAATTAGATGGTCTTAGGAAGCCTTTATTTGGTCGCTAAGAGCTATATTTACTTACTATATCTAGGAGAGAAAAATGACTCAAAATAAATTTAATTTTGAATTCGAGAATCTAATTGTGGATTGGATCTCTTTCAAATTCCAACATTTAAACAAATTTACAGAAACAGAAATAACAAATTATCTTTTCAAGCTCGGATTTAATTCCTATCAAGAATCTGGAAAATTGGCCAAACCAATCAAGGAATCTATTCTGGTTAGTTCCGATTGGTCCAGAATTCTTTAACATATTCTTTTTTTCAATTGGGCCGAGTTGGATTTGAACCAACGTAGCGTAACGCAACGGATTTACAATCCGCCCCCTTTAACCACTCGGGCACCGACCCTTTTAGTGTTATAATAACAAATTAAACCAAAGAAGACAATATGACAATTTAAATATAAATATTTAATAAAATTGTGATATTGACGTATAGATAATTTTTAGTTATATATATAGCTATAGTTACTGGGCAATTAACTCAGCGGTAGAGTGTCTGCCTTACAAGCAGAAGGTCACAGGTTCAAATCCTGTATTGCCCAT
>Ga0075467_10002758_pt1 | contig 13740 bp, 9 predicted proteins | sample DEB08_DNA_9_FD_75067 | JGI IMG/M metagenome (GOLD analysis project Ga0075467, IMG submission 75067) | Aqueous microbial communities from the Delaware River and Bay under freshwater to marine salinity gradient to study organic matter... | ecosystem: Environmental > Aquatic > Marine > Coastal ...
AAGCAGGAAACCCTGGATTACCAAAGCTACCTGGCGCGAATAAAGGAATTGGCCCAGCAGGTCTCCAATCCTGCGGACCATGCCGCCTACCCTGCGGCGATCAATACCAGGGCCAAACAAGCGCTGTACGACAACTTGGACAACGACGAACCCCTGGCGGTGCTATTGGACGAAGCCGTTCGCTACAACAAACTCGATGGCTGGCGTGATGGCGGCATAAAAGAAAAGAAATTGCGGCTGGAGGTAAACAAGGTGATCAGTGATCCTCAGAAAGTGATGGAATTAATGGATATTATAAAAGCCCAAAGTGAGTACTAAACCGGAGTTCCTAAAAATAGCAAATATTGAGATTGATGTGGTCCGTAAAGACATCAAGAATATGCACCTGGCGGTATACCCACCCCAGGGTAGAATCAGACTGGCCGTACCTCAAAAAACCGATGAGGACGTGCTGCGGTTGTTTGCCATCAGTAAATTGGGATGGATTAAAAAGCAGGTCAGGCATTTCCAGGAGCAAGCCCGAGAAACCCCGCGCGCTTATGTATCCGGGGAAAGTCATTACTACCAGGGAAAACGCTACCTGCTGGAGGTGGAAGCACACGCTGGCTACGGTAAGGTGCAGCTGAGCGGAACCAAAAAGATAAGCCTCAAAGTCCCAATTGGCGCTCCCGTGGAAGAGAAGGCCCGGATTATGAAGGAGTGGTATCGCAAGCAATTGAAAATACAAATCCAGCCCCTGCTGGCCAAGTGGGAAAAGGTGATGGGGGTGAAAGCCGCAGGCTGGGGGGTGAAGCAGATGAAGACGAAGTGGGGGTCGTGCAATACCGAGCGCAAACGGATCTGGCTCAATCTGGAGTTGGCCAAGAAACCTGTGGCCTGTTTAGAATACATCCTCGTACACGAAATGGTGCACCTGCTGGTGAGGCACCACAACGATACCTTCATCTCCTACATGGATCATTATCTACCCAACTGGCGACAGCTGAGGGAGGAATTGAATAGGTTGCCGGTTAGTTATCGGGATTGAGGGTATTGAGGGGGGGGGTGATTTATGATTCATTCTTTTTCAACAAAGAAATCATGTCTTGAAATAATTACTGGTAAATATTCTTTCAAACAGTTATAGACTATAAAATTAAAATTTATGATTTTCACTAGCAATTTCTGTATTTCTTTAAGAAACAAATTGTCTTCTTTGTAATTAATAAAAAAATCAAACTCTTCGCTCTTGTATGTCAGGACATAAATTTCTTCTAAATTTTCATATAAAGAATTCACTTCTTCCATATCAAACTCTGTTTCGTAATAAGATGATATTTTAGTTATTAATTTAGTATTCTTTTCAGTATCAACCGCTTTTTTTTTCAATTTCTTTTTTAATTTTTTGAAATAAATTTTGTTCATTTCTTAATTTTCCGTATAAAATACTTACCTCTTCTTTTATATCGGAAAAATTTTTTAGCAATTCTTTTTCTAAATCCTTAGAAATTTCGACATAGTACTCTACGTTGTCATAAAAATCAATATTTAGTTCCCTTAGCTTTTGCATTCTTTCTCCTGCTTTAGCAAAATTTTGATTCACAGAGTCTGCGTCATTCTCAATCTTATCTATGCTCGATTTTACTAAACCTATGCTATGTAAGTAGTCTATTAGAATACCATCTTTACTTAACAAAGAACTGTTTTTATCAAGCAAAATCTCATCGATATGGTCTAAGAAAACATCTTCCTCCGATAACGAGTTTATGATGTTAATAATAGATAGTCTGATTTTCCCTTCTTCAATTGATTTATTGTCAAAAGAAATTGCATTATTGGAATAGTTGTATGACAAGTTGGTATACCTGCCACTAAGCATTATGCAATCGTCATAAAAAGTACTTTTAGGTATAACTATTTTCAGCAAAAGCAGAATGCCTTGTCCAATGTCTTGAACAATTACTTTTTTTAACAGCTCTTTATTTTCAGCTTGCACGATCGTTTATTTTTATATTAACTACTTTTTTATTTTTTGCTTCTGAGAACTCAAAGGCCCGTCTGCGCCCCCACCCCCTAACCAACACCTCCTCCGACCATCACTGACGCAGACCGATCAGTCGCCGACGGCCAAAGCCTTTGGCGACGAGCCGTTGAACATTTACCACCCCTGATCAAGGTTTTCGATAATAGCTATAGTGGAAAAGCGCATTCCGTTGGTTTAGAGCTTGTCTAAAAACTACTCGCATGGTCAAAAAATGCCCTTTTAGCCCTGTTCTGCGTTCCGTCCTCGCCTTAATAGCTAGTGCTATTAGGCTCCGGGCGTGCCTTAAACAGCACAAAAATGACTACTTTTTGCCTCACGCAGCAATTCTTATACAAGCTCTTAATTTACCGACTAAAGTTAGGCTTTTTTCGGTATTTCTGCACCGGTTTTTGAGGCTTCCTTGGCCCAGCTTTTGGCGGATCCGGCCTGATGGGCCATTTTTGCTTAGCCCCAGGCATCGCTTTCCCAGACTGAACGCTATACTTCGTTCAGCTCCAGCTCCTCAAAATCCGATTGCACAGGCATGGGTCGCAGCGGTGGAGCCCGTCTGCCCAGCCACTTCGAGGCGTAAGACCGGTGATTTCCAGCTGTAATCCGCAGGGTAGGCGCAAGGTCCGTTGGGCTACCTCCCGCCGCGGCGTCAGCTGGCAAAAGCCCGGCGGTGGTGCAGGATTGGAGTCGCTGTATTTTTTCTTCCAGGAGTAAAAAGTCGGTACCTTTAGGTTATGGTCTGCGCAGAAGGCCGACACGGTTTGGCCGCTGGTGGCCTGCCGGTCAAGAAATTGATCAATTGCTTCGCGTGTATGCCGCATGAGTTGTTGCTTTGGTTGGAGCAAAGATCAGGGGATGGGATTAGGCTGGCAGGATGGGGTTGGTCGGACGCTTACGAAGCAACAGGGGGTCAGACAGCCGGAATGTTATTAACATTCTGGGGGGTCAAATCGCCGGAATGGGGGGTCAGACTAAATCGGAATGGGGGGGTCAGATGGATCGGAATATGCAGGCTTCCTTGACCCAGCTTTTGGCGGATACGGCCTGATGGGCCATTTTTGCTTAGTGCCAGGCATCGCTTTCCCATACTAAACGCTATACTTCGTTCAGCTCCAGCTCCTCAAAATCCGATTCCACAGGCATGGGTTGCAGCGGTGGGGCCGTCTACCCAGCCACTTTGAGGCGTAAGACCGGTGATTTCCAGTTGTAATCCGCAGGGCAGGCGCAAGGTCCGTTGGGCTACCTCCCGCCGGGGCGTCAGCTGGCAAAAGCCCGGCGGTGGTGCAGGATTGGAGTCGCTGTATTTTTTCTTCCAGAAGTAAAAAGTAGGTACCTTTAGATTATGGTCGGTGCAGAAGGCCGCCACGGTTTGGCCGCTGGTGGCCTGCCGGTCCAGAAATTGATCAATCGCTTGGTGTGTATGCCGCATGAGTCATTGCTTTGGTTGGAGCAAAGATCAGGGGATAGGATTGGACTGGCAATATGGGGTTGGTTGGACGCTTACGTAGGTCTTAGCTGCTGGAGATCCGATCTGCGGATAAGCCTTGGCGGTGCTCGGGGGCCCACCTTGGGGATCAAGTGATCGACGACCAGTAAGTGACCAGGGGTTACCAATCCTTTACCAAGTATTACGAACAAATTTTCCATGATTCACGAACCGCTTAGTACAGCCTGTCCCGCACTTTCTGCGGGAAGGCCCGTACGCTAAGTGGTACCGCTAAGGCGGCACAAGTTGTGAGAGGGATAAGAAAGGTCATCTGGCCTTTCTTACCCTACTCGATTGGGTGTGGTGCTCCTTTTTCTTTTCTTTATTTTCGCCATTTCGTATTTCGTCTTTGAAGTGTGACTCGACTTTTTATCTTTTATCGCCAGAAAACGCTTGCCGTACAAAGCTACCCAATCAGCTGCCAGGGACACAATGACTTCCTTCCTATATTCCGCTCGTTGGTTAAAGTAAACCTGTTTCCCGGACCTGCTTCCCTAAGGTCTTGTACCAAATCGGTTTTTAGGGGTGATTTTTTTGCCATAGTTATAGGTTGTTTTAGAAGTCTATTCTGCAATCGGGCAGTAGCCTTTTGATTTTTTCTTGTTCGGATGTCGGGAAGTGATTCAATCATTCGACTCCTTCCAAATACCATCTGCCTTTCCTTCTAACTCAGCAGCCTCTGACACCCGCCCATCCGAGCGATAGACCGCCGCCCAGCGCCGCAGCATCTTCGAATAGTCTATTCTGATAAGCTGCTCATCCTGCAAGGCCAGCGCCGCCACATACAGCCGCTCCGCCCGCACGAATTGTGACGCTACCTTTTCGAGGATATTGCTGCCCGCCGCCTGAGAGGCTGCCAGGTCGGCGAAGGCCTTGATTTGCCAAACTTCGCCGGTAGTGATGAGTTTTTGCTCGTTGTCGGGGTGCTGGTCGAGGAGGGTTTCTAAGTTGTATTGCTGGAGTTGGGAACGGATAAGCCCTGCCTGCCCGCTACCTTCATGCCAACCCTGGAGGAGGGCTCCGGTTTCCAGATTCCAGACTTTTGCAGTGTTGCCCCCTGCGGTCGCTAGCCTTTTCCCGTCAGGCGAAAAGGAAACGCTCAAGACGTAGGAGGTGTGGCCTTCTAGGCTCAGCACTGCTTTGCCGCTTTCCAGGTTCCAGACCTTGGCCGTTTTATCCCTAGATCCTGTCGCAAGTCTTTTCCCGTCTGGCGAAAAGGCGACGCTCGTGACATAGAAAGTGTGGCCTTCCAGGCTCAGCGCCGCTTTGCCGCTTCCTATGTCCCAGACCTTGGCCGTGTGGTCCCTAGACCCGGTGGCAAGCCATTTCCCGTCAGGCGAAAAGGAAACGCTCAAGACTGGGGAAGTGTGGCCTTCGAAGCTCAGCGCTGCTTTGCCACTTTCCAGGTCCCAGACCTTGGCCGTGTGGTCCAAAGACCCGGTCGCAAGCATTTTTCCGTCCGAAGAAAAAGAAACGCTCACGACGTCATGAGTGTGGCCTTCCAGGCTCAGCACCGCTTTGCCGCTTCCTATGTCCCAAACCTTGGCCGTGTTGTTCCTACACCCGGTGGCAAGCCATTTCCCGTCAGGCGAAAAGGCGACGCTCGTGACCCAGGAAGTGTGTTTAAAGCTCAGCGCTGCCTTGCCGCTTTCCAGGTCCCAGACCTTGGCCGTGAAGTCATCAGACCCGGTCGCAACCCTTTTCCCATCCGACGAAAAAGCGACGCTCAAGACATCGTAATTGCTGCCTTCGAAGCTCAGCGCCGCTTTGCCGCTTTCCAAGTCCCAGACCTTGGCCGTGTTGTCCCCTGACCCGGTCGCAAGCATTTTCCCGTCTGTCGAAAAGGAAATGCACCTGACGGCATCCGTGTGGCTTTCGAAGCTCAGCGCCGCTTTGCCGCTTTCCAGGTCCCAGACCTTGGCCGTGTTGTCCCCTGACCCTGTCGCAAGCATTTCCCCATCAGGCGAAAAAGCGACACTCGTGACGTTGGAAGTGTGGCCTTCCAGGCTCAGCGCCACTTTGCCGCTTTCCAGGTCCCAGATCTTAGTCGTGTTGGATCCGGTCGCAAGCATTTTCCCGCCTGGCGAAAAGGAAACGCTCAAGACGTAGGAGGTGTGGCCTTCCAGGCTCAGCGTCGATTTGCCGCTTTCCAGGTCCCAGACCTTGGCCGTGTTGTCATTGGACCCAGTCGCAAGCATTTTCCCGCCTGGCGAAAAGGAAATGCATCTGACGGCATCTGTGTGGCTTTCGAAGCTCAGCGCCGCTTTGCCGCTTTCCAGGTCCCAGACCTTGGCCGTGTTGTCCCCTGACCCTGTCGCAAGCATTTCCCCATCAGGCGAAAAAGCGACACTCGTGACGTAGGAAGTGTGGCCTTCCAGGCTCAGCACCGCTTTGCCGCTTTCCAGGTTCCAGACCTTGGCCGTGTTGTCATAAGACCCAGTCGCAAGCATTTTCCCGTCCGAAGAAAAGGCGACGCTCCAGACTGCGGAAGTGTGTCCTTCGAGGCTCAGCGCCGCTTTGCCGCTTTCCAGGTCCCAGACCTTGGCCGTGTTGTCCCCTGACCCTGTCGCAAGCATTTTTCCGTCCGAAGAAAAAGAAACGCTCGAGACGCGGGAAGTGTGGCCTTCCAGGCTCAGCGCCGCTTTGCCGCTTCCTATGTCCCAGACCTTGGCCGTGTTGTCCCATGACCCTGTCGCAAGCCATTTCCCGTCAGGCGAAAAGGCGACGCTCGAGACGTTGGAAGTGTGGCCTTCCAGGCTCGTCACGCGGGGCAGAAGTGGATTGGTGGGGTTGTCGTTGTAGTACAAAGCATCTATCAGAGCCTGTGTCAAGTTGGCATTGTCCCCATCCACATAGCGGTGGGCAAACTCGGCAAGACGGAAGGCGGTGTTGCGGTCGCCGTTTTTAAGCGCTATTTTACTTTTATAGGCGAGGTCGTTGGCGTAAGCCGTGAGTGCAGCACTCTGGGCAGCAGTGGCGATAGAGTCTGCCATAAGGCGCAACTGTTCTATCTGGGCAAACAACCCGTCCACCTGGGTTTCCAAATGGTTCTTTTGTTCATCCGTACAGGCAAATTGCATGGCCGCTTCATAGTTGTTCTTGGCCAATATGAATTGCCCCTGCTCTCGTAGGCCATTTGCTTCTTTGAGGATGAAGTTATACTTTTCAGCGTCGCACTGGGCTGATAAAAACTGGGGCGTCATGGCCAACAGGCATAGGATAAAGAGGATTCTGGTTATCATATTTAATCGTTTTCTTGCTGCCATTTGTAAAGGGTAATTTTACTGGTGCTTAAAGTCGTCAAGAACATTATAAGTTCATCATTCCGTCTTTTCCCGCCATAGCTTTTCCAAGTCCACCAGTTTCTTTTCAAAGTATGGATTGTCTTCACCGGAGGCCAGACACTGCTCGTATAGCCGTTTACTACGGTCGTAGTGTTCTTTCTTGGGAAAGGCATTAGAGATTATATCCGCATAGAGGTCGGCAAATGCTGCGATTTGCCACACCTCACCGGTAGCGATGAGTTTTTGCTCGTTGTCGGGGTGCTGGTCGAGGAGGGTTTCGAGATTGTAGGATTTGAGTTGCGGGAGGGTAAGCGTGGCGAGGCGGCGGTATTGGTGGGCAGAAGAGATACAGCCTTCAGGAGTTATTGCCCATATTCTAATTGTTTCATCCCAAGACCCTGTAGCAAGCAATTTTCCGTCCGGGGAAAAGGCAATGGTACTGACCCATGCCTTGTGGCCTTGTAAAGTTAAGACCGCTTTGCTGGACTCCAAATCCAAATCCCATATTTTGGCAGTGTCGTCGCTTGACCCCGTCGCGAGGCGTTGGCCGTCCGGGGAAAAGGCAACACTATTAACATTGCTCTTGTGGCCTTTCAAGGCCATGACGATTTTACCAGATTCTAAATCCCATATTATGGCAGTGTCGTCTAATGACCCTGTAGCAAGATGCTGGCCGTCCGGGGAAAAGGCGACACTAGTGACATCACCTGTATGGCCTTCGAGGCTTAGGATTAACTTACCGGATTCCAAATCCCATATTTTGGCAGTGTCGTCACTTGACCCCGTAGCGAGGTGTTGGCCGTCCGGAGAAAATGCAACGCCATAAACACCGCTCTTGTGGCCTCGCAGGGTCATAGCCATTTTACCGGATTCCAAATCCCATATTTTAGCAGTGTCGTCGTATGACCCCGTAGCAAAGCGTTGGCTGTCCGGGGAAAAGGCAACACTCGTGACTTGCCCCGTATGCCCCTTTGTGGTTAGGATCATATGGCCAGATTCCAAATTCCATATTTTGGCAGTGGTGTCACTTGCCCCTGTAGCAAGGGTTTGGCCGTCTGGAGAAAATGCAACACTATTGACATACCCCGTATGCCCCTGGAGGGTCAGGATTATATTGCCGGATTCCAAATCACATACTATGGCTGTATGGCTCATCGTAACCCCAGTTGCGAGCTGTTTTCCGTCTGGAGAAAAGGCGACGCTTTCGACAATACCTGAAAGTCCTTCGAGGCTTGGCTTTGGTAAATCCCAAATTCTGGCCGTCCAATCATTAGACCCTGTTGCAAGGTGATGCCCGTTTGGGGAAAAGGCCACGCTTCTTACAGCTTCCGTGTGGCCTTGCAATATCATAGCCACTTTACCGGATTCCAAATCCCACATTTTGGCCGTGTTGTCGTCTGATCCAGTAGCAAGCAATTTTCCATCTGAGGAAAAGGTGACACTATTGATATTACCTGTATGGCCTTCGAGGCTTAGGATTACCTTACCACTTTCCAAATCCCATATTTTGGCTGTCTTATCGTCTGATCCGGTAGCAAGCAATTCTCCATCCGGAGAAAAGGCGACACTATTGACATCACCTGTATGGCCTTCGAGGCTTAGGATTACCTTACCGCTTTCCAAATCCCATATTTTGGCATTATCGAACCAAGACCCCGCAACGAGCAATTTTCCATCTGGGTAAAAGGCAATACTACTAATATTGTCATTAAGGCGTTTCAAGCTCATGACCACTTTACCTAAGTCCAAATCCCATATTGTTACAATCCCATCACTGGATCCCGTAGCAAGCAGTTTTCCATCAGGGGAAAAGGCAACGCTACTGACCCAAGCACCCTGACGTCCTTCTTCTAGTGTAAGTGAGAGAAGTACATTGCCGCTTTCCAGATCCCATATTTTGGCAGTTTTGTCTGATGATCCGGTAGCGAGACGTTGGCCATCCGGGGAGAAGGTGACGCCATTAACACCTCTCTTGTGGCCTCACAGGGTCATAGCCATTTTACCGGATTCCAAATCCCAAATCCTAGTAGTGTTGTCCATAGACCCCGTAGCGAGACGTTGGCCGTCTGGGGAAAAGGCAACGCTAATAATTCTAGACCTGTGTCCATAGAAGTTCGAGGCCCAAGATAGTGGTGGATTAGTTTTGTAGTGTAGAGATTCCACAAGGGCTTGGGTGACTTGCTGATTACCCTCATCCACATATCGCTGAGCAAACTCCGCCAATCGAAAAGCAGTGGTACGGTTGCCCTGTTTCAAAGCAATCTGGCTTTTGACGGCCAAATCATTGGCATAAGCCCGCCAAGCGGCTTGCTGGGCTGCGTTGGCGGTAGAGTCTGCCATAAGGCGCAACTTTTCTATCTGGGCAAACAACCCATCCACCTGGGTTTCCAAATGCTCTTTCTGCTCATCCGTGCAGGCGAACTGCATGGCCGCTTCGTAGTTGTTTTTGGCCAATATGAATTGGCCCTCCTCTCGGAGGCTATTTGCTTCTTTGAGGATGAAGTTATACTTTTCAGCGTCGCATTGGGCTGATAAAAATTGGGGTATCATGGCCAACAGGCATAGGATGAAGAGGATTCTTGCCACCATTTCGAAAAATTTTACTGGTTTGTGATGCATTGTTTGATTTTGTCTTGGACTTCTTTGGCCTTTTGAGCATTAGGTGCCAAAGGAAGTGCCTCCTCGTATTTTTCTTTCGCATAAGAAAACTGTCTGGCTTTAAAAAGTTTGTCCGCATTGCGGAGGATTTCTTCAAACTGAAGTTTGTTTTTCGCAGCCTCTTCTCGCTGTTTGGCGGTCAAGGCCTCTTCAGCTTTTTGCCGCTCCGCTTCTGCTTGTGTTTTCTCCTCTTCGGCTCTTTGGGTTTCCCGCTTGGCTTCCGCACTTTTTTCTTCTGCCAATAGGCGCTGGCGTTCTTTTTCCGCCGTTTCTGATTTCAATTGTTCCAAGGCGATCTCCGTTTTTTCCCTCTGGTCGTTTGCTACTGCTGTAGCTTCATCCGCTTTATTTTTTAACGAAAACGCCCATAAAGCAGCACCTACTGCAATCAAAGCAAGTACACTTGCAAAAACCACTCTTTGCCGAGCATAATTTAATTTCTTCTTATTTTCATCCTCCAAATAAACTGCACTTTCTTTCATCCTTTCCCTCAAAGCAGTAGGAAACGGTTTATACACCTCAAAAGGACGGATATAGTCCAAATCCTCCTGCGAAAGGTAGCCCTCCCGAGCTTCATAGACACCATATATTTCAGTGGCACGGTTGCGCATTTTTATCTCTTCCGTCAAATTTTGCCCTACTGCCAATGCCAGCAAATCATGGCTGATTTCGTACTGCGTTTTTATGCCCGACTTTTGGGTACGCAGCAGCCGCCGTTTTTCTAAGTCAGATAGCAGGTTTTTCAAGGGTGATTTCAGCTTTATGCCCCGCTCGTGCAATTCCTCTTGCAGTTCTTCTTCGCTCAGTTGAAGTTTGGTGTGCCGTTCGGAAATCATCGCCGCAAGCGTCTCTATGGGCATTTGTTTTCCGTACGACTGCTCCAACGCTTTGAGCTGCTTTTTCAAAAAACTATCTAAAATCCCCTCTAAATCGTCTTTTTCCTGAATCAGGCTTTTGGATAATGCGGGCAAGGTCTCGGGCGATGGTTGGGTATTCGCCCTATCCCACAATTCGTCCAAAAATACCTGTACGTGTGCTAACTCAATCTCTTGCCGCTTGTCAGGAAGTTTGGCAAGGATACTATCGGCAAGCACATTTGGGTCTTCCACCTTAAAAGTGTCTTGGAAACGCGGGGCAGTCAGAGTGTCCAGGATGACCTCCCGAACATTGTTTTTCCGCATTTTTTCCAAACGAAATCTGTGCTGAAAAATACTGGGGCAAAGTGGCTCGAACTCGGAGAGGTGACCAATAAATTCTTCCCGCATAATCAGCAAGATGCGGCAAGGGACACGGTTGCGGATAAGGTCATTGAGCCGTGTGAAAAATGCCTTTTGCTCGTCTTCTGACCCCAGGATAAGTAATTCCTCAAATTGGTCAAAAAGCAGATAAATCGGCTGGTACCGTTCGGAAAACAATCGTTCCACCGCATCACCAAAGCTAAAATCTGGCTCCGTGGGCATTTTTGTTTTCTCCGATAGGTCTATTTTTTCCTCCAGGGCTTCATTGATGCTTTCGTAGACCGAACTGATGATATTTCCGCCTTTTCTTATCGTCAGCGCAAACCAATCTTCTTCTTCAAACTGATTGCGCAAGCCACATTCAATCAAACTGGTTTTACCCGCCCCTGAAGGACCAAAGACCAGCAACTGTTTTACGCCGCTTAAAGCGTCATATAGCTCGGAGGTTTCTTTGTCCCGACCAAACCAAATGTCAGCGTCTGTCCGCAGGTAGGCATCTAAAAATTTGAATGGAGAATTTTGCTTTGTCATGGCTTGATGGATTTAAAGGGTGCAAAATTCTTCTCCATTTCTTCAAAAAAGTCATCAAGTTTTGGGGTTTGGGTATTTATTCGTTTTACCGTCAAGGTCTTTTTGGAATCACTATCCGCTAATGAAATCTTATTATTGTATTCTTGAAATTGATACTCCCGTCCTGCACAACCCGCAAAACAAAAGATAGAAGGTGTTTGGGTAGGTTTTTCTAAAAATACGCTTCTGTCAATCACGAGGGGCGAAAGGGAAAGATAGGCATTCGGATTGGCAAGATTACCCAGACAGCTTTCTATATTGCTTCCATTAAAGAGCAGTACGCTATGATTGTAAGTGAATAAATTCTCTATTGCTTGCTCTATATATTCTCCTCTGTCCATCGTGGTATGGTCATAAATTCCGTGCAGTTCACCGTAGATATGCAGGTAGGTTTTAGCTGTCCCTAAACGGTATCTCAGTGCAATGTCTTTTATGGAAACAAGGCGGTATTTTGCTAAAAAAGCAATATTCCTCAACCAAAAAACAAGGGCGGTCAAGTACTCATCTAAAATAGCATCCGAAATTGCTAAGTTATCGTTTATAAAATCCCTGCTGTATTTATCTAAAAATAGAGCGGTTCCATATAAGTCGCTATTTGGGTCAATTAGCTCTTCGACAAGGTCATGGATTTGCGGACAAAAAGCATCAGCTCTATCCAATACCTCGGTACTTAAAATCAGTAAGTTTAGGTAGTCGAAAGTGAGGTATTCTTCTTTGGAGGCAGATATGAAATCACCCAAGACAGGAAGTTGGACGGAGTTATTTTGTTTTAATAATTGCGCAATCTGGATATAACACAAGTAGCGTAGGCTACTTTGAAAAGCGCCTACCATAAAGGAAAAACTTCGTAGAGAGCGTTCTTTTCCTTGTTTGGTCTCCATTTTCAACAGGTACGCCTCAATAAGCCAACCATAATGCTGGAAAACAAATCGAGGGCTATTGCTAACGGCAACCTGCTGTCTTTGAATTGCCTGTTTGATACTGGTCACCCATGGCGAAGCATCGGTAATCAGTTCATTGGCTATATTGGCAGGAAGCACAAACTGGGCATTGGTCTGACCAAGGATGTAACCAAAGTTCGCATTGGTAATGCTATTGATGTTATAAATCTTATCCGCAGTTTGGAAAGACTTGGCATTAAGGGATTCAAATAGAGTTTTGAAGGCTTCTAATTGGTTTTGGATTTCCCTTAATTGACCAGCAACTTCTATTTGGATGGTGCTATTGTTTATATCCTTTATGATGATGTTGTCCATTGCGCTTTCAATTGTTTTTAGGAAAAGTTCGCGTTGTCTATTTTTTCAATATTGTAAATTTTCTCCGCATTTTGGATAATGGTTTTTGCGGCGGCTTGCAGTTCCTTTTGCAATTCGTGGTCTTTTGACTGGTTTTCGATTTCATCTAATATGGAATTCAAGGCAATTGAATCTTGGTTTTGTTCTAAGTTCCGCAACAGTTCCAAAATCCCCCAAGTGATTTGATTTTTGGATAAAGTAGCTTCCTCATTTCCGATAATTCCCAAGCGGATTTGTTGATTGATTGCTTGAAAGCGCGCCGATTGCTGCACGGCTTCGTCCAATTTTGGACTATTGTACAGTATTGTCAAAAGGCTCTGAATGGCTAAGGACAACTCGCCATTGGCTATTTGGGTGCGGATTTGGGTTAGATAAGTCATGTAGTTCAGTATTTTTTGTTTGGTCATATTTATCGTATTTCTCTTTTACTTTTCTTCGATTGTTTTATTTTTTTCTCATCACACACAACTCATGTATTGAAGCAATAGTGACTAAGTAAAACCCACATTGCACCTTTTACTTAGTCATTACGTGTATCTCAGCCATATGTTTCAACCTTACCCATCAGCACTTGTAAATAAACATAAACATTTCCATAATACCAGACACCCCTCTCGTCATTTTTTCTTTCACCCACTAACGGCTGCAGCGCTGGCGCCGATCCGATAGCCGCCCTCCAGCCACTTATTCTAATCTAAACCTTATTGGTATCATTGCAGGTAACCTTCCGCTAGCCTTATTTTAGTGCCCCCCCCTTCACTCAATAATCCCCCAATCCCGCGCCTGCTGCGGATCCGTCTTGGCCACATAATCCTCCAGCATCTTGATGCGCTTGCGCAATTCCGTGTTGAGCTCCACCAGGATCGCTTCCCGCTTTTCTTTGGCCATGCTGCCGTAGGACTCATCCGGACGTGCAAATTTGGGGGTATCGGTGGTGAGATCCGTCATGACCAGGTCCTGGAGGCTTACCTGAAAGAGGTCGGCGAGGAGGACCAGTTTGCTGACTGGTGGTTCGCTGTCTCCTTTTTCGTAACGCGTGATTTGATTTCCGACAATACCCAATTTATCGCCTAAGTCGGATTGCGTTAGATTGAACAACTTTCTTAAGTACTTAATATTCTGAGCTATATACATTTATCTAAAAAAATGTAAATTTAAAGATTAAAAAATAATCTTTAAATTTGTTTTTATCATT
>Ga0075467_10002759_pt1 | contig 13740 bp, 16 predicted proteins | sample DEB08_DNA_9_FD_75067 | JGI IMG/M metagenome (GOLD analysis project Ga0075467, IMG submission 75067) | Aqueous microbial communities from the Delaware River and Bay under freshwater to marine salinity gradient to study organic matter... | ecosystem: Environmental > Aquatic > Marine > Coastal ...
AGTCCACAACTCAGGCCCAACACTAACCAGCGTACTACTCGCATAGTCACTCTGCTCACGCGCATCCCAGCTTGCGGCTAGGCGGGTGTCGTCGTGGAGGGTGAATCTTTGGATGGTGCCCCCAAAGAAAAGGTCAGCGGTTCCAGAAGTTATTCCTGAGCCTATTACCAAGTTAGATGTTCCGTTATGCAGTGGGCCTGCCCCACCGTTAGTAATTGTCCCGCCTAACTGAGCAAAGGTTCCGCCAGCAGGACAAGTGTAAAATGTCACCCAGCCTGTAGAGACCACACGCACGACCCTAATATCGTAAGACTGACCATCAGTGAATGAGGGGGCAACAGTCGAGTTTATAGTCCCGCCTGGGGTTGTAGCTCCATCTAATGATATTTGCAAATACAACGCCCCTGCGGGTGAATCGTCAAGACCCAATCTGTGGCTGCGTTGAAGTACCCCAGCATCAAACTGCCCCCCGAGAATCTGCAAAGCGCCGGTAGGCGTAAAGTCAGCAGCAGCCACCCCATAGAACGTCCAAGTCTGCACAGCCCCAGTCAACGCCAAGGCACCACTGTCAGGTGTCGATACATAAGCCGTACCATCGAAGTAGCAGCTTTGATTACGGTTAGCCATGTTACGCCAGCGGGTGACTGCACCTGCTGAGGTGGTGATGCCTGTCTGATTCAGGTCAACCAACCAGGTGCTGGATTCTTCGCGCACTGATCCCATGAAGTCGGATTTGATGGCGCGTTTGATGGGTCTTTTGATGCTCATAATTTAGCCCTATGTAATGGTGACGGAATCGCCGCTGCCATTGATAATTCTGCCGGTGTTTCCGCTGGTGCTGACGGTCACTGTCGCACCGCCTGTTACGATGCCTTTGCCTGCCGCCCCGCCTGCAGCCGATCCGGTAGCTCCTGCCGTGCCGTAGTTTCCGCCTGCGCCAGCACCGCCAGGAGCCGTGCCGCCCGTTGTCGTGCCTGCACTGCCTGCTACACCCTGATTGATAGAGGACGGGTGCGGCGGTGCGGCAGAGTCTTCTGATGCCAGCCCGCCAGCACCAGCAGCACCACCGATGGAGCCAGCACCACCGCCACCACCGTCGCCACCGCGAATTGTCGTGCCGACACCAAGGCCCGCCTCGCCTCCACCACCACCACCAGGCGCGTACAGGGTTCCAAGCGACGTATGCGACCCAATAGTTCCGCCAAGATAAATTGTCGTGTCAATGCCGTCCGCGCTGTAAACTGTGCCGCCAGCATCGCCGGTCTGCCCTGGGCCGTTAATAATGCTTGACGTGTCATTCACCCAGTATGAGATGCCGCCATCTCCGCCTCTACCACCAGCGGCAGTGAGTAGCGCGGAGTCTTTGACGATAATTGTGATGGACGAGCCAGAAGCAAATCCGCCAGCAGTTATCGCGGGAGTTCCTGTGCTGGTAGAGCCGATATTGGCACTGATAACAAACGTCAGATCCACGACCCCAGAAGGCGCGCCGGCCAGGGTGTGCAAGTTGATATTATTGCTGGCCGTTGAGACTGTAATCTCTGTGCCGGTCGGAAATGCCGCCTCGTACGTCAACGCCTTAACGCGGTAGTTTCGACCTAAGCCGAAGACGGGTTGGACGCTGGTGATCTGCGCCCTTACCTGCTTGTTAGTGCCGTCGAAGTCCTGCACCTCTGGCGTTGTAATGGTCGCAATGTCGCCGGTCTTGAAGTTTAGGAACTTTTCTTCTGTCTCCCACTGGTACTCGTTTGGCGTGTAGCCGAAGCGGGCGGTTGTTCTCTGAACCAGCAGCGCGGCAGAGTTGGTTGCCAGTATGTGGCTGTTGTCGAACTCCCTTGTCTTCGGTTCGCCGTACTCGCCAGACGATTCAGGGGCAGATGCAATATTGATCGAAATGGCGCGGAAGTTCTGGATGTCATCATTCAGGATTTTGTCTGGCTTGTTGAAGTACACGAAGGCCCGCGAGTACCGCTTATCTTCCTTCGGGGTCGTTCTGAAGGTGTGGGCTGTTATGCCCTTGCCTTCCTCAATCTCGACCCCTGTGGCCTTCCAGACGCTAATAGCGGACAACTTAACCTCTCGCTCTTGCGTGTCAAACCACATGTCGAGCAGGAAGTCAGTGCAGACCTTCAGCATCACCTCGCTTGTTGGCGTTGGCTCATGCCAGATGGTGTTGATTTTGTCAGACGGGTGCCATTCTGCAATTTCCGCTGCCCAGTCGGCAGTAGGTATGACGGCAGCGGGAATCCCTGCGGCAATGGCGACATCGTAAAGAAAGTCATCAATGTCCTGATTGTCTGATGTGTAGCATATCTGCACATCGTCGCCGGTTGTGTGCTCGTCTGCCACGGTAGTCGAGAGCGTGTTGGTGTAAGCAATGTTGACGCCCCTTGCGCCGACCGTCAGAGATGCCGAGCCAGTCAGGTTGCCGGTGACGGCGGAGACCTTCATAAACTCATCGCCCACCTTAATGGTGTACGGTCTGGCAAGTTGCTCCCAATCTGTGGTGGCATCGACAGGAATGGTCGTCACGGCGTTGTCTATGTCAGCGCGCAATGTGCCGCCGGTCGGCTCTGGGAATTGATGCGTATCTTCATCCAGTTTTGCCAACTCATCCTTGAGGCTCAGTGTCCACTCGCCCTTGCCGTTGGATTTGAGCGTGTCGACGTAGTAGTAGTGTGTCAGAGCATCGTCAGCCGCGTAAATATTGCCCGCCTGCTTGTGGTAATACTTCAGCCGGGCGTCTTTATTAACCAGGATATTGCGGGCGCTGAATTTGCCAAAGAATGTTCCAGATGCCGATGATTGAACTGGGCCAGGGTCGCCGTCAAAGTCCACCAACACCACGTTGGCGCTGCCCTGTATCGCAAGCCCCTCACCTGGCCTAAGCTCTGTAACCTGCTCAGAAACGCCCTTTATGACGCGCCTGATGGGGTCGCTGATCTCGATCACATCGCCAGGCATCCCGCTGGAGGAAGGCGGGCGACCGAATTGCAGCGGCGTGTTGGCGGTTGCAAAGTAATACGTCTTGTAGGTGGTGCCGTCCCATGCTTGGTCACAAGACAGTGGCGTGTAGTAGCCCTCGCCGTCAGCGTAAAAAGTATCTCCGCCAGACGTAATAAATGCCTCTCCTGCGGAGGTCAGGAACCGCCTCGGGGCAGACCCTCCAACAACTAACTGACAAGCCTGAGTAGATGAAAACGCGGGCAGGTCAATCTCAAGAACGGTAAAATGCTCCTGAGAATATGCCGCCTGGTTGTCTGCGTATGCCATCTAGCTTCCAGTAAATGCGCTGAACTTTATTGACAGGTTGTCAAGTGCGCGTGTCTCGCTGTGCGCCTTCAGCGGTAAAACTTCAGCATCAAACGCCATGTAGGTCGATGTCGGATCATCGGCGTAATAGTCACCGCCGTCCCGCTCTTTGATAAAGAAGTCACCGCCAATGTAAACCCTGTCGAGAAACTGATTCCAGGCCGCAGAATTTGTAATTGTCTGATTGATATTGCTTAGGTTCAGTGCCACTTTTCTTGTCATTGACTCGCGCAATAAAGCAACCGGCGCTGCTGACGAGTTTACCACGGCGCGGGTGTTAATGCTTCTGGTTTTCCATGCCCGCTGATAACCGCTTTCCTCGTTATTTCTCGACTCAAGCGGCAGCAGTTCGCCTGCCGCCACATAGGCCAATGTGGCCCTGTCGCTGGAAGACGTCTTGGTGAATGTGACCTCGATTGTGGTTGCCGTGACCTCTGCAAAATGAAACAAAACCACGCTGTTAGTCGAACCAACCGCGAAGACCTGAGAGCCTTTTGAAACCGTGTCAACCGTCACCGAAAGCGTCCCGCCAATGTCGCCGAAGTTGTGACCAGCAAAGGCCAGATACTCGCAGGCGAAGGGTGTGCTGAATGTCTTGGTGAAAACGAACGTGGCCGCAGATCCCGCGCTGGTGTAAGCCGTGGAAAAGTCGCCCGTTATAATGTCCGCGATGGCATAGGCTGCGTCGGCGTCGGCGGTCACTGAGAATGTGGAAAATGCTGTGTCATAATTGTTTGAGCAAGTGATCTTCAACCTATGCGCCCCTTCTTAATGCCTTCATTGATCCATTCGGCCAACATCTCGCCAATGGTGTCGCCAGGTGGAGCGGTTATCATAAATTGTGTCGAGTTAACGCCGGTATCTGAGGCCAGGTTGAAGTCCAGGCTGCCGGTGTTATCTGGCAAGTCTTGGGTACTAATGGACGGCACCGTGCCAAGTCCTGCGCTCTGGGTTGATCCAGCACCGCCAGAGGGTGATGCTGAGGCAATGGAGGCCATAGAGGCAGCGCCAAGCGCACCGATGGCGACGGCTGCGACTGGGCCAGCAATCGGGCCAAGTTCCTCGTAAGCCTTCATCGCGGCTGACTTGGTGGACATAAAGGTCTCAGATAAAGCCAATCCCTGCCGAATCCTGAAGGATGCCAAAGCGCCCTTCTCGCTGTTTGCAGCCAGACCTGCCGCTATGGTCGAGGCAAATGCAAAGCCCTCGCGCTGCAAGCCCTTCTTTTTGTTAGCCGCATCCTTTTCTTGCTTCAAGTCGCCATCAATGATGGCCTTTAGCTTTTTGTTAAGCCGTTCCGCAATAGCTGCCTTTTCGTCGGCAATTTCCTGCTCTCGCTCAAGCCCCGAGTCCTGCATTTCAGCGACCAGCGCCTGAAACTCAAACTCTGCATCCATCTTGGCTCTGAGGTTGGCAAGTGCGCTCTCCCTGACCTTTTCTGGGTCAAGTTCAAGCGGCGACTTACCTTCCATGCCAGAGAGGATGCCTTCCTCGAATGATTCGGCAAACGTCTGCCCAAGGTCGCGACCCATCTGCTTTGTCAGGTCTGGGTCTACATAGCCAATGCCATTGAGTGATGGCCCCATTCCGAGGTCAGCGCCAGCTGGAGCCTGCGCCCCGTCCCGCAACCCTTTCATCTTTCTGTCAAGGGCGTCGGCCTTTTCTATTGCTCCAGCCAGGGCGTCACCAAAGGTGTCTTGCCCGCCAGCGGTAAACATGCCTTTAAGGGCTTCAGCAACAACGTCTGCAACGCCAGCAAAGGCCATCATGGTCTCGCCAAAGCCGCCCAATGTTTCCTCGTTATCGTCGAGGTCTTTGTTTGCCTCTCTGAGAGCTTCAGCCACGCCGTCTATCGACTCAGACAGGTAATTGCCAGCGCCAGACGCATCATTTAGCAGCCCGACAAACTCACGGAACGCATCATTAACCTTGCCCATTGACGAAACGATGGTGCCGGTGGTCTTGGAGAAGTCGGTATCAATGACCGTCTTGTAAGCCATGATGCCGTCTATAAGGATCTTGGTCGTAATGCCGCCCTGTGCCGCCAGTTCCCGCAGTTCGCCACGGTTCATGTTGAGCGATTTGGTAAGCGCCTCCATGATAATAGGGGCTTGCTCTGCAACAGAATTGAACTCATCGCCCCGCAGCGCGCCAGACGCCAGACCTTGCGACAACTGGATGATAGCGTTCTTTGCCTCGTCAGCGGTTGCGCCCGAGATTGCGAATGACTTATTTAGCGTTTGCGTCAGGTCGAGAAGGTCGGTCTGTGAAAGGCCAAGATCTTCAGTTGACCTTGCAAGCCTGGAATATAGAGTTGTCGTGGCCTCCATTGATGACCGAGTGTCGGCAGCAACCTGCATCAGTCTGGTCATTGTCTCGCGGAGGTTTTCTGTTGGCTTCTGAACCGTTTTTATCTGATTGGTAAGATTGGTGTATTCGTCTGCATAATCCCGCAGCGCGGCAACTGTCCTGACCGAGAAGTAGGCAGCGGCCAACTGTCCGAACCTGACGAGCGCAGCGCCACCTATTCTGTCCAGCGAAGTTGTGCGATCCTCAACATTCTTCAGCGCAGCAGCACCTCGACGGGAGCCGGTCTCAGTCTTCGCCATCGAGGATTCGATTTTGCGGTTGTAGTCATCAACCTTTGCCGACAACTCGACTATGAGGCGTTCTGTGTTAGTTGACATTATTCCGCCTATTCATCCGCTTCTCATTGTCGATCAGGGTTTTACGACTCATCGCCTGCTTCTTTGGTGATGCCAACATGCCAAGCAATTCGAGCACCAAGAATAACGGCATCTCCCAGAACTCCCGTATGCTGAATGAATGGCGCTTGACAATCTCAAGCAACAAAAACTGAACATCTAACGACTGGGCTTTGGCGGGCTTTGGCGGTATGAACGTCAGGAACGCATCTGCCGCAATCTCGCCCACTAAGGCTTTTTTGCTATGTCCATCGCCCCCAGTGTTGAGAACATGACGAGATTGGCAAACAGAACCGGATATGACTGAATCACGCTGCCGGTGTCGCCCACCATCATCAGCGGGCCTTCTTTCAAGACTGCCTCCTGCATCTCGTCAAAGGTGACAGTCTTGTCAACCTCCTTGGCGGCGAGGAAGAACAGCCAGGCAGCGTCAGTCATAGACACAGCGGCGGTCATTATTTCGGCCTGGTCAAGCGGGGACTCTGCCCCGGCTTTTCGCAGTGCGTTAATCGCCTTCATGGCAACATGCATGTAGTCGTTTCCAGTTTCTGATTGGAAGCGACCTATGACGCCCATATTGATTTTCATGGGATAGACCTTGCCGTCCAGCTCCATGTCAATTTCGCCGTTGTATTGATTAGCCGCCATTCTTACTTCCTGAATATGTTAGTAAACACAGACAGCAAAGCCCGCCACTTAGCGACCCTTGCGTCATCGTCGGCTTCTGGCGTCTTCGCAGCGCGGATAGCAGCAATAGCAAGTGCCGCGCTCAGTACGGCGACAACCGCGCCACCAATCTCCATTGCATATTCCATCAAGCCTCCAGCGCCTCAAGCCGGGCATTTATACCGGCAGCGATGAAGCTATTCAGCTGATCAGGTCGGAAGCCGTATCTATCGCCAGCGACCTTTGTTTGCTCAGTCCACGCGGCCACTGCTGGAGCTTCATCTGTGGCGTCAACGGCAGGATGGTCAACAAACTCGTCATCCCATGCGTCATAGCAAATAAAGCCGTAGCTCAATGGGTCAAGTCCCTGCGCTTCCATAATCTCGATGGCTCGCTGAACTGTCATGCCCACATGCTGGCGGGCGGCATCGCCCTTAGATTCGACCGATGCAAGCCACTGGTAGATTCCAACCTCTTTGGAGAGCGCAACGGCGGCAGCGGTCTCGGCGGCAGACAAAGACCTGACAGGCGTTTTCTCTCTGGCGTCAGAAGTGTTGATAGTGCCCGTGCCCGCGTAGACAGTTGACCAGCGGTTTGATGCACCGCCAAGAGTCTGGGCGTTATCTGCGCCAGCAAGCACATGGCCTGTCGATGCGCTGATCACCATTCTTGAGGCAGACGTACCAACACCGGATCTTGTCTCAAATGTCAAATCCTCACCAATCAACCGTAGCGGCTCATAGTCCGCCAGAGTTGCGTCGAGCGATGCCATAACAACCCCGTTACCGGCTGTCAGCGCTGTAAGGCTGACAACATCGCCGCCTCCGGTTGCAGCCGCGCTGATGATGCTGGAGCTGGCAGCGCCCGCTACGGCAAGCCCTCCACCGATGGCGCCTGACCCTGATATGATGAAGCTGCCAGTGTAGCCAGCGCCCATCAGCGCCTCAAAGCCATCTACCGCAGCGTCAATAACCGCACCCGTGTTACCGCTTGTATAATCAGCCATTGTTATTGCCTCACGTAAAATGTATGGCCGTCAGAGGTAATGAAGCTCTCGCTGGCCGAAGTTAAAAACGCTGCATAGGTAATATTCAGCGAAAGTGTATCTGAACTGAGCAGGCTGACAGTGCCCTTCAGCGCCTCTCCGTCTGCGCTGGTATCGGCAAACGACTGCACCTGAAATAGCGCCTCGACAGAGGCAGACCCTGTAAGCGCGTCACCTCTGATAGTCTGGAATAATGCCTGACCCTTGTTGGCAGCTAATGCGCGAACAAAGTCGTAACCAGCTTGGGAAACGAAAACCATGTCAACAGAATAATCGACAGACTGCGTACCCTCGTCGGCAAGCAATTCCCGATACTTCGGAGACCCTATTTTGTTGCTGATGTCCACCAAAGCGTTGTTGAGGGTCTCAGTGTGGCTTGTTTGTCCGCCAACAGATATCCACTGAGTCCCGTCATTCACCCTGATGAAAACATCAGTTCCGTTAAAAGCGCCAGTGGTAGCCATGCTAGTTCCAGGTGAACGAGCCGGTGGACTGGATGCTAACACTTGCCGACAACTTATCCCCGTCTGGGCTTGTGTCGGCAAACGATGCAACCATCCCGACCAACAATAGATCGCCGGCAGGCATGTTGATTTTGAATGCGGCATCCGCCTTGGTGCCCGCACTGGCGCGCAGACTGGTGACCGTCGCCTGGCTGTTAAAGGTCAGGTCAAGGCTCAAATCAATGGACTGTGTGCCTTCGTCGGGCAGCAATTCACGAAACGACGCGCTCGACTTGTTGGTGATGTCGATCAGCGAGTTGTTGAGCGTCAGACTGTGTGAGTTCTGACCGCCGATCTGGGTGTAACTGGAGCCTGGAACCGCAGTGTCCATTGAAACGAATATGCCTGTGCCGTTTTCTGCGCCTGTAGTAGCCATAATTTATTCCTATCTGTCTGTGTATGACGTCCAATAAATGGACAGGTCTATTTGATAAAAGCCACCACTGACGCGCCCTGCGTTGCGTGTGACCCGTTGAATAAACACCGTGTCGGTGAAGTCGCTAAACTCTGCGCCGTGCCTGAATCCTGCGTTGATTGCGTCTGCTATGCCGAGCAACGACCCCTGTAGGGTTCCTGTTGCAGCATCAAACAAACTGATCTGACAGATGCCGCTCTGCTCATCGCCTGCGCCACTCTTGCCCAGGCTGTCGAAGTCGTGGGACAGCATGGTCATCTCCGCCCATTGACCGGCAGGCGTGAAATCGTCATTTTCCTGCACGACCGTAATGCCCAGCGCCAGATCATCGACCGACTTTGCAAACTGCTTGGCGACGTTAAGAAAGCTCACCCCTTGAGCACCTTGTTTGCGGCTTCGGTCAGGAAGTGTCCGGCCTTTGCCATATTCTTTCTGACCATGCCTTTCGGTGCCTGCTTGCTGAATCCGCCTTTCGAGCGGATGACGTATCGCCCCGTGCGCTTGTCCAGCGTCCCGAGCTTCGGGTTCTTTTTGTAGCCGCCGTATTCGGCAACATTGATATACGGCACGTTGTTGGTCAGGTAGATGTCCTTTGATCCCTGCTTGGTAATCAGACGCGGTATTCTCAACCCTTTGCGCGTTCGCCTTGGGGTCATTCGCCCCGTCAGGCCAGAGTACGCGGAGCCGGTTGTAATCTCCCAACCGCCCTTCAGGGTGCCTGCGTGTGCTGGGTCAAAGTCGCCAACTGGCGTATCTTCGATGATTGAGCCAAACATATTTTTAGTTGTCTCGCGCATGACCAGATCGGCGCTTTCAATGTTCTGCAAGTCGAATCGCTCAAGGATCTTGTTCAGCGCACTTGCAAAGCCGTCAGGGCTTACCGTTTGCGTGTTGTCGGTCATATTCGCGCCTGGATCACATACGCCAGCACGGTGCCAGCAGGATTGATCTCGCGCACGTTGATAATGCGATGCGCCACCGAGTTGACAACAATCTGGTCGGCGTCCGCCTTACTGATGGCAACAACGGCGTCAGATATAATCTTTAGGTCTGTGGACAGCACCAGAGTGCCGTCAACTTCGCCTTTGTTGAAACTGCTCACCACCGCGCTGATGACCGTATCTGTGGCGGTTCCCACGGTTGTTGATAGCGCCACCCTGTTCTTGGTCAGGGCTTGCTCACGCAGCGTCACACTGCCCGCGCTAAAGTTGCTCAGTATGCGTGTGGCAATGCTGGCGTCTGTCGAAATCATGCGCGGCTAACCACGTTTGACGATTTGATCAACTTGCGTAAATAGGCGGCGGCGGCTGGTATCATGACCCGCGATGCCGAACTGTCGGAATACTCGACCTCAAGCACATCAACCTTCTCGCGCTTGGTCTTCCTTGCTACGTCAGCAAACAGGCCATAACCGCGCTCATCAGCATAGACAATCTCATATAGGGCTTTCTTCACGATGTCGGGGATTGTGTCTGAATATACCGGATAGCCGTCAATCATCAGATTGTAGCGCGGGAATTGCAGCGCCTGCGTTGATGACTGCTTGCTACCTTTGAAATCCAGCGCCTCGAAATAGTCCATAGCCCGCAAGATGCGAGACTCAACCACGGCATCTGTGTCCGTGTGCGTTGTGATCCTGGCGTTGATCCAAGCGTTGTATTCGGCAACGGTAATGTAACTGTCCGCTCCCGCCACGCCTGTGCCGTCCTCGATCACCAAGGCCATTAGACTTTCACCCACCCATTGACCAGCATGTTTTCAACGTCGCACAGAGGGGCGTCAACAACCCGTCCATCGCGTTCCATCTTCACAGTTTTTGCTTTTGCTTTTGCCATTATAACTCCACCACCAGCATGTTCATTGAGTCAACGGTTATATTCACCGCCGAGCTAGTGTTCGCCGCATGTAACTCTAGATAATCGCCATCGGAGTGCTGGACCACGCAGGCCAGCGTCATGTTCTCCAGGCGCCCTGCCGTGTTCGCGGTGCCTTTTGTGCGTGATGGCGCCCGTATTGCGCTCAACTTTGAATCATAGAATCCAAACTCGCAGACATTGTTGGCGCCAGCGTTGAATGATAGCTGGCAGGTAATCAAATATTTGCGCTCAACTGCTGCGCGGTTTGTCAGCCGGTTGCTCGCGTGGTCATATTTGCTGTTGTCCACTGACGCCGATGTTGTCCCGGCCACTTTGTAAAAGGTATCTGCTACTGACACCGTGGTCGCTGTCGCGTTGTTTATCATGTACATCTGCCCATTGACCGCAGTGTTGACCACGCCGATGCAGTTACTAAAAAGCGACTTGTTTGACGTGTTGTCAATGCCTGGCAGATAGTTCCCGCCACCACTGAAATTTATCGTGTCCAGAATAAAGCTCTCATCAGGCACTGTGGCAGATGCGTCGATGTTGATGCCAGAGGTTGAACCAAACGCAATCAGCGACGAATAGATAAACCTGATTCGACGGGTAATAACAAGGCCGCTCTCACCAACAATCAGCGAATTGCTGGCGCCAGAACCCCGCAACAGAGAATCAGCAATTGAGAATGTGCCGATGGTGCCGGTGAGCCGCAGATTCTCGGCATCTAAAAACGCGCCCTTGGTAAAAATGAAATTGTCGCAGGTGTCAATCGTGCCGACGTTTGGCACGTTCAAGAAGTTAACACCCGTCCAATCAACCGCCAGCGGCGCATTGGTCACGCCGTTGATGTCCAGCGCCGTGTCAACGTCCATGAAGGTGACGTGCCTGATTGGCAGCGTCCACTCAGTCGTCAACAGGGCCACACCAACGCCAAGGCCCGTGGACGTTATAAACGCGTTCTCGGAGGATGGCCCCAGGATGCAAGTGTTGAGCCCGCAGACCAACCGATTGCCCAGCAGGTCAATCACGCCGACAAAGTAATATGTAAAATCAGGCAGCAAGGTAATGACCGACCCAACAGGATCAGGCAGGTCATTCAGCGACCGGATGAATAGATACTTTTCCAGCCCCATCGTCTTGGTTGACGCGCTGCCTGCATCATCGGCAACAAAGATATCAGTGCCGTCTGACGCATCAACGCCAATCATCTCGCCACCTCTGAACCCAACACGCAGGTCCGAGAAATAGCTAGGTGATCCTACCACCGCCAGAGAGTCGTCGTCGGTGCGGTAACTATAGATCGCTGGCGCGACTTTTTTTAGGCCCAACAACTTGAACGGCATCTGTGGCACCAGTCAAAGGAGAAGAAAAGGAGGGGCGGGTTTTACCCCGCCCCGATCAACTAGCCTTGCAGGATAGCAACGTAATCAGGCAACCAAGTCTTGAAGCCGTACAAGCAGGACACGTCGAACATGGCCTTGTTATAACCCTTGTAAGCCGCAATCTCGAAAACCAGACCGGAGAACGGATCTTGTACAACCATGCGATCAACAGCAGCATCGCCGCCGGTAGGTTGCTCAAGTGCCCGCATACCCAGTTCAACAGCAGACTGGTGAAACGCCAGGTTGGCAGTGTATGCGGCCTGAATGGCAACGTCCTCGCCGTCAGCAACCGCAGCCAGCAGTCCAGAATTAAGGACCAAGTCGCTATCACCGTCGCCAGCAAAGCCGGTGCCGATGACGTACTTTTTGCCGGTGTCGGAACTGAAGGTGATAATATCACCGGCAACGCCTGTGCCCGTACCTGTGTCAACGTGGATAGTTTTGTCCCCGATGGCATAACCTGCGACCAAGTCGACATCATACGACGCGCCAGTGCCGGCAGTGTGCGAGGCAATACCAGCAGATTCGCGGATCTTGAAGCCTTGCAGATCGAGCAACACGCCCTGACGCATCAGGTCAGTGCCGCCAGAGGTGTTGGCGTTCTGGAGCTGGGCCAGGTTGCGGAGCTTCACACCGGCAGCGGTGTTGATAACGGCAGACAAACGACCGTCATCGGGTGCGCCACGGTCTTTCAACAGCTTCAGGATTTCGGCCATCTCGTTAAAGTTGGAGCCGAAAGGGGTGGTGCCAGAAGTGCCGTAAGCGTTACCGGCATTTTTGTAAATGTCAGTAGCCAGTTGGCTTTCAATCTGATTGACAATCGCCCGCATGGCTTGCCGAATTTGATCACCATAAATGGTTTCAAAGCCAGCGCCGTTACGAACGCTTTTCATGTTCTCGCCAGTCCAGGGGATCTGTACTGATGCAGTGGTGCCGAGGCTCATGGTCTTGTTGTCAACAGTCTGATCAGTGCCTTCTGGGATGGTCATGGAAGGCGTGACAGAGCCGACAGCAGCGGCGCGGGTGAAGCTGGAGCGGATGGTATCGCCCTGTGCTACGCGCTTGGAGGCGTCGGTGTTGAGTGTTACGGAGGGGATAACGCCGACAAGTTCACGGCCAACAACGTCGGCTGCGCGGTAAATGTCTGCTGCTAAATCTGTGAGTACGTTTGCCATTTTGGTAATTCCTTATTCGTCAGTTACGGAACCGCCGCCTTTGACGAACTCAGACCTACCTAAATGGTCTAGTTGATCGAAATCAGCGCGGGTAATCTTTTTAGAATCTGAGGCTCCGCCCCTTGATCCGTTAGCGGCCCCGCCGCTGGCTTGCGATCCATCAACCAAGAACGGATAAGCCGTTTTTATCTGGGTTGATAATTCATCCATCGAGGAAACCGTCAGGTTCCCGCTCTGGTCTAAAACTTTGATGCCATCGTCAGTGTGTGACAGACGGCTTGCAATTTTCTCCGCCAACAACTGCGCTCTGGCAGTGTCTTTGGTCAGGGTTCCCGCGATTCGACTTGCCTCGCTGTTGATGGCACCCTTCTTAATCTCGCCCTTCAAGCCTGTGTGTTGGCCCTCAAGGTCGGCGTATTTGGCATTCAAAGACTCATATAAAGCCTTGTAATCCCCCGCCGCTTTGGCATCGCTCTCGCTTTTGGCAATAGCTGCTGCCGAATCTTCCCGAGCCTTGCGCTCCAGGTCTTTCTTTTCGGTCATGAGGGTTTCGAGTTTTAACTTCAGCCCTGCGGCCTCGTTATCGTCAATACCTTCAACGTCAAGCAGATAGACGTTACCGTCCTTTTTGTACATTGCCTGTGCTGATTCTTCCAGCGCATCGAATGCAGACGCGTC
>Ga0075467_10002760_pt1 | contig 13739 bp, 12 predicted proteins | sample DEB08_DNA_9_FD_75067 | JGI IMG/M metagenome (GOLD analysis project Ga0075467, IMG submission 75067) | Aqueous microbial communities from the Delaware River and Bay under freshwater to marine salinity gradient to study organic matter... | ecosystem: Environmental > Aquatic > Marine > Coastal ...
AGCGTGGACTCGGTAACCGAACTGCGCGGCCAGAACGGCGCGACGATCGTGTCCGGCACCCCGGCCTACGGCGCAGATATCTTCGCCGCACTTGCCGCTGAGTCGCTCGAAAACAACTGATCCCCGATGGCGATCCCGTGGGGCGGCCCGGTCACCGGAGCCCGCACCCAACGTCAATGACAGACAGCCCCTTCCGGATCAAACCGGGAGGGGCTTTGCGTTGGAAGGGTCGCATGATTGTGTGGGGTTTCGATACGATGGACTGTTGACCCTTGGGCTGTGCCGTTTACTCACGATGAAAGACTTTTCTCCCAAACGCCGGATCGCCATGAACGCGCCAGATGCTGCCCCCCTCGTCAAGGAACTGGTGCTTGTAGGCGGCGGACATACACACGCGCTTGTTTTACGAAAATGGGGGATGCGGCCGGTTCCCGGCGCACGGCTGACCCTGATCAACCCCGGTCCCGTCGCGCCCTATTCCGGGATGCTGCCGGGTTTCATCGCGGGGCATTATAGCCGCGATGCGCTTGAAATCGACCTTGTGCGTCTTGCCCGCTTTGCCGGTGCGCGTCTGATCCTCGACCATGCAACGGCCGTCGATCCGGCCGCAGGGCTGGTTCATCTGGCCGGACGCGGTTCCGTTGCCTACGACCTGCTTTCTGTCGATATCGGCGTCACATCCGACATGGCCCAGCTTCCGGGTTTTGCAGACCACGCGGTCGCGGCCAAACCGCTGGCCGGGCTGGCCGACCGCTGGGACAGCTTTTGCCAACAGGCTGGACCTGCGAAAGTGGCCATCATAGGCGGCGGCGTTGCCGGCGCCGAGATTGCGATGGCTGTTGCTCACCGACTGGCCACGCTTGGCCGCCCGGCACATATTTCGGTCATCGACAGGGGGAAGGTGCTGTCTGGCGCAACACCGTCCGCCCGTCGCAAGTTGTTGGCGGCCATGGATGCCTTGGGCATAAGCCGGGTTCAGGGGGCCGCCCCTGTCGCGGTGCTGCCTGACGCGGTGGAACTGGAAGGTGGGCGGATGGTGCCCGCAGATCTGACGATCGGTGCCGCCGGTGCCGTTCCGCAGGCTTGGCTGGCGGACAGCGGTCTGCCGTGCGTCGATGGCTATCTTGCGGTCGATGCGCAACTGCGATCGCTTGGCGATCCTCGGATCTATGCCGCCGGGGATTGTGCCCACCTGACGCACGCACCGCGCCCCAAGGCCGGAGTTTTTGCGGTGCGCGCCGCGCCCGTTCTGGCATGGAACCTTCGCGCTGATCTGGTGGGCCTGCAACGCCGCAGTTTTCATCCACAGCGTGATTTCCTTAAACTGGTGTCTCTTGGTGGCAAGGTGGCGCTGGCGGAAAAACTGGGTGTGGCGGTGACAGGCGCTGGCTTGTGGGGGTGGAAAGACCGGATTGACCGCGACTTCATGGATCAGTTCGGCCACTTGCCGGTGATGTCCACACCGCCTGCGCCCAAGGGCGCGGCGCGGGGGGTTGCGGCGGAACTGGCGGGCCCCGCACCGTGCGGCGGCTGCGGTGCCAAGCTGGGCCAAGGCGCATTGAGCGATGCCTTGGCGCGGTTGCCCGACAGCCAGCGGGATGATGTGATGACGGGGCCGGGCGATGACGCGGCGGTGATCCGCGTTGGCGGCGCGCTGCAGGTGCTGACGACAGACCACCTGCGCGCCTTCGCCCTTGACCCTGCCTTGGTCGCACGTGTGACTGCAACCCATGCACTGGGCGACATTTGGGCCATGGGGGCCACGCCGCAGACCGTCATGGCAAACGTTGTCCTGCCACGCATGGCTGCACGTCTGCAAAGTGGATGGCTGACCGAGATCATGGATGCGGCAGCGGAGGTCTTTGGCACCCAAGGGGCACAGATCGTCGGTGGCCATTCCAGCATGGGGGCCGAACTGACAGTTGGCTTTTCGATCACGGGGCTTCTGGACGGGCAGGCCCTGACGATTGCGGGCGCGCAGCCGGGCGATGCCTTGATCTTGACCCGTGGAATCGGCACCGGCGTCATTCTGGCCGCCGAGATGCGGGGTCAGGCCGATGGCCGTGATGTGGCAAATGCTTGGGCGCAAATGCAAACACCCCAAGGCGATGCTGCGCATGTCTTGCGCTCCAAAGCGCGCGCCATGACCGATGTGACCGGGTTTGGCCTTGCCGGACATGTGTCGGCGATTTGCAGGGCATCGGGCGTCGGTGCCCAATTGCATCTGGCGGACATCCCGGTTCTGCCCGGTGCGGCATCTCTTGCGGCGCGGGGCATCCGCTCGACACTGTTCGCGCAGAATCAGGCCAGCCTGGCGAACAACATCACGATCATATCCAAGCCTTCGGCCGATCTGGTGTTTGATCCGCAAACCGCCGGTGGATTGCTTGCGGCGGTTCCGGCGGATGACGCGGACAGGCTTGTCGCGGCGCTGCAGGAACTGGGTCACCCAGCGGCGGTCATTGGCAAGGTGCTTGCCGGGCCACCACGGATTACCCTCGTCTAGGTACCCTCAGGTTGCCAGCCTCAGGTTGATATCCGCCGCCAGCCGATTCAGCGCGGCATCGTCCAGCGCGTCGGTCGTCAGCGTTGCCAAAACCTCACCGCCCTGCGCCTTTCGGGCGCGGGCATAGGCCGGGTCATAATGTTGCTGCACCAATGCTTGGGCCAGTTCCACCATTTGCCCCTGATGCATCAAAGCCAGCCATTGGTTGACCGTCGCATGCCCCGCCAGACCGCGCAGCCCATCAAGGCGTCGCGCAAGGGCTATGGGATCGGCTGACATGTCGGCATAGGCGTGTGCCAGATAGGCCGCCCGGGCGCATACCGGCGCATCGATGACCATCCGGGGCGAATCCTGCATGGCCGCCCAAAGTGCCGGGGGCAGGCGCAACCGGCCAATCCTGCTTGATTCCGCCTCGACCAGAACCGGCAGGCGGGGATCACACCGGTTTATCTCGATCAACAAGGCTGATTCGAACCCCTTCTGGCTGGGCTGTGGCCCCTCCACGTCCCCAAGGATCGACCCGCGATGCCGGGCCAACCCCTCAAGATCGATAACCTGCACACCGTGTGCGGCGGCCTTGGACAGCAGCGCGGTTTTCGCCGTGCCCGTATACCCGTCCAACCGCACGATCCGCAGGCCCAGCGGCTGATCATAGAGCCGCGCCGAAACCATCCGTCGATAGGTCTGATATCCGCCTGATATCAGCTCCGCCCGCCAGCCGATCTGCTGCAGGATACTGGCGAAACTGCCCGAGCGCTGACCGCCACGCCAGCAATAGACCAACGGTTGCCATCCGCCGCCATGCTGCATTAGCCGGTCTTCGATATGGGCCGCAGCATTGCGTGCAACCAACGCGGCGCCGATCTTGCGCGCGGCGAAGGGGCTTTCTTGCTTGTAAATCGTGCCGACGCGGGCGCGCTCTTCATTGGACAAGACAGGTAGATTGATCGCACCGGGCACGTGATCCTCGGCGTATTCCGCCGGGGTCCGCACGTCGATGATGGTATCAAACCGCCGGAGCGATGCCAGATCGGTCAGGGTCATTGCCAAGGGGCGCTACATATCCTCGCCATGCATGCGGCGGAACCGCTGGATCAGGCTGGATGTATCCCAGCGCCCGCCACCCATTTGCTGTACCTCGGCGTAGAACTGATCGACCAGCGCGGTCACCGGCAGGCTTACACCCATAGCGTCGGCCTGCGTCAGGGCGATGTCCAAGTCCTTGCGCATCCAGTCCACGGCGAACCCATGGGTGAAATGATTATCAACCATCGTGCTGGCACGGTTGGCCAACTGCCAAGAACCGCCCGCCCCCTGACTGACCAGATTTGCAACCTTCTTGGGGTCCAGTCCCGCCTTCATCGCGAAATAAAGGCCTTCGGAAATGGCTTGTACCGCGCCGACGATGCATACCTGATTGACCATCTTGGTAAGCTGCCCTGCGCCCACATCCCCGAAATGAACCGTCGCCTTCGAATAGGCATCGACAATTGGCTCGGCAGCGGAAAAATGCACCGCATCGCCGCCACACATGATGGCAAGCTGGCCGTTTTCCGCCCCTGCCTGTCCTCCCGACACCGGCGCGTCGACCCATCCGATACCCTTTTCAGCAGCCTGTGCCGCCAGTTCGCGTGTCACGATTGCCGAAACTGTCGTGTGATCTACAAAGATCGCACCTTTGGCCATGCCGGCCAATGCGCCGTCGTCACCCAACACGACCGAACGCAGGTCATCGTCGTTGCCGACACAGGCCATAACGAAATCTGCGCCTAAGGCAGCTTCGCGCGGGGTGGCTGCGTGAGTTTGTCCATTTTCCTTGGCCCACGCTGCGGCCTTGCTGGCGGTGCGGTTGTAAACAGTGACCTGATGACCAGCCTTCACCAGATGTGCGGCCATTGGGTAGCCCATGACCCCAAGCCCGAGGAATGCAAGTTTTGCCATTGTCGTTCTCCTGCAAAATAGTGTGCATAATGCTTTGCTTTGCACATGCTCTATCAGTCCAAAGGTAAGTGGGCCAGTGGCGGCAATCCGCCGTTTCCCAACCACGGCGCGGCCCACCCCAGCCCCAACTTCTCGCGATACTCGCACCCCACCCACCCGACGTAACCCATGGCGTCGAGGGACGGCAGCAGTGTACCGAACGCGATCTCTCCGGTCCCCGGTTCATGCCGACCCGGATGATCTGCCAACTGGATATGCCCGATGTCTGGAAGCAGCGCGGTAATCCGGTCAGCCCCCGCAGTTTCCATGATGTGCATGTGGTAGATATCGAATTGCAGTTTTAGATTGGGCGCGCCGACGCGTGCCATGATCCGGAGCGCTTGATCTGAGCTACTCAGCAGATAACCCGGCATGTCGATAAAGGTATTCAATGGCTCGATCAGGATGGTGATGTCTTTGGCCAAGGCACAGGCGTGGCGGAGGTTTCCCACCAAGGTGTCTTCGGCCACGGAAAGGGGGACATCGTCGGGCAAGAGACCCGCCATGACGTGAACGCGTGGGCACCGTGTTGTTCTCGCATAATCCAGTGCCGCGGCGATGCTGTCGCGCGCCGCACGCTCTTGACCGGGCAAGGCCGCAAGACCGCGTTGCCCCGCCGCCCAGTCACCGGCTGGCGCATTGATCAAGACCAGCTCAAGATTGTCGTCAGCCAACGCCTCGGCCATCTGCGCCGCAGACAGGTCCGAATAGGGGAACAGGACCTCGATCCCACGAAATCCTGCCGTCGCCGCACGCGTCATGCGCTCCCTCAGCGAAAGATCCTGAAACAGCATCGACAGGTTGGCGGCAAAGCGGGGCATATGTCGTGCGTCGCAAATTCCGTCGCATCCGGCAAGCCCTGCGGTGCGACAGGGGGTATCCCTTCACCTTGCCGTGTGATGCGGTCATAACCGTCACATGATTACGCGGACCCACACCAAGGGCGACGCCGCAAGTGTTGCGGTCTATTCCCCCTGCGAACGCTATCGCTATTCCCTCACGCGGGTCTGGGCGCCTGAGGGCAAGCGCGCGCTCTTCATCATGTTGAACCCGTCAACCGCGACCGAGGTTCAGAACGATCCTACCGTCGAACGATGCGAGCGGCGCGCCCGTGCGCTGGGTTTCGGGGCTTTCCGTGTTCTCAACATCTTTGCATGGCGCGATACCGATCCCAAGCACATGCGCGCCGCCGCGGATCCGATCGGCCCGGCTAACGATGCCGCGATCATCACAAGTTTGTCTTGGGCGGATCAGGTGGTGTGTGCTTGGGGCACGCATGGTGCACATCTGAACCGCGGCCCACAGGTTGCGGCGATGCTACGCGCGGCTGACGTGCCGCTTTACCATCTTGGTCTGTCGAAAGGCGGCCATCCCAAACATCCACTTTACATAGGATATGCCGTGCGGCCCGGCCCATGGTTGCCCGATTGACGGCGTCGTGTTGCCGCGTCACCGTCTTCACAAACAGGGGAACAGCATGTCAGATATTCAGGGTTTCACCCAATCCATGATTGCCACCAACGGCACGCGCCTGTCGGTGCATCAGGCAGGCGAGGGGCCGCCGCTCGTCCTCCTTCATGGTTACCCGCAGAACCACAATACGTGGGGCAAGATCGCGCCTCGTCTGGCAGAGAATTTCCGCGTCATCATCCCTGATTTGCGAGGCTATGGCGAAAGCGACATCCCCGAAAATACCCCTGACAACCGGCCTTATTCGAAACGCGAGATGGCGTTGGACATCGTGGGCCTGCTGGATGCGCTGGGCCACGACACTGCCCATGTGCTCGGCCACGACCGAGGTGCGCGTGTCGCTTATCGTTTCGCGCTCGATCATCCTGCCCGCCTTGACAGGCTCGGCATCATCGAGATTGTTCCGACAGGGGATTTCTGGGCGTCTTGGGACGCCGATCTTGCGCTCAAGGCCTATCATTGGACCTTCCTTGCCCAACCCGGGCCGCTGCCCGAACGCATGATTTCCGCTGATGGGCCGGGATACATGGATTGGACACTCGCCGCGTGGACCCATGTGGGCGATCTGTCCCCCTTTACGGATGCGGGCCTTGCCAGTTATCGGAGACAGGCCGCCGATCCCAACCGGATCGCGGCCATGTGCAATGATTATCGTGCCGGGGCAACCTTGGACCGGGTGCTTGATCTGGCCGATCGGGCGGCGGGCGCGCAAATCGCCGCCCCGACCCTGTTTATCTGGGCCAAAGGCGGGTTTCCCGCCCGCACTGGCAAACCACTTGCGTTATGGCAGGCCTGGGCCACCAACTTGACTGGGGTTGAGATTACTCAGACCGGCCACTTCGCAATGGAGGAGGTCCCCGACGCGGTACTGCAGGCAGTGCTGCCGCACTTCATCACTTGAACCGGACGGAATGGCGCGGGTGTTCGCAGTTTTTGCTTGCCGAAAACGCGCGCCCTTGCGCCATTACGCAGGTTCCATCTCGACCTCTCGGATCATGATGTTGGCCGGGTCCAGCCCCTGCGCCCCGGCAACGTTCAGGATGACCTGACCATTCAGCAAGATGTGCGCGCCCGTGCCGTCGGCAAAGTCTTGCACGGTTATCACCGGGTCCGGCGTCAACTGTGGGTCGATCATCACCTCGATCCGGTCGTCATCCGGATGAAAATCCAACACTTCCGACGCCGCAGCGCCGGTCGCGATGTAGCTGCCGCCGATAAAGGTATCCGCACCCGCCCCACCAATCACCGTGTCATTTGCACCCGCAATGATCGTGTCGTCGCCGTCACCGCCAGACAGCAGATCACCGGCATCTTCATCTATTGGGCCAAATGCGCCCGACCTCCCCGAGAATGTACCGTCAAGACGATCATGTCCTGCCCCGCCCTCCAGCGTGTCGGCCCCAAAACCGCCTTGTAGGAAGTCGTTGCCATCCTCTCCGATCAGCAGATCGTCGTCGGCATTGCCAAACAACATGTCATTGCCCGCCCCGCCGGTAACCGAATCATTGCCGTCACCGCCGGACAGGAAATCATCGTCCGCACCGCCATGCAGGCTGTCGTCGCCTTCATCGCCATACATCTCGTCCGAACCCTGCTGGCCTGACAGCGTATCATCGCCTTCGTTGCCGAAGATTGCGTCATTGCCGCTGCCGCCATCGATCAGGTCATTGCCGATACCGCCGGTGATAGCGTCTTCGCCTTCGTCCCCAAAGATACTGTCGACGCCGGTCCGCCCCCGCAGCATGTCGTCGCCGGTGCCGCCATTCAGCAGATCGTCGCCTGCGTAGCCATCCAGAGTGTCGTTGCCGTCACCACCATCCAGCGTGTCTTGGCCATCGGTCCCGATCAGGCTGTCGGCGCCGTCAGTTGGCGTCAGGGGGTCCAGCATAACAACCTCGATCATTTCGGGAGTCAGTCCATCGATATTGTCCAGAAAAGTAACCGGTAACCCATTGGCAAGTACGAAGGTGCTGCCCGGTTCGCTTTCCATATCCAGCGTGATCTCGGGCAGGTCTGCCTCGGTGCCATCGAACTCCAGGATCAATCGGTCGGTCGCGATCAGGAAATCAGTGACGCAAGGAAGTGTCTCCCCGTCTTCCAACTCGGCGGTGGCGGTTACCACGAATGTGTCCGCGCCATCGCCTCCGCTGGCCATGTCGCTGCCGCCAAGGTGCATCCAGTCATCGCCCGCGCCGCCATCCAGCGTATCGGCGCCGGCGCCGCCGTTAAGCGTGTCGTCCCCCGCCCCTCCAATCAGTAGGTCGTCGTCATCGCTGCTGGACAAAAAGTCATTCAGAGAAAGCTCGCTGACTTGCCCCGGCGTGTCATCGTCTGCCGCGTTACCTTCATCATCGGTTGTGTCATCGCCATCGTCCGACCTTGAGTCAGCCATCATGCTTTCGGCCAGAAAGCCCATTAACAGCAGTGTCAGCAATCCGCTTGCAGCAAGCATGGCACGCATCCTTCGGCGATGAAAAGAAATCAGACCGAGACGTTTCGAGGCACTCTGGAGCCGCGAACTCGTCCTCGTCCTTCTGACGATGCCCCTGCCCCGAACACGGTCCGTGGCGGAAAAGCGCGTGGCGACCTTGCGGCCTGAACCTTACCAGAATCCCTACCGGCTAACGCCTGAATACCGCCATTTTGGCGAAAACGCCGTGGATTAATGCATATTGGTTAATGCGCCCGCCCCGCGTAAAACCGTGCTTCCCTTTTCATGGCAACCGACGTATACGCCCCCATCCTTCCACGTATTTCGTGCGCGGTGGGACATCTCCACGGGCCCTGCTGGACGACATCCCGGCTTGCGCCATACTTTTTCATCAATCTCGCAAAGGAGACCCCGATGTCGATTACTGCCGAAGAAAAAAGCCGCTTGATGACGGAATACGCAACCAAGGAGGGCGACACCGGTTCGCCCGAAGTTCAGGTTGCTATCCTCACTAGCCGCATCTCTACCCTGACCGAGCACTTCAAGTCCCATAAGAAAGACAACCACTCCCGTCGTGGTCTCTTGATGATGGTGGCACAGCGCCGGAAGCTTCTCGATTATCTCAAGGCCAAGGACGAAGGCCGCTACCAGTCATTGATCAAGCGCCTCGGCATTCGCCGCTAAGCGCACCAAACCTTGAAGTCTTGCAAGCCGCGTCCCTTCCGGGGCGCGGTTTTGTGTTTAGCGAGGTTCGCATTCGCCGGTTTTCAAAACCGGCGAATGCGTATATGACGCGCGTTATCTGAGACGTGACGCTTTGACCCCGGCGTTCGCACGAAGGAACAGGGGTCGGCGGCAATGGGGCCGCTATCATCACGGGAGACCCGGCAGGGGCCGGGAGCGCTCCCAGACAGGAAACGATAGATGTTTAACGAAGTTAAGAAATCCATCCAGTGGGGCGAAGAAACGCTGACTCTGGAAACCGGCAAGATTGCCCGTCAGGCCGATGGCTCGGTCATCGCGACGTTGGGCGAAACCTCGGTTATGGCAAACGTCACATTTGCCAAGAAACCAAAGCCCGGGCAGGACTTTTTCCCCCTGACCGTGCATTATCAAGAAAAATACTATGCGGCTGGCAAGGTGCCCGGAGGCTTCTTCAAGCGTGAGGCGCGTCCGACGGAAAAAGAGACGCTGACCGCGCGTCTGATCGACCGCCCCATTCGCCCGCTGTTCGTGTCTGGCTTCAAGAACGAAGTCCTCGTCATGTGCACCGTGCTGTCGCATGATCTGGTGAATGATCCCGATATCGTTGCGATGATTGCCGCGTCCGCTGCGCTGACGATCTCGGGCGCGCCCTTCATGGGGCCGATCGCCGGGTGCCGCGTGGGTTACGAGGGTGGCGAATACATCCTGAACCCCACCGTCGACGATATGAAGCTGCTGCGGATGAACCCCGATCAGCGCCTTGATCTGGTCGTTGCCGGCACCAAAGACGCCGTCATGATGGTCGAATCCGAGGCCTACGAACTGACCGAGGAAGAGATGCTGGGCGCCGTTACCTTCGCGCACCAGCAAATCCAGCCGGTTATCGACCTGATCATCGATCTGGCCGAAGTTGCCGCAAAAGAGCCGTTTGATTTCCAACCTGCCGATTACTCGGATCTCTATGCCGCTGCGAAAGCCGCCGGTGAGGACAAGATCCGCGCGGCCTACGCAATCACCGACAAGCAAGAGCGCACAGGTGCGGTTGCAAAAGCCAAGGCCGATATCCTTGCCGCACTGAGCGAAGAGCAGCAGGGCGACGAAAACCTTGGCTCCGCCCTGAAAAAGCTGGAAGCCTCGGTGTTGCGCGGTGACGTCGTGAAGACAGGTAAGCGTATCGATGGCCGCGCGCTGGATACGGTTCGCCCCATTGTCTGCGAAACCGGGCTTCTGCCCCGGACGCACGGTTCGGCGTTGTTCACCCGTGGGGAAACCCAAGGTCTTGTCGTGACCACGCTTGGCACCGGCGATGATGAACAGATGATCGATGCGCTGGAAGGGACCTACAAGTCGAACTTCCTGCTGCACTACAACTTCCCTCCGTATTCGGTGGGCGAAGCGGGTCGTGTGGGCCCTCCGGGACGTCGTGAAATCGGCCACGGGAAACTGGCATGGCGCGCGCTTCAGGCCGTCCTGCCCGCTCCAACCGATTTCCCGTACACCTTGCGGCTTGTGTCCGAGATCACGGAATCCAACGGGTCCTCTTCCATGGCGTCCGTTTGCGGCGGCTCCCTGTCCATGATGGACGCGGGTGTGCCGTTGAAATCGGCAGTTGCCGGTGTTGCGATGGGTCTCATCCTTGAAGAAGACGGCTCATATGCCGTTCTGACTGACATTCTGGGTGACGAAGATCATCTGGGTGACATGGACTTCAAGGTTGCCGGCACCGAAATGGGCATCACCTCGCTGCAGATGGATATCAAGATCGCCGGGATCACTCCCGAGATCATGGAGAAGGCTCTGGCGCAGGCCAAGGCGGGTCGTCTGCACATTCTTGGCGAGATGAACAAGGCACTGTCCGGCGCGGGCGACTTCTCTGCTCATGCACCCCGGATCGAAACCATGCAGATCCCAACCGACAAGATCCGTGAAGTGATCGGTTCTGGCGGCAAGGTCATCCGTGAAATCGTGGAAGTGTCCGGTGCCAAGGTCGACATCAATGACGATGGCATAATCAAGATCGCTTCGGCCAATGCCGATGCCATCCAAAAGGCCTATGACATGATCTATTCGATCGTGGCCGAGCCCGAGGAAGGCAAGATTTACAAAGGCACCGTGGTCAAGATCGTGGATTTCGGCGCTTTCGTGAATTTCTTTGGCAAGCGCGATGGGCTGGTGCACGTCTCCCAGATTGAGAATCGCCGCTTGAATCACCCCTCCGATGTGCTCAAGGAAGGGCAAGATGTGTGGGTGAAACTGCTTGGGTTTGATGATCGCGGTAAGGTTCGCCTTGCAATGAAGATGGTCGATCAGACCACTGGTCAAGAGCTGGAGAAAGAGGAAGCAGACGAGTAATCGACTGACATCTCTGTGAAAAAAATGAAACCCCGGCGCATGCGCCGGGGTTTCATGATTGTAACCTAACTCAAAAGTGACCTGCTGGCACTTGTCCACAGGCCAACTTTCAATGCATGACAACTGCTGACTGATATTTGCTGCCAAACCCGAGGACGATCAATGCTGACTCGCCGCCATTTCATCATAACGTCGACAGCCCTGTTTTCTGGGCCAATCATGGCCCCCGCCTTTGCGCAGGACGCGGTTGGAATCGAATTTGACGACACGATCGAGCGTGCCGAACCAAATGGCAACAACCCGTGGGGCCTGCACCCGCGCTTCATGCCCACGCGCGTCTCCCACAATCGCGGATTGACGCCGGGCGATGTGCACGTGGACCCGACTGCGCGCTATCTCTATCACATTGGAACGGACGGCACTGCGATGCGTTACGGCGTGGCCGTGGGCCGGTTGGGGCTTTATCAGCCCGGCACGTTTACCATTCGCCGCAAGGTGGATTGGCCATCTTGGACGCCGACCGCCAACATGATCGCACGTGAGCCCGAAGTTTACGCGCAATACGCCGATGGTGTCCCCGGCGGCCCGGAAAATCCGCTCGGCGCCCGCGCGCTCTATCTCTATCTTGGTGGCAATGACACCTACCTGCGCATCCACGGGACGCCGCAGCCATGGTCAATCGGCACCTCTGCCAGTTCCGGCTGTGTGCGCCTTGTGAACGAGCACATCATCCGGCTGGCTGAGGATGTGGAGTTGGGATCGACAGCCGTTCTGCATTCCTGAACGTCGATTGCGGAAAACGCAAAAAAGGCGCGCCGTTTCCGGTGCGCCTTTCTTTTATCTCAAACCGTATCCCCAGTAATGGGGGCGGGCATTACACCAGAACGATGTTTGCCGCGCTCTCACGACCATCACGGCCGGATTCGGTATCGTAGCTTACCTTCTGGTCATCTGCCAGGCCGGTCAGGCCAGCGCGCTCAACGGCGGAAATGTGAACAAACACATCCTTGCCGCCAGTGTCGGGTGCGATAAAGCCGAAGCCTTTAGTGGTGTTAAACCATTTGACGGTGCCAGTAGCCATCGTCGTTCTCCTTAAGTTTGCTGCCCGCGGAATGCGGCAGGTCGGCTAAGTCATTGTAAGATCGAAAGACTGAGCCGAAAGGAGCAGTATCGCCGATATATGTAACGTCGCATGGGTCACATGGGCTTTTTGGCGGAAAATAGCAAGCAAATTACAGCATATTTCTTTGAACGGCAGCCCTGCATCAACGTCGGCGCGGGTGATTTTCACTGCATGGTCATGAGTTTAAGGGGTTTATTCCGCACTTTCCGTGCTTTTAAGTGCAGGAATGGCCACAAACAGAAAACGGCCCCGAATCGCCGGGGCCGCACGTTTTTGTTCGAATCGCGTGGCCTAGCCCGGCAGCTTTGCCATCCGCAGATAGGGAAGCTTGGTGTCGATGCTGCCGTATTTGGCAATTGCATCCGCGTCGGACACGGACATAGGCACCACCACATCCTGACCGGGCACCCAGTTCGCGGGGGTGGAGATGTTTTCCTTTGCCGATGTCTGCAGCGCATCCAGTGCCCGCAGCACCTCGGCAAAGTTTCGGCCGACATTCATCGGATAGGTCATCGAAAGCTTTAGCTTCTTGTCGGGGCTGATGATGAAGACGACCCGCACCGTTTCACTGTCTGCCGGGGTGCGACCATCGGGCAAATAGGCGTCGGCGGGCAACATGTCCAAGGCTTTGGACAGCTTTAGCCCGTCATCGGCCACGATGGGAAAGCCCGCCTTCGCGCCGCCGACGGCTTCGATGTCGACCTTCCACTTCTTGTGCTCATCAACGCCATCCACGCTGATACCCAGCACTTTAGTTCCGCGTTTTTTCCACTCGTCCGCCAATTGGGCGACCGCACTGAATTCCGTGGTGCAGACCGGTGTGAAATCCTTGGGGTGGCTGAACAAGATGGCCCAGCTGTCGCCAATCCAGTCATGCAGGGCAAAGCTGCCTTGATCTGTCTCAACCGTTAGGTTCGGAATCGTGTCATTGATACGCAGTGCCATCGGGGTCTCCTGGTTTCGATTGCTAAACTGGCAGTGATATATGCGCTCGCTGCCGCATCCGCACGGGTGGACGTCAAATCCTGCGAAAAAAGGGAGCAGCATTCCACTGGACTGTCGGGCATCGAACACCTGTTCTGCCGGTTTGCGATAATGCAGGCGGTCCCTCTTGCGCCGCCCCTGTGCCAATGCAACGATCCGGCTGAAAAAAAGGAAAGACTGTCCATGAA
>Ga0075467_10002761_pt1 | contig 13738 bp, 19 predicted proteins | sample DEB08_DNA_9_FD_75067 | JGI IMG/M metagenome (GOLD analysis project Ga0075467, IMG submission 75067) | Aqueous microbial communities from the Delaware River and Bay under freshwater to marine salinity gradient to study organic matter... | ecosystem: Environmental > Aquatic > Marine > Coastal ...
ATTTTACCTAAAGACTTCTTGTATAAATGGATAGCATAATACCAAACAACCCTTGCAACCACCGCAGCAAGATCAAGCCTCCGCCCCTGTGGATGGCAGCCCTTGCTGTTGGAATGCTCCTAATTCAGGCTGTCAGTGCTGCGTGCACTGTGCCTGGCTACTACACTGACTCCACTGCCGCAGCTGACGCTGGCAATGCAGCTTGCCTGGTATGCCCAGCGGGCTCGGCATGTCCGGACGCCTCCGCCACCACTCCGGCAGCCTGCGCTGCAGGCACGTGGAGTGCTCGTGGCTAGCTCACCTGCAGCACCTGCCCAGCTGGCCATTCGTGTGATTCAACTTCCGCGTTGCCAGCGCTCTGCAGCATGGGCACCTACTCCAGTGCAGGAAGCTGTACTGACTGTGGAGCGGGCTTCGCGTGCCCTGCTCCCGACTTGGCGAGACTCACCTGTTCTTCCCCGACCCAGTTTTCGGTTGCAGCCACTTCTCTTGAGTGCACCTCCTGCCCTGCTGGGTCAGCCTGCGCAGCTTCCAATGCAGCCGCCACCACCTGTCCAGCAACCTCATACTCGGCCTTTGGTTCAGGAGTCTGCCTCGAAGCCCAAGCAGGCTTCTTTGCACCTTCCTCCGTGATTGGAGCAACCCAGTGTCCAGCAGGACTTTACTCAGACAGCGCACAGGCGACTTCCTGTGGCCTCTGCCCAGCGGGCAGCAGCTGCTCAGCGAGTGCTACTACTGCATGTGCTGCAGGAACAGGCTCTGTGGAGGGCCAGTCAACCTGCTCCACCTGCCTAAGCGGGTACAAGTGTGCTGCTGTAGACACTGCGGCTGGAGACTCTTGCCCAGATGGCTACTACTCACCTGCAGGCAGTTCAACTTGCACAGTGTAGTGTCCAGCAGGGGTCTCGTGCAATTTGGCCAACCTTGTAGCTGCTCTAGGGGATGCTGCAGCTCCTGCCTCCGGGTGGCAGACTGCTTGCCCTACCGGAACTTGGTCAGCAGCGGGCATGATGACCTGCCTTCCCTGCCCAGGAGGACGCGCTTGCACTGCAGCTGCTGGGCCAACTGCCACTTGCACGGTATTGCAGTATGTCGACAAGACTACAGCGAGCTACGCATGCGCGGCCTGCAGCGATGGCTCTGAATGCGATGGTGAGACCTAGGTTGCCTGCCAGAGTGGCTACTACCGCACTGGCACCATGGCTCGCTGTGCTATCTGCCCTGCCGGTTCCTACTGCCCAACGCCGAGTCAGAGCCTGCAGTGCGCCGCCGGCACCATGTCTGGGCCTGGGGCGCTCGCATGTACCCCATGCCCACTCGGAACCGCATGCCCTAGCACGCCTCCAGCCGGGTCAGGCGTCCAGGCAACAGTCTGTCCCTCGGGCGCTAGCGCGGTCACCCTTGCAGGGTCCGCGAGCTGCACCACGGCTACCGAAGGCTCCTACGCCTCTGCCCCGGACCACGCAGAGTTGCCCTGCCCAGCCGGCTACTCCAGCGCTGCCGGAGCTGCCCTGTGCACGGCTGCGCCCACGGACAAACAGGCGCCTGCTGCCGGCACTAAAACCTCCGACCTTGTGACTTGCGCCGCAGGCACAAAGTACGGCTCTGTGGGCGGCACGGAGTGCTAGACCTGCAACAAGTTTGAGCCCTGCTCTATCGAGCAGCAAGGCAAGAACTCGTCATGCGAGCCTGGCTACGAGTACGTGGCCTCGTCAAATACCTGCGTCGAGAGCAAGACTACGGCCGCCTTCACAGGTATAACCGCACTCATGACTGCGACCATCGACTCGAGGCGTCACGATTGCCCTGTGGGCTTCATGCGCGGAAAGCCCGATGCCCAAGGAGCCTACCCCGACGGAACAGACTACTAGTGCTTGGAGTGCCCTGACCTACAGGTGTGCCTGATCCAGACAGATAGCGGCTCACCAGCTCTCGAGAACAACTGGTGCTACCTCAAAGATCCGAACACTGACTACGCGGCTCTCGGACTCGCAGGAGGCCCCGAGCGGCTGCCTGAGTGGCAGTACCGCTGGTGCATAGACTGCAACAGTTAGGAGCTAGCCAACTCACTCTGCACGTTCGCGACCAACTACTTCACAACCCAGCCGGGAACCAACATCACATGTCCTGCGAGATCAGAGACATCAAGTCGAACAGGGTCCGCGGGAGCCTACTCTGCCATGGCCAAGTTCTGGTCGAGCATCCCAGACTACAGGTACCCTTACTGCACAACCGATGTGGCCTACTACACAGGATCTCCTGTGAAGACTATCGCCCCTGCAGTCGATCACGGTGGCAGCTCTTGTCCAGCCAACGAGTGGGCAGATGAGAACTACAACGCTTGTACTGCAACCTACCCTGGCTTCACATCACCCACGAGCAAAACTCCGACAGAGGCCGTGGTGCCAGACGTCTACTCCCAGTATGCTGGTACTGGGTCTTCTATCTCGCAGACAGCTTGTCCAGCGGGCAGCTCCATCTTGATGGCGGGCGCTGTAAACGACCTGCAGGCCTGCCGCCTCTGGGGCGTAGGCCAGTGTGCTGCCGATCGGACTGCCGCTGCCCCCGCAGAGGCTGACTTCTGCTAGGATGGCGTCCAGTTCAAGTGCCCCGCAGGCTTCCAGCTCGCTGCTCTTGTCGAGCCCGCGACTGCCCTTCCCCACGAGGGCGTCGAGGACTGCGCTATGTGCGCTCAGGGCTCTTCTTGCGCCACCTCGACTTCCGAGGAGTGTGCGGCTCGCTACTTGTGCCGTGCTTACACCGAGGACCCAAAAGAGCAGGCGTCTCCCCCGGGAACCTTCCAGGATGCAGTGGGCAAGGTGTTCGCCACATCCGCTAACGCGTGCGCAGTTCCAGCGGCAACACTCGTAGGACGAGACCGTGGAGCGTACTGCCCTGCCGCTTCAGCTGCCCCCGAAGCGTGTCCACCAGGGTACTCCGCGACGGCAACCTCGCACGCAGATGCCTCCGGCTGCCGGCCAACTGCCAGCGGATAGCTAGACGATGCTGCGGCGAGCGCCCTCGCAGCTTGCACGGCAGGTCACTACTGCCCAGAGGCTTCCTCAGCCGAGATTGCATGCCCTCCCGGTCACTACCTCCCGGATGGGGTCACTGCAGCTGAGAGCAAGGACGCATGCTTGCCCTGTGCCGAAGGGAAGTTCTGCCCCGGGGCAACCGTTTCCGACGCAGCCGGTGTTGGCGCGCTGGTTGAGGACTGCCCAGATGGCTTCTACTGTCCCTCGAGGACCCAGTTCAAGGAGGAGTTTCCTTGCCCGGCAGGTACTAAGTCTCCGAGTCCCAACACCGCCAAGGTGGCCTCAGATTGCGTGGCTTGCGCCGCGGGTGAATCTTGCAGAGCGGCTGCTGGGCCTGATACGTCGGCAGCTGCGGTCAAGCCAGTGACCTGCCCCGCGAACGCCTGGTGCGAGGCAGGGGACGAGGTGCCTAGGGACTGCCCGACGGGGACCAAAAATGTTGACACAGGTAGCGTCTCAACAGCAGCCTGCAATAGCTGCGACGTGGGCACCTACTGTACTGTGGGCGCAGGATCACTCTAGTGCCCTCCCGCAAGCTACCAGGAAACAGCCGGCCAAACAGCGTGCGTCCACACGCCCGAAGGCACAGCCGTCGCTACACCCGGGGCCTCAAGCGTTGCCGATGCCAGCTGCGCCCCCGGGACTCACGCCAAGGCGGGGGCTGCTGGGTGCCACCCCTGCCCTGCTGGCTCAGCTTGTAGCGGGGATACCTCTCAGGTGCCCTGCGCGGTCGGTACCTATTCAGCGGGTGGCCTCGCCGCTTGCGTCGCCTGCGTGGCCGGCCAGCTTTGCCGGCAGGCGGGCATGAGGGCCCCCGAGCCTTGCCCCTCCGGTCACTACTGCCCCGATCCGAGTGCTGCCCCCATCGCGGCACCGGTTGGCACGTTCTCTCTGGGTGGCCCCGGAGCGACGAGCTTGGCAGCGACCCAGGCGTGCCATTCTGGCTACACCTGCACTTCTACTGGAGCCATTGGCCCTCACGCCGCGCCCTGTGCGGCAGGCCAGTACTCAGGAGCCGACGAGACCGCGTGCTAGGCGACCAGCGACGGCTCGTTCTCACTCCGGGGCTCCGCAGCTGGGGCTGAGTGCCCACTCGGATACTACTGCGCGCAGTCAGAAGCCTACTACCCTAAGCCGTGCCCCAGGGGCACCTTCGGCGCCACCGCCGGCCTCACCGCCGCGAGCGCGTGCACTCCCTGCGCTGGTGGGAAGTTCTGCGACATGCCAGGACTGACCGCTACCCACGCGTTCGAGGACTGCGATGAAGGATACCACTGTGGCTCAGGCGCCTGGACAGCGCGGCCACGAGGAGACATTGAAGCTGCCGAGGGAGAGACGGGTGGTCTCTGCACTGTTGGGCATTACTGCCCCGCAGGCTCAGCCGCCCCGGCACCCTGCCCCTCGGGGACCTACCTCGCCTCTCCAGGCATGATACTGGTGGCTGACTGCCTGCCTTGCCCTGCAGGCTCGTACTGCGGGGGTACAGGGAGCGCTGCACCTACCGGCACTTGTTCCGAAGGCCACTTCTGCCCGGAAAGCTCGTCATCGGCAACTGCAAGCGAGACGACAGCGGGCCACTTTGCTCCCGCGGGGTCGGCCTCGCAGATCGCTTGCGCACCTGGCAGCTACACCGGCCTCGCTGGTCAAGCTGCTTGCACGCCATGCGACGCAGGTCAGTTCTGCTCTTCCAAGGGCCTCACGGCAGGCTCACCATGCCTGGCGGGGCTTTACTGCCCCGAAGGGGCCGTGCACGCGAGCAACTGCCTCGCTGGCTCTTACCAGCCAGTTGCGTCTGCGTCGGCCTCCGGCGCCTGCCTCTCTTGCCCGGCTGGCAAGGTCTGCCCAGAGGAAGGCCTGGCTGCTGCCGGCGTCGACTGCGCTGCGGGGTACATCTGCTACCAGTCAGCGTGGACGGCCACGCCAGCCATCAGCCTGACAACCGCGACGTCCTCGGCCACGGAATGCCTGACGACGTACACCGACCACTTTGGGCTCTGCCCCCCTGGCCACTTTTGCGAGGCAGGCTCCACCTGCCCCACGCAGTGCGGGGCTGGCACGTACCAGCCTGCAGAGGGTGCTACGGACGCCTCGTTCTGTCTCGTCTGCCCAGCTGGCTCGCACTGCGACACGGCCGGCCTAGCTGCCCCCACTGGCCTCTGTCCCGGGGGCTACCACTGCCCTGCTGGGGCTCAGTCTGCCACCGCGGTGGTCTGCCCAGCGGGCCACTACTGCCCCGAAGGAGCCGCCGCTGCGGCCGCCTGCCCGCCCGGGACCACTACCGCCAGCGCAGCAGGGGGCTCGCTCAGCTGCAGTGAGTGCCCAGCCGGGGCCTACTGTCTGGCCGCCAACACGGAGCCAGTGCCGTGCCCTGTGAACCACTACTGCCCGGCCGGAACGACCCACGCGTACGCTTTTCCTTGCCCAGCCGGCAAATCCACCGGAGGCACGACCGGGGTGACCGCTCTCGCTGGCTGCACAGCCCTCGGCCCCGCGGACTGGATCAAAGGACCAGGCTGGGGAGGAGTCTTTGAAGGCTGCACTGGGGCTGCGTGCGAAAATGCTTACGGAGGCTCGGTCGCGGCAGGTTTCCTCAATACCGCGGGAGGCGCAGCCCATAGCATTCCCAGTGCGGCTACGTACTGCCCCCGTGGCTCCACGTGCAACGGTGGAGTGGCAGTTCCCTGCCCGGCAGGGCGCTTCTGCGCCGACTTTGGTCACGCGACGGTTGGCGGCTCAACGTACACCGGCGACTGCGCTGCAGGGCACTGGTGCCCGGAGGCAGCCACGAGCCCCGTTCCGAACGGCGTCGCGGCCCAGGGTCCAGGTGGCTTCTGCCCTGCGGGCTACTGGTGTGCGGCGGCGACCTGGGCCCCAGGCTCGACTGGGGCGGGCAGCTCCCCTCCTACTGCGTGCGCAGCAGGCACGTTCGGTGCTGGCACGGGCCTCGGTGTGGCTGCGTAGTGCTCTGCCTGCCCGTTCGGCTACCTGTGTAGCTCGAGCGCCATGACCGACCTCTCCGCTGCCTTGTGCCCAGCAGGATCCTACTGTGACTCCGGCCGTGCCTCCGATGCGGACATTGTGGCCTGTTTGCCTGGCTACGCCTGCCCAGAGGGCGCCTTGGAGCCGACTCCGTGTCCCTCAGGCACCTACTAGCCCACCGGGGGCCAAGCGAGCTGCCTCGTGTGCACCGCCGGCAACTTCTGCCCACTTCGGGCCGCAGGTGAAGCCTCCGCAGAGGTTCCCTGCCCAGCGGGCCGCTATTGCCCAGAGGCTGGAGCGAAGAGCCCCTCACTCTGCGCGCCCGGCACTTACCAGGACCAAGTAGGCCAGACTGCCTGCCTACCGTGCGCCCTGGGCACCTACTGCCCGCTGGAAGGGAGGGAGACGGCGGGAGAGGCCTGCCCAGGTGGGTACTCGTGCCCTGTTGGCTCCTCGAGCTACCACGAGCAGCTGTGCCCAGCCGGATCGTACTGCCCAGAAGGAGAAGGCGCCCCTCGAGTCTGCGAAGCTGGCAAGTACTGCCAAGGCAGTGGGCGCGCGGCTCCAAGCGGAGACTGCGCGGCCGGCTACTACTGTCTCGGAGGCGCGTCTGTCCCAAACCCCCGCGACGACCCGACGGGTGCCCGCTGCCCCCGCGGCATGTGGTGTGCGGCCGGCCAGCAGCCCGTGGCCTGCGGCCTCGGGACCTACAATGACAAGCTGGGCGCTTCCTCGGTGGCCTTCTGCCTGCCCTGCCCGTTGGGCCTGACTTGCACGGCCACCGGCCTCCCTGCTCCCGCCTCAGACTGCCCCGCTGGCAAGGCCTGTGTGGGAACTGAGGTGAGTGACTGCGCACCAGGCGCCTACTGCCCAGCAGGTGAGGCAGCCCAGCTTCCGTGCCCACCAGGCAGCTACCAGCCTCTTGCTGGCTAGTCGGAGTGCACGACCTGCCCTGCCGGCTCATATTGCGGAGGCGACTCCTGGGGAGCGGCAACAGAAGCGGTCGTGTGCCCCCAGGGCTACTATTGCCCAGCTGGAACCTCCCAGTCGGCCCAGTATCCGTGCCCGGCGGGACGCTTCGGCGGCGCCACTGGGCTCTCGAGCGCAGCCGGGTGCACTGAATGCCCTGAGCACTCGCACTGCAACCGACCGGGGCTGGTTGCCCCGTCCGGTACCTGCCTTGACGGCTACTACTGCGGCCCTGGCTCGACCGGGGCGACTGGCACTGGGCCCTGCCCTACTGACTACTACTGTTCTGCAGGCGCAAAGACCGAGTGTCCGGCCGGGACTCACAGCGGTGGTCCAGGTGCCGCCGCTGCCGCCGAATGCGTGCCGTGCCCACCTGGACTTGTCTGCCCGGACCACTCTCGGGGCATGGTGCCTTGCCCTGCTGGCCGCTTCTGCTCGGGCGGGGCTGCCAGCGCCGCAGATTCGGACCCGGCAGTGCACGATTGTCCTCACGGCTCGTACTGCCCGGCGGGCAGCGCGGTGGCGCTCCTCTGCCCGCCCGGCACTGTCGGCACTGCGGTCAACCTCGCGGTCTGCGCGGCTTGCCCCACCGGCAAGTACTGTCCGGACCTAGGCATGACTGTCGCCAGCGACTGCCCCGCGAACCTGGCCTGCTCTGCCCCAGGCACCTACGCGCCCGAGGTCTGCCCACCAGGTCAGTACGCGAGCGCAGAGGGTGAGACAGCGGGCACTTGCCTGGCCTGTCCGGCCGGCAAGTTCTGTTGGCCAGAGCCAGGGAGCGACGGGCGCTCGACCGGGTCCTGTGATGCCCGCTACGTCTGCTAGAGTGGCTCCTCGAGCAAGTACCCCTACCCGAGTGACATGAATGCAATCCAGCCTGTGGGCACGCAGTTTGCTACTTACAACGGGCCCGCCTACCCGGGTTATACGTCGGACGGCGCCACCAACAGGGCCTGCGAGCCAGGGACGTACCGACCAGGCGTGTATGGCGAGGCTTGCCTCCCTTGCCCGCGCGGACGCTACTGCCCAAGGACTGCAATGAGCTCGGCTGATGCCTACCGCTGCACCGGAGGTCATCACTGCAGTGGCGGGGCGAAGTCTCCGGCCCCTGTAACGCTTGCAAGTGACGGAGGAACGCGGTGCCCGCGCGGCTCCTACTGCGAAGCGGGCGCCTACGACGCGATGAGGTGCCCGGATGGGTACGTGGCGTCAGAAGAGGGCCTGGCGCGCTGCTCGGCCTGTCCTGAAGGCTTCTACTGTCCGGCCACTTCCGCGGCCTGGAATGGTGGATCCGGGGAAGGCGGCACTGCGCGTGCCTGCCCCAGCGGCGCCACTTGCGGCGGAGGAGTGCCGGCTCTGCCTGTCTGCGACCCTGGCTGGCTCGCCTCTGGCTCGGGCTGCACCCCCTGCCCATGGGGCTCCTACTGTAGGGGTGGCAAGGTCGCTGGCCTCTGTACCGCGGGCTACGCTTGCAGGTGGGGACAGTCCGAACCCGATCCCTGGGACAGCGTGTGCATAGCAGGCAGCTACTGTCCTCATGGAGCAACCTCCGCCCCAGTCTGTCCCTCTGGTACCATGAGCACCGCTACTGGGGCCAAGCAGGCGTCCGACTGCACGGCCTGTCAGCCAGGCTGGCTCTGCCCTGTCAGGCGAGGGGCCGTCGCAACCCCCTGCCCAGCCGGGCATTACTGCCCCCTCGGCTCGGAAGACGCGGTCCCCTGCCCCCTGGGCAGCTGGTCCGGAGAGGAGCTCCTCGTCACCGCTCAGGAATGCGCCCCCTGCAAGGCGGGCTACCTCTGCAACTCGACGGGTCTCGCCTCCCTCAATGGGTTGGAGTGCCCACTCGGCCATTTCTGCCCGCTTGCTGCCTCTGAGCCCCTCGCCTGTCCGGCAGGCACTTACCGCAACGACACGGGCGGCGAAGACGAGCTCGACTGCTCGCGCTGCCCTCCAGGAGCCTACTGCCCGGTTGGCACGGGCGCTCCTATTCCTTGCCAGGCCGGCACCTACTGCACGGTCGGATCAGCGGCCCCACGCACTGTCCCTGGAGGCTCCTACAGCAACGAAGGCACTGGCCTCTAGCAGACTGCGTGCCCTTTCAACCATCGCTGCCCTCGGGGAGCAAAGGAGCCTGAGAAGTGCACTGGGCGAACTGTCTGCCCTCCAGGTAGCGAGATCGGCTATCTTTGCCCTGCGGGCAGCTACGTGCGCGACAACTCCGCCTACCAGACCGTGGACAGCTGCTTACCTTGCCCAGCAGGGACGTACTCAACGCTCGAGGACACGCAGTGCCGCCGGTGCGAGCCAGGCCATCTGTGCTACGGGAAGACTAGCCGAAAGCTCCCGACCAGCGTGGCCCTGCACCGCGGTGAGCTGTGCCCGAAAGGCCATTACTGTCCTGCGGGCTCCCGTGCTCCCACCGCCTGCCCCGAGGGGGCCTACCTAGACCGTTACGGCGCGGCTGCGCTGACGGACTGCCTCCTCTGCGACGCTGACAGCTATAACGACCTCACGGGCCAGAGCGGCTGCCGGCCCTGCGGTGCTTACGCCACTGCCGACGAGGGAGCCACCGCCTGCCAGTGCACGGGGGCCTTCCGAGTGTTTTCGCACGTCGACGCATCTTGTCGGTGCAGCAGTGGCTACGACTCGGTCGACGACTAGGGCACCAGCCGAGGCTAGGAGAGCGGCCGGGACGACTGCAGCCCACTCGTCTTTGCCCGTTGCGAGCAGGCGAACTAGACGCGAGGCCCCGACGGCGCGTGTGTGGACCTCAGTGACTGCTCGGATGCTTGCGGCGCCGCGGGGGGAACCCGCTCTGCCGTCCTCGGTGTCTGTACCTGCGCCGCCGACCTCGGAGTCGACGCTGTATGCAACCAGCACTGCCGAAAGAGTGCCCCTCAGCTGTCATTCGATGCTGCTACTTCTTCGATGACGATCACGGACGCCGACGGCAACACCGAAACAAGGGATCTGACTGACTTTGGAGACGTGTACGGTGAGTCCTCATGCGCTCCTGATGCAGGTAACTGCACCGTAAGGAGTGCCTCGCAAGACTCCTCGGGCTCGTTCGCGGGTGGATACGGGCCCCCACAGCTGATCGCACGGGAGAGCTAGCTGCTCGCGAGAAGAAGGAGAAACCTCGAGGAGGCTGGCATCACCTCTACCCGAGGCCTCCAGGAGGCAGGTGCGGCCTCCACAGAGCTCTAGAACCCCGTGTACTGCCTCACTGAAGGAGACTCTTTCTTGTTCACCATAAGCGACCCAGATCACTACCCCGTGTACTTACGTGACAGCGTCATGAACACTAACCCTGACTTCGACTACGGGGCCCTCCTCGACCTGGCAGCCGAGATGCAGAAGAAAAAGGCACTGGGCAACACAGCACCCTCCCTGTTCACCTTCACCTTCGACACGCCGGGAGCCTACGTGTTTGGGGACGCTGCCAACGCAGGAAAGATGATGCTAGTTACTGTCAAGGGCGCCGGCGAGGCATGCGCAGACCCGGACCGCTACCTGCAGTCGATCTCTGGCGCCTCACTCTCCGCGTTTGGTATCCCCCAGCGCGAAGACATCATCATCGGCCCCGACTATCCGCTGCTCGCGGCCCTGGGCGCGACATTGGTCCTCTCGACTGGTGCGGCGATGGTCCTGGTTGCCTACTGCCTCCACAAGCAGTGGACCATTCAGAAGGCGCGTACCAAGGGCTACCGTAGCGAGCACCTCCTCGTCGACATCGGGCACGACAACGCACAGACGTACGGCAAGGCTGGCAGTGACTTCGTGCAGCACAAGTCAACGCCGGACGAGGAAAGCTCGGGAGAAGAGGACGACCTGGACGAGGTCAACATGGAGATCTACCAGGACTTGGTCGAGGCCGGCTAGAGGTTCTTGTCGGTCTACGAGTCGGTACGTAACGCGAGGAAGACCCAGCAAAAGGACAAGCGCCGTCAGCTCGTGGCGCTCCTCAAGGAGCTCAGCCAGGAGATCGGGACCGTGGGCCAGGAGGCCCGCGGGAACTCTATGCAAGTGTTCGACCCTGAGGAGCTCGGTGACGCTGCCGCTGGCGGCCTGGACAGCGAGAAGGCCCAAGAGAGGGCTGAGAAGGCTCGCCTGCTCCAAGAAGAGCGCGAGGCCCGCGAGCGTGCCGCCGAGCAGGCCCAGAAAGAGAAGCTCGACCAGGAGTGCTCGCAGAGGGACAAGGAGGGCATGGCCTCGGTCAGGAACGCACTGGCCTCGAAAGTGCAGAAGGCCCAGAAGGAGCTCGGACGAGGAGTCGACTCGGCGGCCAGGCGAGATGGCGAAGAGGGCCCTGCCCCGAGCGGGGACTCCCTAGCCTACGCCGTGTACGACCAGGATGTGCGCTCACGACAGAACCAGATGGTGAAGAAGATTGACGAGAGCGAGTAGCTCGACGAGGCTGAGAAGGAGACCCTGCTGGCCAGCCACGCGAAGGGTATCGCCGAGCTTGACGCAGCGATGGACGCCGAGCGTAAGAGGCAAGAGCGTGACCTCGATGGAATGCTCAAGGCCCGCCTCGAGCGCAGGAGGAAGCGGCTCGACCGGGACAAGGACGGCGTAAAGGAGGAGGAACAAGCTGCTGCCCAAGCCATCGAGGCTGAGGTCAAGGCAGCTGCACGCGCCAAAGCTGCAGAAGTCGAGCGAGAGGCCGAGAGACAGCTCCGTGAGGCCAAGCGCAACCAAGAGGGAAGAGAGCGTGCGGAGCGCATCCGGCTCGAACGTGAGGCTGAGCTCAAACGGCTTGAGAAAGAGGCCGAAGACACCCGCAAAGAGCGCACACTTCAGGCTCAGGAGGACATTCGCCGCAAACACGCGCAAGGAGCCCAGACAACGGATGAGCTGCAGCAAGAAGTTATTCTGGTAGCAGGCGGAGGTGAAAAGGCCAAGGCCAGAGTAGAAGAAGCCCTCTAAGCGAAGCAGCAAGCTCTCGAGGCTTCCAAAGAGCAGCAGAAAGAAGAGCAAGCCAGGTTCGCAGAGAAGTTAAAGCGAGAAAAGGAAGCAGCTGAGGCAGAGATTGCTGCAGCTGACCCCGCAGCAGAAGAGGAAGCCGAGAAGACAAGGATCGAGATCCTGAAGAAGAATGGCCTCTTTGGTCAGAGTGAAAAGGATGCATAGGCTGAAAGGCTCAAGAATCCTCTTAACCGTGTACTCTCGGAGATCGACTAGAAGAACTAGAGCTCCGCCCTCATGGACCAACTCGTGAATCAGGGCATGGACGTCGAAGCACTACTGGCTATTGAACAGGCCCAGCAAGCAGCCAAGCTAGCGGCAAGGCGTGAACTCCTGCGACAGAGGAGGAGAAACAAGGCAAACCAAGACCTAGAAGGAGCAAGGGTGGAAGAGCGAGCTCGATAGATGGCTAACTCGGATGAAGCTGAACGAGCAGCTAGTGAACAGTACCTGAGAGAAGTCTTCAAGAAGGACATCGCTGCTCCGGATGACGCAGATGATTCTGAACTAGGTGACAGTTCAAGACGCAACACAGGGGCCAAGCGAACCCAGCTACTGAACGAGCACCTTGCAGACCAGGACTTTGAACGACTTGGTAACCTGCTTGCCAAGTAGATGGTAGAAAAGGAGTAGCGTTTGAAGTTACTCCTGGCCAAGTACGCCGACCAGCGGTTGGCAGAGACTCAGGCAGCCAAGGAGCAGTTCCGACGGGACTTTAGTCTCCTTGACGATCTGAAAGATCAAGGCAAAATTGATGATGCGGCCTAGAGAGAGTGCCGCAAGAAGCTTGCTGTGGAAGAGGCCAATAATCTACGTGACTTGGGTCTATCTATTGATCGTGCCCACAAGGAAGAAGAAACGGCTTTGAAATAGGAGCTTGAGGCCAAGCACTCAGAGGAGTAAGTTGATCTTCAAAGGTCTCAGGCAGAGGCAAACTTCAAGCTGAGAAAGGAGCTCCTTGGCGAGCAGGAGGCAGCAGCTGAGTAAGCCCTTGACAACAAAGCACTCGAGAAGTTTGCTACTGTGAAGCGTCAGGAATTAGAAAAGAGACAGCGTACAAATGAAAACTAGAGACGAGCTCTCGCACAAGCTATTGATGCTTAACTCCAGGACAAAATCGGTGACCACGAGGAGCTACTCCGCCGCAAGAGAGAAGCTCAGGCCGCAGCTCAGGGTGAGGCAGCGGAAATCCGCAAGAGGCTGGCAGAGCGAAAGCGTAAGCTGGCCGAGCAGAACTTCGCAGGCCTGACTGACGAGGAGAAGGCAGCAATGATGGAGTCCTTTAAGGAGCAGTACGCAAGTCTTGGCTTCAGCTTCGAGAAGGAGAAGGGCCGTCAGGCTGACGCCCTATCTAAACGAGCGGAGCTCAGGAAGCAAAAGTTCGAGCGCACAAAGCGCATGAAGCTGATGTACGCTGGAGAACAGGAGGCAAAAGGAATGCGACAACGCGAACAGGACCTTCAGGCTTCACTCTTGGCTGTCAACCAGGCAGGTGGAGGCCTCGGAAACGACGAGCTTCTGCGGTTGCTTCGAGAGTGGGCCACTCAGCGCGAGCAGCACCACAAGGCCGCAGAACAGGAGAAGCTAGCAAGCACCGAGGTGGAGCTCGACTCTAAATTACTAGCAGCCCTTATCCTCAAGCTCATTCAGGTAGAGAAGAGCCTGAAGCAGCTGAGGCGCCTCCGTCGGAGGTAGCAGAGGGCTCTCCGCTGAGTGATTATTATAATTCCAGTCACTCAAAAAAGTTAATATTAAATTCGTTTTGCTGGGGTTTTGGGGTTTTGGGG
>Ga0075467_10002765_pt1 | contig 13727 bp, 9 predicted proteins | sample DEB08_DNA_9_FD_75067 | JGI IMG/M metagenome (GOLD analysis project Ga0075467, IMG submission 75067) | Aqueous microbial communities from the Delaware River and Bay under freshwater to marine salinity gradient to study organic matter... | ecosystem: Environmental > Aquatic > Marine > Coastal ...
CAGTAGTTGTTCTAAATTTTTCACGAGTGCGAAGGTAAGGAAAAATGATTTTGACTTAAAGCCTTATTCGATTATTTGAAATACCTCTTGATTAATAAACTTCATATTTTTTGACTTAATTTACAAAAACGTACACATTTCTTAAAAGGATTAATAATTATTAACCCTCCCTCGATTCCTTATTCTCACATTTACCATGATGTTTATCAACGAACTTGATAAATACCTTTTTTGGTACTTAATCTTATTCGTCAAAAACTCATTTCCTATAAAAAACGTACTTTTACACAAAATTTGAATTAGTAAAACGAAATTTTAATAATAATTACAAAATGGCGAAAATACAACGAGTTTCATTTGCAAACTTTTTGAATAGATTTGAGGAAATTGAATTACCAATTTCAATCGGAACGGAAACACACTTAGATTTCAGCAGTCAAAATGACCCTTTACCAGTAGCTATGATTGATAAGTTTTTGATTGAAACTCGTGTGATGAAGGAGTTAGATGAGTTTACGGAAGTTGTACCGTTGATGAAAATTCCGAATACAGGCGATTTTCATGCAGTTATCGTTTGGAAAGCGGGTTTGATGCAATATGAATATTGGATGATGACTTTTGATAAAATGGAACGTCTTATTGATAAAAGAAATATTGCGGGAACTAAAGTAATTAATAACTTGTTGCTTCACGCAGTTGTCTCTATTACAGAACAATGGGAAATTCATGTAATCCAAAATGGTCGTGCGGCTGATGATGAAAATAATTATGACCCGACAAAAAGCCTTCGTTATCAATTCCGAATCCTTCAAGATGGTTATATTCAAGAGGAAGAACCAGATGAACTTTGGTAATGATTGATTGTTGAGTTGTTGAACTATTAAATTGTTTATTATCAACTTTCTACAAAAAATAATTAACGATTAATTCTTATTAGAATTGAATTTGAATGGATTATTATGTATAATTTTGCTACACGATGGACGGTTTTATAAAAAATTGAATTATAATTGGTTTTCAATACTGTCCAGCTTTGCGTGGGTAACCTATAATTTTAATTCGAAATTTAAACTTTACGAAAGTTCGAAACTTTCGTAAAGTTAGTTTCAAAGAAGAAATAACAATAAATCAATACCCAAATTTCCCCACAATGTTCCGAAAAATCGGATAACAACTATTAATTAACAAACAAGTGTGTATTAGTTAAGTGACCTGTCAACAATGACTAATCAACAATGACTAATCACGAATCACCAATCACTAAAACATGAGGAAAATTAAAAATTCTAAAAAAACAGGAAAATTAAACCCAAACGATTTGAAAAGAAGCATTTTAGCCTTATTCCGCCGACAAGCCAAAAAACGTTACAACGCCAAACAAATTCAGAAAAAACTGAAAATTAAGAATACGAAAGATTCGATCCAAGATGCGTTGGATAAATTGGAAAATGATAAAAAAATTGTCGCTTTGCCGAGAGAGAAATACAAACTCAATAAGGAAAACTTGGATAAAGGCGAAACGCACGTCTTAATCGGTCGGGTCGATATGACTCGAAATGGTTCGGCATACATCGTTTGTGATGATTTGGAGGACGATATTTATGTGCCGGCTCGTAAGCTAAATTATGCCTTAAATGGTGATAAAGTCGAAGTCAAATTCTCAAAAGAACCCGGCAGAAATCGCCTAAATGGCGAAATTACCAGAGTTTTGGAACGCAAAACAGAATATTTTATCGGCACATTGAAATTGTCCAGTCGCTTCGGTTTTGTGATTACGGATAATCAAAATATGTTTACCGATATTTATATACCGTTGGAGGATTTGAACGGTGCGAAAAACGGTGAAAAGGTCGTCACTCGAATTGTCAAATGGCAAACCGAAAAAATCAAAAGTCCAATCGGTGTAATCACAGAATCACTAGGGAAAGCAGGTAGTAGCGATATCGAAATGAAGTCGATTTTGATTCAAAATGGCTTTGAATTGTCGTTTCCGCCAGAAGTGCTGGAAGAGTCGGAAGCCTTATCAGAGAAGATTTCGGAAGCGGAAATTGCTCGTCGTCGAGATTTCCGTGAAGTCTTGACTTTTACGATTGATCCAGACACGGCAAAGGATTTTGATGACGCTTTATCGTTAGAATATTTAGATAACGGAAATTATGAGGTTGGTATTCATATTGCGGACGTGACGCATTATGTGCGAGAAGGTTCGGCTCTGGATAAGGAAGCCTACAAGCGTTCGACTTCGGTTTATTTGGTCGATAGAGTCTTGCCGATGTTGCCAGAGAAAATCTCAAATGTCTTGTGTTCTTTGCGGCCAAATGAAGAAAAACTAACATTTTCAGCCGTTTTTACTTTTGATAAAAATGATAAAATCATAAAAGAATGGTTCGGAAAAGGCGTAATATTTTCGGATAGAAGATTCACTTATGGCGAAGCTCAAGAAATCTTGGAAGCAGGCGAAGGCGAGTTAGCTGCAGAGTTGAAAAAACTGAATCAATTATCCAAAAAATTGCGTAAGCAACGCTTTAAAGAAGGGTCGGTCGATTTTGATATGCCAGAAGTAAAATTCAAATTAGACGAAGAAGGTGTGCCGGTCTCGGTGTATGTGAAAGAACGTAAGGACTCGAATATGTTAATTGAGGATTTTATGTTGTTAGCAAATCGTCGTGTGGCCGCAAAAATTGGAAAACAGGAATATCCTGTGCCATTTGTGTATCGTATTCACGACTTGCCAGATATGATGAAAGTTGGTGACTTTATCAAATTTGCTCAGGCTTTGGGTTACAAAATGAACATTCAGACGCCAGAACAAATCGCAAAAGCCTACACTCAATTATTGAAAGACACGAAAACTCGACCCGAGTTGAAAGTCTTAGAACCTTTGGCAATTCGCACGATGTCAAAAGCCATTTATAGCTCAGATAATATCGGACATTATGGTTTAGGTTTCAGTTATTATTCGCACTTTACGTCACCGATTCGTCGTTATGCTGACGTATTGGTTCACCGTATTTTTGAAAAAAACCTGAAAGAACGTTATGCGGTAAAGCAAGCAGAACTAGAAGAGATGTGTGGTCATATTTCTCGTCAAGAACGCAAAGCAACCGATGCAGAACGTCAGTCCGTGAAGTACAAACAGGTCGAGTTTATGACCAAACGCATTGGCGAAGTCTTCACTGGTGTGATCTCGGGTATGATTGATAAAGGTTTCTTTGTCGAGTTGGTGGATAATTTCTGCGAAGGAATGGTAACTTTTTCTACTTTACCAGAATCGTATCAATTGGACGAAAGTCGATTATTTGCCGTTGGTAATATTTCAAATAAAAAGATAAAAATGGGCGATATTGTTCGAGTTCGTATCGTAAGTGCGAATTTGCAAACTCGTAAAATTGATATGGAGTTGGCAAACGATGAGTAAGATTAAGTCCAATTACAATCAGCTTGATTACAATAAAAAGGCGAAGTCTCGATTTGAGATTTCGCCTTTCGTATTTTATTATCTTTTTTAAAATGAGCAACTTTTTAATAATTCAATAATCTCCTCCCGATGTAACCGAATGTAATTCAGTCGTTTATCTTCAATCTTTTCTGTAATTAATGTATTTTTAAACAATTCTTCACAATTTTTTAAAAAGCGAACCTCACCCAGAATATTGCTATTTTTATCGTGTAAAATAATCGTTTGTCGAATCAAATCATTTAGCGTTGTCAATTCAAATTTCTCATAAATATTCAGGTAATGTTGCAGTTGAAAACTGTCGATGCTGGTCACCAAATTTCGCATTCCGATATTATAAGCTGTTTGTTCAAACAACCAGCTATCATAAATTATATCTAAAACCGAAGTATCGGTTAAGTCAGCATCATCTGCTTTACATTGAATGATATAGTCTAACAATTCATCATTTGATAACGGTTGATAATCTATAATTTTAGCCAATTCAATTTTTCCATAAGGGAAAAATGTAGAGCAGTTATCCATCAATAAATTGCCATTGTAAGCCATTCCATTTTCATCAATGAAAAATGCTTCCAGAATCAAATATCTCCAGTCTTCCTCAGGTGTTATTTCAAAGGTGTATTCCTGCCAATCATGATGGTCAATCGGTACAGACTGTGCCAGAAGTTGTCCTCTTTCACAACTCCTATTTCCACCCCAAATTCTTAAAACTGTTGGTTGATTAAAGTTTACTTCATAATGAGTGCTTTTGGATAAACTGATATAATTTTCAGCTAATGCTAAGTAAATACTAAATTGGTATTGAATATTTCTCCTCATGGGCGTTTCTAAAACTTGACTAATCGCCTCCCAGCTGTCATCTTCTCGAACAATCATTCCGACGTAAGTCGCATCATGATAGGAAGGATGATGAACGTCAAAAAAATCTGAAAATCCTGTATGAATATCGGGAGGAGAATAGCCGCTTGTTCCACAATTAAACCACCCTTCAGGCACGGCACTGTGCGCCGCTAAATCTTCAAATGATGGGTTTTTCAACTTAATTTCTGTTTGTCCAAAGAGAAAAATGTTTGTTGATAATAGCATTACGGTTAAGTAGATTTTCATCATTATAGATTTTTGAATAAATAAATTTGAAGATAAATTTAGAAAAATTTGAAGACTTCTTGTTTCAATTGCTATTTAACATCCGATAAAATATGCAAGTGATAAAAGTGTATCGGTGCAACATGACCATATTTTGAAACTAAAACAAAACTTAAACAGTTTCATTGATTTGAGACTGGTTTTAAGCGTTACTTAAAGGGCATTTTTGAAATGCCTTCTAAGTTTATACGAATCTTTCAATCAATTTCAATATTTTTGCGACTTTATTAATAATATGGAAGATTTAAGGTTTTGATTTACAAGGAATAAGCATTCGGTAGTCAACAACCAAAATCGAGTAACCAGAATCATCATGCATCAACACATTCAAGATTTTTCAAAATATGAAGGCCAATCCGTAACTATCAAAGGTTGGATTGCAAATAAGCGAGAAAGTAAGACGAATATTTTTATTGTCTTTCGGGACGGAACCGGTTTTGCTCAATGTGTCGTCAATATTGACGAAGTTGGGGAAGAACAATTTGCAGCAGCAAAGTCTTTGACACAAGAAAGTTCAGCGGTTATGACCGGTACAGTCATCAAAGATGATAGACAAATCGGTGGTTATGAAGTACAAGTTTCGAGTTTGGAAATTGTGCATTTGACACAAGATTATCCGATTACGCCAAAAGAACATGGTATTAAGTTCTTGGAAGATAGACGTCATTTGTGGCTTCGTTCGACTCGTCAATGGGCGATTATGCGTGTTCGTAACCAAATTATCATGGGGATTCATGCGTTTTTCCAAGAAAATGGTTTTGTTCAAATGGATGCACCGTTGTTTACAGGAAGTGCGTGCGAAGGTACGACGAATCTTTTTGCAACAGATTTCTTTGGCGACCCAGCTTATTTATCTCAATCTGGTCAATTATACGGCGAAGCGATGGCGATGGCAATGGGTAAAATCTATACTTTCGGGCCGACTTTCCGTGCTGAAAAATCGAAAACACCTCGTCACTTGTCGGAGTTTTGGATGATTGAGCCTGAAATGGCATATTATACCAACGAAATGAACATGGATTTGATTGAAAACTTTGTTCGGTCGGTCGTGAGTCGTGTCTTAGAAAACGCAAAACATGAGCTGGAAGTTTTAGGTCGTGATGTTTCTAAATTAGAAAATGTAATGCGTCCGTTTCCTCGTGTGTCTTACGAAGATTCTATTAAAATCTTACGTGGTGAGAAAGAGGTCAATGGTCGTAATGCGATTACGCTGCAAGAGGAAGATTTGCAAGCCGCAAAAGATGGGATTGCAGCAGCTGAAGCCAAAATCGCAGAAAACGAAAAAACAATCAAAGGTGGTGTAAAGAAAGGCAAACGCAACTATTTACAAAATCAAATTGATACGTTAAAGAAAGATATTAAAGTGTACGAAGAGCAAATTCGTAACATTCCTCAATGGATTGAGTCAGCGAAAAACTTCCCTGATGGCGAAGATTTTGGTGGTTCGGACGAAACGGTTTTGACTCGTGTATTCGATGCTCCGGTAATGGTTTATAACTGGCCAACAAAGATTAAAGCATTCTATATGAAGGAAGTCGAAGGCGACGCAGATCATGTAAAAGGAGTGGATTTGTTAGCACCTGAAGGTTATGGCGAAATCGTTGGTGGTTCTGAACGAGAAACAAATATTGACATTTTGTTGAGAAAGATTGAGGAACATGAATTAGATGAAAAAGACTTTACTTGGTACTTGGATTTGCGTCGTTATGGTTCTGTGCCACACTCTGGATTCGGTTTGGGTTTAGAACGTTTGGTGCGTTGGATTTGTGACCTTGATCATGTTCGTGAAACAATACCATTCCCTCGTCGTTATGGTCGTTTGTTCCCTTAATTTACGAGATAATTAGTGATTCGTTCAATCAGTTTATAAATAGCTGTTATAAATTAAAAAAACTGTAATATTTCATTCAAAATATTACGTCAATGAATGAACGAATCACTAACCTGTATTATAACAATTAATAAAATGTCTGAATTAGATTTAATCATTGATTTACATCAAAGTACATCGAGGCAAGGGCCTGGAAGTGTTGCCGAAACTTTGAAAGCACTCGAATTGATAAATCTACCAAAAACCGATATTCTAAAAATTGCTGACCTTGGCTGCGGTTCGGGTGGGCAAACGTTTACACTTGCTAAAAATACGAATAGCGATATCATTGCTGTCGATTTATTTCCAGATTTTTTGAAGGTTTTAAATCAAGAATCAGCAAAATTAGGATTGCAAAACCAAATCAAAACACTGCAAGCGTCAATAGATGATTTACCTTTTGAAAAGGAAACGTTCGATGTAATTTGGTCAGAAGGTGCAATTTATAATATTGGTTTTGAAAACGGCATAAAGGCTTGGAAAGATTATTTAAAAGTTGGCGGTTATTTGGCAGTTAGCGAAATCACTTGGATAACAAACAATCGACCAAAAGAAATAGAAGATTTCTGGACAACGGCTTACCCCGAAATTGATACGGCTTCTAATAAAATAAAAATTCTGGAAGCAAATGGCTATTCATTAACAGGTTATTTTTATTTGAATAAAGAAAGCTGGTTAGAAAATTATTATCAGCGGCTACAAGATACATTTCCTAATTTCCTTGAACGCCAGCAATATTCTGAGTTAGCAAAAAAAGTTGTACAAGATAATCAATCAGAAATTGATTTATACAAACAATATCAAAATTACTATAGCTATGGGTTTTATATAGCTAAAAAAAATTCATAAGATCTAATACACTCAACGTTATAAAAGCCATCTTACAAGATGGCTTTTTTGTTTTTAGAAATATATTATTTTATAGTTTTCAAAACGATGAATCAATAAAAAATGCTATTTTAGTGATTGGAAAATTCACCTACAACCTTTACAAAAACTACATGCTACCTTGAATAAACAAGTTATATTAAAAATAGGATTTTGGGCTTTACTAATCGTCGGCTGTATCGCTTTCGTCAGTTGTCAACCTCAAAAATCGACTACGGATAACACGACTTCAAAACCGACAACAAGTAATAGTCGTACTTTTTGGAAGGTAGGAGGAACTGTCGAAATAGAAGAAAATCCTAATTACACTCGTATTTTTCAAAGAGCGATAAAAAAGCGTCGGCCAATTTTTCTGAGTTTTTATTCTGAATGGTGCGTGACTTGTCCGTACATGAATGAGGAGATGGTTAAAAAACAACCGATAATCGGTTATTTGGAAGACGAATTTGTGAGTTTTTTGGTAGATGCAGAAACGATGGAAGGTTATAAATTAGCAACAGAATACAATATTGCCGCTTATCCGACCATTTTATTTCTTAACTCTGAAGGAGAAGAAATCAGCCGTTATATTGGTTTAATTGACGATTATACGATTATGAAAATGGCAAAGTCTGCGGTTTTGGCAGAAGATAAATTTCAGCGGGAAAAAGAGCGTCAGAGTAAAAAGTAACAGCCCCTTCTCTGGTTGGCAAGAATTTTGGAAATGGTACAACGAACACATACTATTCATAATATATAACAAAACACTATGAAACGATTATCTTTTCTGATGGCTGTAGCCGTTTTACTCTTTGTAGCGAGTTGTACGCCTTCTGGTTCTACAACTAAACCGAAAGAAAAAGTTGGGATTGAGTTCATCGAAGGAAAAAGCTACGAAGCTATTTTGGCGAAAGCTCAACAAGAAAGAAAACCTATACTGATTGATTTTTATACAACTTGGTGTGCACCTTGCAAATGGCTCGAACAAGACGTTTTCGCCTTACCGCAAGTATCTCAATATTACAATAAAAATATCATCAACTACAAAGTAAACGCCGAAGATTTTGACGGAGTTACTTTGGCTCAGCAGTATGAAGTCGGCGCTTATCCAACCTTAATTTATATCACGCAAGACGGTGAATTTATCCGCAAACACGAAGGCACAACAACAGCTTCGAGCTTTATGGAATGGGGAAGAGAAGCAGTTATACAGAATGATAAAGTGAGATAAACTTGATTTTTCTGTTTTCTGATTTTTCATAAAAATAGCTCAATTCGATTTTGAATTGAGCTATTTTTTATTTTGAAATTTAGGAAAGCGAACTTTTACGCCTGATGTTCTATTTCTATCTCGTTTTTATTCATCAAATCTACATTAATTAATAAGGCTAAATTAATAAAGAAGAATGAACCGACTTTAGCCGCTTCCAGTAAATCATTGATTAATAAAAAGGCATAGATAATAATCATGGATAATAGGATGGCCATGACGAGATTTCGACGCATTTTATTTTCGGGTTTGGTTTGATGATAGATTTGTTCGCCTTTGATAAGAATGCCGAAAGCGAATATGAAGAAAATAATCAATCCAACGAAGCCCTGTTCGATGGCAGTCATTAAGTAATAATTGTGTACGCCTGATTTATCAATATTATTACTCACATAAGTACGGAATAAGCCGACGGCGTGACCTTTGTAAAAGTTGTAGAAATTACCGGGGCCAAAACCTGTAACTGGGCGTTCGTCCAACATGTGATAACCTGCGACCCAACGATAGACCCGTTCCATGGTAGAAACATCCTCAAATTTTGTGGTTGCACTCATCAAATCATCGAACTCATAATGCGAAATAGCTTTGTGATAATCGGGGGCGTAATCGATATATTTGTTATTGTTTAAGACGTACATAATGCCTAACATCGCCAAAACCATCGCTGCTCCAATCGCATATTTGGTCAACCGTAAACGTATGATAAAGAAAGCTCCAAAAGCGATTGCCAAGGCAGCATAAGCCGCACGAGTATAGGATAATTGTATCGCAATCATAAATACGCCGATGCTTCCCAAAACCAGAAACCATTGTAAGGAAAAGCGTTTGTACCAGAATAACGCAAAGAACACAAACGGAAAAAACAAGGTTAATATCGCTGCATAATTGACGTGATTTCGGTAGAAAGGCGACATCGCTTCGTTGACATATTCAAACGAAAAAAAGTAGGCTTTGTATTGATATAAAACCCAAGTAATTCCGATTAGATTCGGAATTAATATTATCCAAAATAGGATTTTGATTTGCTTTTCGGTACGATTGAGCTGTCCTGTAAGGAAAACAAAAACGGTGATAAACCATGTTTTTGCTAAAAATTGCTTGAAAGAAACCATGAAATTTGCCGAAAAAACAGTAGCAAATAACATCCAGAAATAATACAATCCTAAAAGCCAAATTAAAGGATGTCGATAAAACTGAAAATTATCGTTTTTCTTCGCAATAACTTGTATAAAAAAGACTAACATTAAGCCGACAACCAGCGGCTCGGTCGGCAGATCTGTTCCTAAACTGCCTAATTGTACTTCGATGGACAGCGGAACGAAAAACATTAATAAATAGTAAATAAATCGAAAATCAACAATTACTAAATAAAAGAAAATAACGGCAAAAGGCACTGCCATTAAATACAATACGTCCGTCAATAATGCCGTAAAAATCGACAATAGCGAGAGGGCTGCGAAAAACCAAAATAGTTTTTCGCTCATTGCATTTTCTTTTGATAATGATATGTTGAAAAATTTACTCAAATGTGCAGATTTAAACCTTACAGATCTTCAAAATCTGTAAGGTTTTATTATTAATCAGAAAGAATTTCATTCCATTTGACGTCGCTGTATCGGTCGAGTAATAATATTGCCATTAATGCTAAGACAAAAGCGACAAATGTAGAACCGATAACGATTAACCATCGAATCGGATATGACTTCACAACTGGCGTATAAGCTGCTTCTACGGTGTAGATTGATGGAATGTTTGACTCTGCGACGGACTTATAACGACGGTAGATTTCTCGCTGTTCGGCGACTTCTTCGGAGTAGCTTTCTAAGAATTGCTCGATGAAAAGGATTTTTTCACGACCTTCATTAAACGTACTTAAGTTAAAACCTTCACCAGCACCAGAGAAAGCGGATAACTGACCAGATAATTCTCGAACTCGTGCCTCTAGAACTCGTGCAGAATCTCGCTGCCCAATACCTTTGTAGTATTTCAAGCCACCTCTTGCACCTGCTAACTGTGACTGTAATTTCGGAATTGTTTGAGATATAAATTCCCCCTGAGCTTTGATATCATAAATACCATATTTTTGACGAAGATTGGATAAGCTATCCTTCATCAATTTCAGGTAATCATCTTTTCCGTTCAACTCTTTTTCGTACATTTTGACCGTTGATAATTGATTTTCTTTCATCAATTTTTGGTCAATCTCATCCATTTTTACACGAATAGCATTCGCCATATCTCGTGCCAAATCTTTGTCTTTATCCTCTACCGAAATTTCAATTTCACCGTACTCATTTTTTTGAGCATTGTAAAGTTTAAAGAGTTTTTTCTTGATTTTGTAAGGAGCTTTCACTTCTGAAGAGTCAATATTGTAGTGATTGTACAAATCAAATTCTTTGATGACATAATCCGTCAATTCTTTTGATTCTGCAATAGCTAACATTCTATCCAAATCCTCTTCTGTACCAAAAGGCTCAGGGTTTTCGGTAGAAGTACCAAAAACGTGATTTGGAGATTTTAATAGCGGATTGACCGGTAAAAGCGTTGTCGTCGCCTCGTAATAAACAGGCAGCACCAATGAAATAATTACGCTTCCGATTGCTGCAATTGCAACAGTAATAATCAAATGCTTTCGCCATCTGAATAGTATCCTTATAACTTCGAGTAAATTATCGTCCTTATGTTGGCTCATTCTTAAAAATTAGAGATTAGTACATTTCATTTTCAGTAATTGGTAGAACGTACCAATTACTAAAAATGTCACATAAGTTTGGCTATTTTTTAACCAAACAGTTTTTAAAAGAATACAAAAATACTTTCCCTTTTTCCTATTTTTTGTTGGTCTGAAATTTAGTTTGTGTCGTCAATATTTGACTCTTTGAATGTTTCAAATCACGCCTCAAACTAAATCACCAACTTGATTTTATCTTGTATTCTCCGTGGTGAGGAAAATAGCGATGCAAAAGTAGGAAAATTTCTCGGATTGCGGTAAAGAATTAACAACGGTCATTTTCAGACTTTTCAGTCTTATCATTTTTTTGCAAATTTGGTTAAAAATAATCGAAATGTGTCCGATGCGTCATTAGTTGAAAAAACACTAAAAAACCCAAAGCAAGTGTTACAATTCGTCTGATTTTAAATTAAAAAATAAAAATTTACCGCTGAACATTTGAATTGTGTGAAACTTATATTTTTATAAATTTAGTCGATTTTACGCCGAAGCGAGAACTTCGGAGGTATCTGAAACAAAAAACGCCGCTAAACTCGAAGTTTAGCGACGTCAATCTTGAAATGTATGATATCCATCACATTTCGATATTTTCCTGTCCTATTTTTTATTAATTATCTGAATTATCAACACTTACACTTGCTTTGCCCGATAATCGACTGAACAAATTATTCATTCTACTGGTCATTCGGTAAGCTAACCAATACATGACCGGTACAATTACCAAAGTCAAGAAAGTCGCAAACGTCAAACCGTAAATTACCGTCCAAGACATTGGTCCCCAGAAGGCGACATTATCACCACCAATAAATATTTGTGGATCAAAATCCGAAATCAACGTTGAGAAGTTGATATTCAAACCGATTGCTAAAGGTACTAAGCCTAAAATCGTTGTAATCGCAGTCAATAATACTGGACGCAAACGAGTCTTACCTGCATGAACGATACTTAATCGAACATTTTCTTTGTCTAATTCTTGACTTTCGGCTAATCCTAATTCTTCTCGCTTCCGTTTTCGAGTCAATTCGACATAATCAATTAATACAATCGCATTATTTACTACGACACCAGCCAATGAAATAATACCGACACCAGTCATGATTAATACGAAGTCCATTCCCGAAATCACGTAACCCAAGAATACACCAATTAAACTCAACAAAATTGATAATAAAATAATAAACGGCGATACAATCGAATTAAACTGCGATACGATAATGATAAAAATAGCAAATAAAGCAATTGTAAATGCTGTTGATAAAAACGCCATATTTTCAGCCTGTTCCTCTTGTTCACCTGTGAACTTGTAAGAATATCCCTCTGGCATATCATAATCTTCCATCACCAATTTAATCTCATTCACCACTTCGTTACCATTCGCATCAGCTTCTAAGTTGGAGAAAACCGTAATTGCTCTTTCTGTATCTTTTCGCTTGATCGAGGTATAAGTCGTTGAATATTCAATTTTAGCAACCGCCGAGATCGGCACTTGTGCAATTCGACCATTACCAGGATTACGAAACGTAATCGGTTGATTCATCAATGCTTCGATTCTGTTTCTGTACTTTTTGCTTAGGCGAATAAAAATCGGATACTCATCATCTCCCACCTTCAAATCCGTCACTTCATTTCCATAAATAGACGAACGCAACGCAAACCCAATATCACGAGTAGAAATACCGTAACGACGTGCGGCTTCTCTATCTACTTCGATTAATAATTGTGGTTTTGCCAATTTCACATCTGCTTGTAACTCTTCAATTCCATCAATTTTCTTAGAGTTGATATACTTGATAACATCTGTTGATAATTGCGATAGTTTATCAATATCCTCTCCCTGAATTTCAATATTAATCGGTTTACCAGTCGGAGGCCCATCCGCATTTTTATCGACCACGATACTTACCCCAGCGTAACCGCCCAAGTTTTCTCGAAGTTTATCCAAAACTTCGGTTGTGTTAACTCCTTGTCTGTATTCGGGTTGAACAAAAGAAACGGTTACACGAGCCTTGTGCGGTGTTGTTCCTCCATCGCCCGAAGGTTGTCCTGGGTCACCAGTTCCCTCACCGATTTGTGTCAATACAGCATCGACCGCCACTTTATAAGGTTCGATGGTTTTGGTTACTTTTTCTTCAATTTCCTTTGTTAATTCGTTCGTTTCCTCAATATCTGTCCCGAACGGCATTTCAACAAAAACGTTGATGTATTGCGGAGGTGTTACAGGGAAGAAAATCACTTTTGGCATAAATGCACCTAATAACATAAATGCACCGATGAATAAAGCAATTGTCCCTGCAAAGAAGAAAACTGGATTTTTGCCTCTTAATGCAAAACGAATAAATCTATCGTAAGCATTTTCTAATAATGGTAAAAATGAATTTTGGAA
>Ga0075467_10002766_pt1 | contig 13727 bp, 10 predicted proteins | sample DEB08_DNA_9_FD_75067 | JGI IMG/M metagenome (GOLD analysis project Ga0075467, IMG submission 75067) | Aqueous microbial communities from the Delaware River and Bay under freshwater to marine salinity gradient to study organic matter... | ecosystem: Environmental > Aquatic > Marine > Coastal ...
ACGTTGAAACGAAACTCGATGACATCGCCGTCCTTGACCTCGTATTCCTTACCCTCGATACGGAGTTTGCCGACATCACGGGCGGCGGCTTTGGAGCCGGCTGCAACGAGGTCATCGTAGGCGACGACCTCTGCGGCGATGAAGCCTCGCTCGAAGTCGCCGTGGATAACACCCGCGGCGGCAGGGGCTTTGTCGCCGTGGTGGATGGTCCAGGCGCGAGTTTCTTTTTCGCCACTGGTAATATAAGTGCGCAGGCCGAGGAGATGGTAAACGGCACGAATCAGGGTGGAGACACCCGAGTCGGTAATGCCCATGTCAGAGAGAAATTCGATGGCTTCCTCGGGGTCGAGCTCAACGAGCTCTTCCTCGATACGTGCAGAGATGACCACAGCTTCGGCCTCGTGGGATGCGGCAGCATACGCGCGAACCTTGGCAACCATGGCGTGGCTGTCCGGGTCTTTTTGAGCATCGGCGAGCTCGTCTTCTGCGACGTTGCAGGCAAAAATCGTGCGCTTTGAAGAAAGCAGGAAAAACTCGCGCAAGGTAAGTTGCTCATCCTTGCTGAGCTCGAGGGTGAGGGCGGGTTTGCCTGAATCCAGGTGAGGAAGGAGTTTTTCAATGAGCTCGACTTCTTTCTTGGACTCCTTGTCGCCGCTTTTGGCTTTTTTGATACGCGAGGTTTTTCGTTTTTCCAAGGCGGCCATGTCTGAGAGAATCAGCTCTGAGTTAATGATTTCAATATCACGGATGGGATCAACACTGCCGAGCTCGTGGATGATATCATCGTTATCGAAGCAGCGCACGACCTGGACGATGGCATCGACCTCGCGAATGGTGGCGAGGAATTTGTTGCCGAGGCCGGCACCCTCGGAGGCTCCTTCGACGAGGCCGGCGATATCGACGAATTCGATCGCTGTGGGGATGATTTTCTGGGTTTTGCTGATTTTTCCCAGCACCTCGAGCCGATCATCCGGAACCGTGACCACGCCGATATTGGGGTCGATGGTGCAAAAGGGGTAGTTCGCAGCCTCCGCATTACGGGTGCGCGTGACTGCGTTGAAGAGAGTTGATTTGCCTACGTTGGGTAGACCTACGATTCCTGCCTTGAGCATGGGGCGGGACGCTAGGGGGAAAACCGACAATTGCAATGCGTATATTTTGAAAAATTGACCTGACTTAAAGAGCTAATACCACTTGTTGAAACAAACGAGACGAATGACGGAGCAGTTTCTTGAAAAGACAAGGCATGACGAAGGCGTGGTGTGGGCACCACAACTGAGAAACAACGCAGTCGTTTCAATAAAATGCCCGCCCTTACTGGCATACCGGGTAGCTGCTAGTTTGAAACCCTCTTCCTCATCATTCGGTTGGTTTGATTTGCCAAGTGGTATTATGCCTTGACCTACGGCTTGATCGCGGTTTGTTTGCGCTCATGCAGCACGTGCTTCTCAAATCAAAAATTCACCGCGCTTGTGTCTCTGTTGCCGATGTCGACTATGAAGGAAGTATTGAAATCCCTTCGGACTTGATGGAAGCAGCGGGTATCTGGGAGGGTGAGCGGGTACTGGTGACCTCTGCATCCAAGGGGGGACGGCTTGAGACCTATGCTCAGGCAGGAGAGCCGGGCACGGGGAAAATCATTATGAATGGCGGTGCAGCCCACGTGATCAAGGCCGGGGAGCGGATCACCATCATGGCCTTCGCAATCTCCGAGAATCCGGTATTGCCCAAAAAAATTGTCTGTAACGAAAGCAACGAGATCGTTCGCCGCATCAACTAAAATAGGGGCTGACTTCTGGTTTGAATGACAAAGTTCTGATAAAAGGCACAAATCGCGTCTTTACAAGGTGCAATCACTTTACCATATTCCCGCGCCCATGACACCTATCATCGCAGCCAACTGGCTTAACATCTCAATTAATCTCCTGCTCGTGATCCACGTGGCTGTTTGTCTCCTGCTTGCCCTGGTGGTGCTGATGCAGCGGCCTAAGCAGGAAGGTCTCGGTGCTGCCTTCGGGGCTGGTCTCACTGATCAGGCCTTTGGTGCCCGCACCACCGACGTATTACAGAAAGGCACCATCTACCTCGGAACGCTCTTTTTCGTCATCACTCTGGTGCTTGCGATTCTCATCGGTAAGCGTCAAAGCAATAACCCGACGATCATAGCTGATGCCGTTAAGACCGAAGAGCCAGTAGCTGCTGATATTGCCGAGCTTCCGGAAAATGGAGCTGCGGTGAAAATGCCTGAAAAGGCTGTTGATGCTAAAACTTCTGTCCCGCTCACAGCCCCGTCAAAGGTGACGTCACCGGCTGAAACTCCTGCTACGCCGGCTGAGGCACCAGCAGAAAAACCTGCAGCGCCTGTGCAAGAACCTAGAACCACTCCTGCCGGCAGTCAGTAATTTTTTCTGTGGAAGAAAAATCAAGCGTTGAGGCTGATGTCCCTGTATGGGCTGGGCCCGACGCGTTTCCCTCCAAGCCTTCAGGGCAAGGGGATTTTGGCTTTATTGATTCCAAGAGGAATGTCCATGCTGCCGAGGCTGTAGAGGATCTTGCTAAAAAAGTCCGGCATTCACGCAATGCGGTGGATCTTGTTTGGTCCCCTGAATCAGACCGGTTAGTAGTACCTGAGGAAATTCCTGCATTGCATAAACCTCTGCGTGCCAGGCAGGGCAATCAAGCCGAAGTGAGCCTGAGTGATGGTAAGAGGATGGGCTTTGTTTTTGGGGTCATCACTCTCTGGACACTCTATGCGGCATGGAAAAACGGCGGTGAGAGGCTTGAAGCTCTCTATTCACACCAGCTAACAGGTTTGGCGGCGATGCTTTTTGTTTTCTTTGGTGTTTTGCCATTTTATGAAGGTTGGAAAGTGAAGCGTCATTTGGCACGTACCCAGGCGTCTGATTTGGCACGGGAGATCCCTGAAGCTCAGTTTGAGGCCTGGCTGCACAGACAGCGAATCCCGGCAACATGGTTTTTGTTGGGTTCGCTGTTAGTTTGTGGAATAGTGCAGGTTTACGTTGACTGGGGTAGGGCACATTTTGAGGCGTCGATTATCCAAGCGGGCTTGCTCAAGCAGGTTACTTTGCAGTATCCAGGGCAGGTTGACGGTGGCGCCTGGTGGCGGCTGTTGACGGCCCCCATGCTGCATGGAAATGCGATTCATTTTTTGATGAATGCGGGCGGCATACTTTACATGGGGCGCCGGGCCGAGACTCTGGCGCGGTGGCCACATATGTTGATCGTCTTTGTTGCTGCTGCCTGGGCCGGTGGGGTGGCAACTTCTTACTGGATTCCAGATAAAATCTCGGTGGGCGCATCAGGGGGGCTCATGGGCTTGTTGGGGTTTGTGTTGGTGTTTGAGTTTCTGCACTCCCGCTTGGTTCCCAGACCAGCGAGAAGGAGGCTGATCGCCGGATTGGTTGTGATGATGATCATAGGACTATTGGGAATTAGTTTCATTGATAATGCGGCTCATGCCGGGGGTTTGTTGGCAGGAATGAGCTACGCATTGGTGGTATTTTCCGCCTCGGCATCGACGCGCCGGCCAGAGTCAATGAAGAGGGATATCCTTGTGGGCATGATTGCGGGGGGATTGATTCTGTGGGCTGCTTGTTTAACCTGTATCAAGGTGTTATCGTGACTTTTTTGCGTAGATACCATTTTTGAGAGAGAAATTTGATACAGGGGCTTGTCAAAAGGCCTTGTCATGTCAATGAATAGATGTGCAAGGATTTTCAATTAACGTAGATTGTCGAAGCTGCCCATGTATGTAATCGGAATAGACACAGGAACCCAAGGAACAAAGACACTGGTTTTTGATCTCGAGAAAGCCATTGTGGTTGCAGAATCATCTGAGTCATATGGGATGATTGAGGGATTGCCTGAGGGGCACCGCGAGCAGGACCCGGCGTTGTGGATCAAGGCGGTTGATCGCACGATCCGCGATTGCTTGAAGCAGTTGGGAGATGATGTTTCACGCATTGCCGCTATTGGCGTGAGTGGTCAGCAGCACGGGCTGGTGGCTCTGGATAAGGAAAACAATATCATTCGCCCGGCTAAATTATGGTGTGATACTTCCACCACCGAACAGTGTGAAGAAATCTCTCGTGCCTTTGGCGGCGCTCCGGGTTTGATCGAGTTGGCGGGCAACCCGATGCTGCCCGGATACACGGCACCCAAAATTCTCTGGCTAAAACAGAACGAACCAGAGAATTTCCAGAGAATTGAGACAATATTGCTGCCTCATGACTTTATCAACTACTGGCTGACTGGAGTGAAGCGCATGGAGCCTGGGGATGCATCTGGGACGGGATTATTCGATGTGCGGAATCGATGCTGGTGCAGGGAAATCATTGATTTTATTGATCCAGCTTTGTATGATGCGCTGCCTGAAATTGGATCTTCACTTGATGTCCATGGCCAAATCAGGCCGGAGTTGGCGGATGCCTGGGGCTTGAGTCGTCAGGTTATTGTCAGTGCAGGGGGTGGTGACAATATGATGGGGGCCATTGGTACGGGCAATGTAACCAGCGGGCAGGTAACGGTCTCCTTGGGAACCAGTGGCACCATTTACGGTGTGCATGACCGGCCATTGATTGACCCTCAGGGTGAAGTGGCTGCATTTTGTGATTCCGCTGGCCAGTGGTTGCCGCTGGTATGCACGATGAATGCCACGGTGGTTACTGAAGCAGTTAGGAAACACTACGGCTGGGATCATGAGCGAATGGAGAGGGAGGTGGCAGCCGTACCCATAGGCTCGGAAGGTCTCATGATGTTGCCCTATTTTCAGGGGGAAAGAACACCTAGCTTGCCAGAAAGTTGTGGGGTGCTGCACGGGCTGACACTAAGTAATTACAAAGACGCAAACATCATGCGGGCCGCCATGGAGGGGGTAAGCCTGAGTATCGGCTACGGCATGTTGCGCTTATGCGAGCTTGGCTTTGAACCGACAACAATCAGGATTACGGGTGGGGGGTCGAAGAGTGCGGTCTGGCGGCAAATGATTTCCGATGTCTTGGGTTTACCCCTGGTGAAGTTAAAAACGGATGAGGGTGCCGCGCTCGGTTCTGCGTTGCAGGCGGCGGTAGCATTTTTCCGCCGTAACGGAGAGGATTTGAGTTATCAAGAGCTTGTCAGCTATGCAGTGAGCCCTGATCCGGATACTGAATGTGTTCCGGATGAGGATAGGCATGTTTTCTATCAAGAGCTGCTCGCCAGACAACAATATCTTGTGGAGACGCTCCATGTCCCTGGTTTTCTATAGACTGACATTGTGAGTAAGGCGATGGGTGACCGCTCGGAAATCAGGGGAACGAGGACGCAATGGCTTGCTGGGAAAATCGTGGCCCTCCTTGTGCGGGTGATTGGATTGACGATGCGTTATCATGTTGACGACCCGCATGGGCAGAAGGGAAAAGTTGAGACGGGTTTACCCATGATTTGGATTTTCTGGCATAATTGCCTGTTGGTAGCCCCATTGACCAAGAAGAAGTACTGCGGAAGTGCGCCAGCAAGTGCTTTGGCTAGCGCGAGTCGCGATGGTGCAGTTATTGAGTCTTTTGTAGCTAGCTTCGGGGGGCGAACCGTGCGCGGCTCGAGCTCTCGGCGTGGAGTGGCGGCATTGATTGCTCTGAAAAAAGCCCTCAAGGCGGGTGAACAGCTATTCGTGACACCTGATGGTCCGCGCGGTCCGAGATATCATTTGCAACCTGGCGTGATTAAGTTGGCACAGTCGTCCGGAGCGCCTATCATTCCAATACGTTTCGAGCATGCATCGAGCTGGCGACTGAAAAGTTGGGATCGTTTCCATGTGCCAAAACCTTTTAGTAAAGTGACGATTCACGTTGGTGATGCCATTAGGGTGCCGGCTAAGCTAGACGATGATGAATTTGAGATGTGCCGCAAAAAAGTCGAAGACGTCTTACGGGATGGCATCGATGACATCTCAAACAAATAATATAATCTATGAGTACGATAATTGATGGTAAAGCTGTTGCTGATAAAGTGTTAGCCGAGTGTGCTGTGGGAATAGCAGAGTTAAAGAGTCGTGGTATTACCCCGGGTCTGGCGGTTGTATTAATTGGCGAGGATGCAGCTTCGAAAGTTTATGTGGGTTCTAAAGTTCGCAAGTGTGGAGAGTTGGGCCTATACTCCCGTAAGATTGAATTGCCGGTGGACGCCACGCAGGAGGATGTTCTCGCCGTGGTAGAGGAGTTGAATGGGGATCCCTTGATTCATGGGATTCTAGTACAGTCACCACCGCCACCACAGATTGATGAAGATGAGATTGTTAAGGCCATTGATCCGGCAAAGGATGTCGATGGTTTTCACCCGGCCAATGTCGCCAAACTTGCCCTTGAAGATAGTAGCGGATTTGTCCCATGCACCCCTGCAGGTTGCATGCGTTTACTCAAAGAGGCTGGGGTAGAGACTTCAGGCGCAGAGGCTGTGGTGATAGGGCGTAGTATGATTGTCGGCAAGCCCATGGCTTTATTGCTGATGAGCAAGGAGGGCAACGCCACCGTGACGGTGGCACATTCACGCACCAAGGAACTCGCAGAGGTCTGCCGCCGTGCAGACATCATCGTGGCGGCTATTGGAAGACCGGAGTTTGTCACTGCTGATATGGTCAAGGATGGAGCAGCAGTGATTGATGTCGGCATCAACCGTGTCGAAGATACCAGTGTAAAACGTGGTTATCGTCTGGTAGGTGATGTGGCCTATGATGAAGTGGCGCCGAAGTGCTCGGCCATTACTCCTGTGCCCGGTGGTGTCGGACCGATGACCATAGCCATGCTGATTACCAATACCATTAAGGCTGCGCGGCAGTAGATGGGGTAACTGCCATCGAAGTAGCGCGGGAGCTTGTTGCCGGCTAGCGTTTGATTTCCCAGACCTCACAGATCTGGTTCGCCGTGTGGGTTGCTTTATCAAAGCGATCCGTTTGCCCGAGATAAACGGCGTGAACGTCTTGTTGCGGCGTTTTTAGCAAGTTCACAACGGAGGCTGCTGTTGTAGCACGTGCTGCTGAGAGCGTCCGGTTGCTTGTTGGGTCGCCCGTTTTGGATGCATATCCGACCACGAGGAAATAGGAGTTCACTCCAGCACCTTTGCCCATGGCGTTTTTGATCATCGTTTCGCGGTTGAAAGTGATCTGAGATGATCCGGTAGTAAAATTTTGGCGGTGAATGACGCGAGCGCCCAATGTTGTTTCAATCTCTCTATAGGCCGCTTCGAGGGCGGGGCCACTGACCTTGTCGAGAGTTTTGAGGCGAGCATAAAGGCGAGCGGCCTCTGGGATGAGGTCTTCCTCTGAGTCAATAAACAGGCGGGCACGATCAAGCAGCGAACGGAGTCGCTGGATTTCGTAGCGCTGGGTGTCGACCTCTGGTCGGAGCTTGGCGAGTTCCGCCATGGCTTCGTCATACAGCGTGCTGTCGATTTTGTTTTTTGAATTCTGCTGAAGCCCGTCGATCTGCATTTGCAGTTTGCTGGTTTTATCAAGGCTTTCATTGAGCTGCTGGCGCAGTTCTGAGAGCTGCTCATTGGAGGGGCGCCCTTGGAGATCGGCAAGCTGTTCGCGATAATTCTCGATTTGATTGTTCGCCATTTGCAGGTCGTTACTGAGGCTAATTAGTTGGCCTGCTGCATTGTCTGACTCGTCGACCTGGTTTTGCAGGGAAGCGATCTGGCTATAGAGGTGTTTGGTATTATCATCCCGTAAAACCAGCTGGCTTTGAAGGTCGTCGATAGCCGCGTTTTTGGTTTTGAGCTCCGTTTGCCATTGGCTGATGAGTGAGGCAAGGCTGCCAGCGTCATGTTGGAGGCGTTCGGCCGTGGTGCGCGCGTTATCGGCACCGGCTGGGAGCGGTGGCAGTCCCAGGCGGGCGCGCTCGGCATTGGCCTCGGCGTGTAGTTGTGCATTTTGAGCCTTGAGAGTGACAACGTCCTGGCTGGCGACACCAGACTCTGAATGTTTACCGTTGATCGAGAGCATCAACATGACAAAGAGTAGTACGACAATGAGAATGATAAGACCTGTGGTAAGCTGATTGGTCTGTGTTTTTCTTGCCGCCGGTTGGATAGTATGGGCGGTAGTGTCTAGACTGGTGTGAGCGGGGGGGCTGCTGTTGCCAGTATCGGTATCCGAATTGGCATTAGCATTAGCATCGGCATCGTATGAGTGGCGTGAGTCGTCTGTTTCCATGGTGCTCTAAATTGTTTTGGTTAGGTGGCTGGCAGCTCGGATGTAGCTTTTTTTGAGCTGCAGTGCAAGATTACTGTTAAGCAACTGGCACTAGTTTCAGGTTGGGGTTGATATCCTCGTGGAAGCTTGATTGGGCTCCCCTGAGGTGGCTTTGCAGGGCTGCAAATGCGATCATGGCGGCATTGTCTGTCGATAGTGCGGCTGGTGCAATCAATAACCTTTTTCCATTTTGCTGAGAGGCCGCTTGCATGGCCTCGCGCAGTGCTTCATTGCAGGAGACTCCGCCAGATAGTGTGATCAAGTCTTCTCCGGCCTGCTTTGCGGCAAGCATGGTCTTGTGAACTAAAATGTCGATAACTGCTTGCTGGAAAGAGGCGCAGAGGTCGGGGATCGTGTTGAGCGGGGCGTGACCATGAACGGGATCGAGCTTCTCGAGTTGATAGAGCACGGCGGTCTTGAGGCCTGAAAAGGAGAACCCGAGGCCGTCATTGAGCATTGAGCGGGGGAATTTGAAGGCAGTGGCGGATCCCTGGCGCGCCTGCTTCTCAATTTCCGGTCCCCCGGGATAAGGAAGCCCAAGCATTTTTCCCACCTTGTCGTATGCCTCACCAGCGGCATCATCGCGGGTGCTGCCGAGTAGCGCGTAATCGCGAAAGTCTTTCATGTGAATGAGCATGGTGTGGCCACCCGAGACGATCAGCGCGACGGTTGGCTCCAGTTTGCCCGAGGTTAAGAAAGGGGATAGCAGATGCCCTTCCATGTGGTTGACCGAGATGAAAGGTTTGCCGGTGGCGATGGCGAGTGCTTTAGCGGTGGTATTGCCGACAAGGAGAGAGGATGCGAGGCCTGGACCTGCGGTGGCTCCAAAGGCATCGATGTCCTCAATTCCCAGGGCTGCATTTTTTAGTGCGAGATCAATGAGTGGTCTGAGGTGCAGGGAGTGGTTTCTACTCGCCAGTTCTGGTACTACGCCCCCGAACTCGCGATGAATGTCAATCTGGGATGAAATCTCAGACGACAGCACCTCCACATGGCCCTCCTCAGTGCCACCATCATGGCGTAGGATGGCCACAGCGGTTTCATCACAGCTGGACTCGATGGCGAGGATTGTCGTCGGCATGGAGACGTGTTTAGTCAGGATTTGAAGGATTCACAGGATTTTTTGCGCTGAGATTGGGCTATTGCCAGCCCTTTGCCATTTACAAACAGAGGCACCTTTGGCAGAACCCGCCCTATGTCTGAGCTTCCCAAAGCCTACGAGCCGCAAGCCGTGGAAGAAAAATGGTATTCCGCATGGCTAGAAAACGGATGTTTCCATGCTGATGAGTCATCTGAAAAGGAGGCATATTCAATCGTCATCCCGCCACCAAACGTCACCGGCATCCTACACCTTGGGCATGTTCTCAATAACACGATCCAGGACATTCTGTGTCGGCGCGCCCGTCAGCAGGGCAAGGAGGTGCTGTGGCTCCCGGGAACTGATCACGCAGGAATTGCCACGCAGGCGAAGGTCGAGCGTGAGCTGCGTGAAAAAGAGGGCAAGACCCGCCGAGAACTGGGGCGTGAGGCATTCCTTGAGCGCATCTGGGACTGGAAGGAAAAGCACGGCGGCATCATCATCCAGCAGCTCAAGCGGCTGGGTTGCTCATGTGATTGGGATCGTGAGCGCTTCACCATGGATGACGACTACTCGGCCGAAGTGAGCCGAGTGTTTACCGAGCTCTTTCACGAGGGGCTCATCTATCGTGGCAAGCGTATGGTGAACTGGTGCCCAGTCTCACTCACCGCATTGTCCGATGAGGAGGTGATCATGCAGCCACAGCAATCAAAGCTTTATTACATGAAGTATGAGCTGGTGGACGCAGTTGGTGAGTATCTTGAGATTTCCACCACTCGCCCAGAGACTCTGATGGGTGATACGGCCGTGGCAGTGAACCCGAAGGATGAGCGTTATGCTCACCTCGTAGGACGCAAGGTGCGCAGACCCTTCCCTGAGGCAGAAATCGAAATTATTGCGGACGATCATGTAGATGTGGAGTTTGGCACCGGAGCCTTGAAAATAACACCGGCCCACGACAAGGCAGACTTCGAGATCGGCCAGCGTCACGACTTGGAGATTATCGATGTGCTGCATCCCGATGGCACCGTCAATTGCCCGGAATGCCCCGACCTCGATGGGCTTGATCGCTTTGTGGCGAGAAAGAAAGCTGCGGCAAAACTTGAGGAAATGGGCCTACTCATCCGGGTGGAGGAGTACGAGAACAATGTTGGTTTTTCCGAGCGCGCCCATGTGCCGGTCGAGCCGCGCATCTCAATGCAGTGGTTCTTGAAATACCCCTGTGCCCAAGAGGCGGCCGATGCGGTTGCCGATGGTGAGATCACCTACCGCCCGGCACGTTGGGCGAAAACACACGCCAACTGGATGGAGAATATCCAGGACTGGTGTATTAGCCGCCAGCTTTGGTGGGGGCACCAGATTCCGGTTTGGTATCGGAAGCAAAAAGTAGCCAGCTTACAGGCGGCGGAATCGCTCGATGCCAGTGACCTCGAAGCCGGCGATATCTATGTTGGCGTCACAGCCCCCGAGGATGGCGAAAACTGGGTGCGTGATGAGGATGTCATGGATACATGGTTCAGCTCGTGGCTGTGGCCATTTGCCACTATGGATGACGCAACCCGGGCAAAATTTTACCCGACCACTGACCTGGTCACCGCTCCCGACATTATCTTTTTCTGGGTGGCGCGCATGATCATGGCAGGTTATCGTTTCGAGCAGCAATTGCCATTCAAGAACGTATTTTTCACTTCCATCATTCGTGACCTCAAGGGTCGGAAAATGAGCAAGTCGTTAGGCAACTCACCTGACCCCGTTGAGTTGATGAATGAATACGGTGCTGACGGTCTGCGCTTTGGGCTGCTGCGCACGGCCCCCGTGGGAACCGATGTCAGGTTCGATGTGGCACTGGTTGCCGAGGGCAGGAATTTTGCCAACAAACTCTACAACGCTTGCCGTTTTCGCCAGATGGCAACGAGCGATGTGGTAGGGCGGTATGGCCTCGTGCCGCCGCAGGAGAATTTGCGCCCTTACCACATCGACATCGCCAGCAAGCTCGATGCCTTAGCGAAAAACCTGGATAAATCCTATGCCGATTATCGCTTCAACGACGTTGGTCAGCAGCTCTACGATTTCCTCTGGAGTGAGTTCTGTGACAAGTTCCTAGAGGCCGTAAAAGGCGACCTTCGTGACAGCGCGTCACCGGAGGCTCGTGAGACTACGCTCGCTGTGTTCGATGCTGTGATGAGCCGTTACCTGCAGCTCATGCATCCGTATATGCCGCATATCACCGAGGAACTTTCCGCCCGCATGGGCTACGTCGCCAAAGGTGAATTCCTGATGCAGAAAGTCTATCCGGCTGAGCCACTCTACGCTGGTGACGCATCCACAGCCACCCACGCTGATGCCATCTACGCCACCGCCGGTAAGATGCGTAACCTCAAAGCCGAGTACAACGTTGCGACCCGCAAGGACGTCAAATTCATTATTATCAAAGCCACGCCATGGCTCGCTGCGGAAATCGATGTGCTCGGACTGCTCGCCGGGGGTGAAATTGAAATCCTCGATGCCTATGACGCCCCTAAAGGAACTCCTGCTGCGGTCACTGATGTGGGTGAAGTCTACCTGCCGCTGGAAGGCCTGATTGACGTAGAGGCAGAAAAATCCCGTCTCGATAAAGAGATCGCCAAGATCGAAGCCGAGGTGAAAAAATCTGATGCCAAGCTGAGCAACAAAGCCTTTGTTGATCGTGCGCCGGCCGAGCTTGTCGAGCGGGAAAAAGAGCGCAGGGAAGAATGGGCGCAGAAACTTGGTCAGCTTCAGGAGATGCGCTCATCCCTCGCATAGCGAAGTTTATGCTGGTTTTGTGTCAGTCTTAGAAGCTCACCGGGGTCACCGGGATAAGTTGCTTGTCACCGCGGCGCAGTCCATTAGTCTAAGTTCATATTTTAGCCTCCTTATTTTTTGCCAATCGCGATGCCAAAACTAGAAGAAATATCTACCTTGCCTGTGTATGCTATTGAGCTTCTCAAGGCGGCAGGATGTCATCTGTCAGAAGAACTTCGAGATGCAGAGACTGACAAGCTGGTTGGCGAGCTCGTCCGTGTAAACAAGGAGCTAAGTATCCTGCCCGAGAGTCCGACGAGAGAAAGCCTGGAGCAGTGGCGGGAATTAGCCTTGCTTGGTGGGGGCACCCCTAAGCAGGATAAGCTGGATGCAGCTGCTGTTAAGGGTAACAAGGAGGCAAAGAATATGAGCGAAGGTAAAGCTCAGGGATCGCCTGAGGACAAGGAAGATTCAAAGAGTAAAGCAGATGAAGCCAAAGGCACTGATTCTAATCTGATCAACCTCGAACAAAATTCAGGAATACTGGAAATGCTTGCGGTTTCACCCAGAGCCGAGCCACTGGATGCTGAGTCAATGCATGATCGCAAGCTGTCTTTTGCTGATATGCCAGACGGATTGTTACTCAGCCGGTGTGAGGGTAAAATAAAGATCAATATCATGACCACGCTCGGACGCGCTGATGCTCACATTCGGCAAAACGAGGTAAGGCGCCTTGGGCTGAAGGCGTCGCGTATTCGCAACTTTGAAGATCTCGAGTCAGGTGATCACCATGTCAAACCACTGGAGAGGGGCGACGTGAAGGATGAAAATGCGTTGAGTGAGGGACTCAATAAGGGAGTCAAACACGGTTCTCGCAGGTTTATTAAGGGCGTTGTGAACCCGAATCCCGTGAGAATGTATTTGGGAGCACTCTCCAGCATCTTATTTGTCATTACCCTGGCGGCCAATGTAGTGGGTATCGTAAGCATCTATCTTTTCAGAACATACATCAGCGATGAGCTTATCATAGGGTCGATGATTGGCTTAATTGCTACGCTATTCTTAGCGGTTTTATGTTATCTCTACCTAGCTTCCAAGGCTCGTTGTCGGGTATGTGGTCAGCTCCCTTTAATGCCGAAGAAATGCGCCAAACATAGAAAAGCTCATCACATACCTGGTATTGGCTATATTTTGCCAACTGCCCTGCAGATGATTTTTTACAAGTGGTTTTATTGCACCTACTGCGGCACAGCGATCAGGCTCAAAAAATGATCCTGACCCTTGATTCTGCCGCAGGCACCCCGACAAGGTCAGTGGCTGTCTCCCGACCCCTACTCCCTGAGGCTGGTGTCGATCATGATCGTCACCGGACCATCGTTGACCAAAGTGACTTTCATATCAGCCCCGAACTCGCCCGTAGCGCAGGTCTTACCTGTATCCCGTTCAGCGGCCTGAATAAAAGCTTGATAGAGGGGGATGGCAGTATCCGGCCGGGCAGCCTTGATAAAGGACGGCCGGTTTCCCTTTCTGGTGCTGGCGTGTAAAGTGAATTGGCTTACGACTAATAACTCACCGTCCACATCCTCGAGGCAGCGGTTCATTTTGCGCTCATCATCGGCGAAAATCCGCATCCGTGTG
>Ga0075467_10002767_pt1 | contig 13724 bp, 15 predicted proteins | sample DEB08_DNA_9_FD_75067 | JGI IMG/M metagenome (GOLD analysis project Ga0075467, IMG submission 75067) | Aqueous microbial communities from the Delaware River and Bay under freshwater to marine salinity gradient to study organic matter... | ecosystem: Environmental > Aquatic > Marine > Coastal ...
GAAGCGACGCACATTGCGGTCATTCGACGTGAATGCTCCATCTTTGAAAACTGGATGCCAGAAAAGGTTGGTTGTCGCCATAGGGCACACCAGGCCAGATTCATCGAGTGCTTTTTTAAATGAATCAAGTTCGGCGCGACGTTGCGATTCGCTAGCACCAAATGTCATCAGGTCATCGTCGTGGAAAGAAACTCCCCAAGCGCCAATGTCGGCAAGTCCCTTAACAAAATCCGCAGTTGTGACCGGGGGACGAGTTGCGTCACCAAATGGATCGCGGCCAATGTGTCCAATCGTCCATAAGCCGAAAGCGAACTTATCTTCTGGCACGGGCGTTAGGCGATCGCTCACGAGTTCCTCTGTTTAGCTCAGATGGGATATTGTTGTGAGCGACAACATAATCCCGAAACCCAAGAACCGCAACCAACATTCGTGGATTTTTCAGCACATTCGCATAACAATTTTGTTACGGAAGGGAACCTACTCCTTGAATTGTTGAGCCAGTCGAGCTGCTGATTCGGGTGCCGTGGCAAAAAACATGGACGGCTCGACGAGTTCCAGTTCAAGGATGACTGGTTTTCCTTCAATGTCTTGGAGAAGATCAACTCGAGCATACAAAGGGACTCCAAATCGCTGGGAAACGTAACCCATCACGGCCGCCGCCAATTCACGCTGCTCTGGACTTGGATCGCGGGGCGAAATGTCCTCTTTGAGAAACAGTCCGTGCTCCTTAATCCCCTCCACATTGGGGACAAGTAATGGGCCTTTCCGAATTGCGTGGGAGTACTCACCGCCGATGAAAAGTTGTGCCGTTTCACCGATTTCGTCAACGGCCGCCAAGTAGGGCTGCACCATCGCAGTTTTTCCTTGGGAAACAATTCGTGTCATGAGGTTCTGGGCCTTGTCACGGGAGTCCGGATCATTCGTTCTAAACCGCATGGTGTCCTGGCTACCAGCCGAGATTGTCGGCTTCACCACGAAGTCTCCGATTTGTGGTGATTGCCAATCACCAAGTGGATCGGTGACAAATTGCGTGTCAACGATTGGGAACCCTGAGTCGAATAAGTCGTTAAGGTATATCTTGTTGGAGTTCCATAAAAGAATTTCATATGAATTGCGAATGCGAGACTCATTCATTTTCGCCCAAGCGAGGAATTCCTCAAGCCGATGGGTGTAGTCCCATGTGTTACGAACGATTATGTGATCAAACGCGGACCAATTAATTGTTGGATCAGACCAAATGGCCGGTGTCGCCTCAATACCTACCTTGTGAAAGTGCCCAACCAAAGGTTGGTCATCAGGGTCAAGATCAGGCAGTTCCTCGCAGGTGGCGAGGGCTATTTGAGGGGACACCGGCACATGGTAATCCTTCTTTGTGCCTAGGACACTTTGTCTTTAGGAAACAACAACCACGATGTCTCGGGTTGAACCATCCGGATTTGTTACCGTGATGGTTGCAGTTCCTGCAGCGAGTGCCTTTGCTCCTGGATTGAAAATCGCGCTGCCGTCGTCGTAGCCCTGAGTGATTTCAAGGACATCAGCATTGTCTACCGCGATGACGGTGTTTACGGGATCGTCGACCACGATGTCGATCATGTCGCCAACGACTGCATTGGCATCCATTTGATCAGCAGTAATAATCACAGGTGGAAGGAGCTGACTCATCTCCGAAGAGGTTGCACTATCAGTTGCGCTTTCATCGCTGCTTGAGCAACCAGCAAGAACGCTTACGCCGAGAATGCTGATCGCTCCAATTGCAGCGATTTTGTTTATTTTCTTCACGTGTTTCTCCTAAGAAGTGGGTCAGCTTGACCGAGTGTTGTTATGACGATCTAACCTAGGAAATGGTTCCATTAAATCAAGGAGTTGAGCTGGCCGACACGAACTGCATGTCGGCCCCCTTCAAACGTAGTGGAAAGAAACACCGCGAGAGCTTCTTGAGCGCTTGTGGGATCAGTCACACGGCCACCGAAACACGCAACATTCGCGTCATTGTGAGCTCGTGAAAGTTGTGCGTCCTCGACCGTGCGGATAACCGCCGCGCGAATTCCGTGAATTTTATTGGCAGCCATGCAAATTCCTTGACCACTTCCGCAGACGGCAACACCCACTTCGGCTTCACCCGCTGCCACAACCCTTCCCAGTTCAGCTCCAAACTCGGGGTAATCAACGCTTTCTTGCGTGAATACACCTAAGTCATACACCTCATGCCCCATCTCGAGCAGCCAACTGCCGAGTGCACTCTTAAGTTCAAATCCTGCATGGTCACTCGCTATTGCAATTTTCATGGTCTTCTCCCAGTCACTCATCTGGCGATCAATATTTATTTGAGGATCGATGGCCTTCAACCTGACCAGCGTGTCATGACATTATCCTCTCGTGAGTCAATATTCTTCCCCGAATCAACCCGTCAACGATGAATCGCAGCCAGACGAAAAAGTGATCGTGGTCGTGGGCAGTCTCAACACGGACTTTGTTGTCACCCTGAATTCCTTTCCACAGGCGGGCGAGACTGTTCTCGGTGAAACTTTTGAGCAGTTTGCCGGAGGCAAGGGCCTCAACCAAGCGGTAGCTTCATCACGGTTGGGCGCTCGTGTCACCATGATCGGCGCGGTTGGTGCCGATCCCTTCGCCGATGCGCTCCTGAGCACTCTCGCCACCGAGGACATTACATCCCATGTCGACAGGGTCGCTGATTCAAGCACCGGAATGGCGCTGATCGAAGTGGCAGCCTCCGGTGAAAACAAGATCATCGTGATCTCTGGCGCTAATAGTGTGCTCTCGGAGGAAAGCGTCGAAGCTTCCTTGCGCGAAATCGCAAGGGACCATCAAATCGGTCTTGTACTCACCCAAGGCGAAGTACCCGTAGCCGCAACCCACCGAGCATTGATGGTCGCAAGGGAACTTGGCGCAATAACAATTCTGAATCCCGCACCGGTTCGAAATTTCCCCGTTTCACTATTTCCGTTTGTTGATTACTTGATTCCTAATGAGCACGAAGCAAAGGAACTTGTTGAATTAGAAGGCAACACATTTAGCTCCATGTTGGATTTTGTCGAATTAGCAACAGCAATTGTGGATTTGGGTGTTGGCACGGTAGTGATCACTCGCGGTGAGAAGGGTGCAGTGTGGTCGACCGCAACCGCATCGGGGCAGGCTGCCGCATTCCGTATTGTCCCCGTTGACTCTGTTGCGGCCGGTGACGCGTTTTGTGCTGGTCTTGCCGTTGCACTCAATGAAGGTCAGCCGTTAAACGAGGCTTTGCGTTGGGCCAGTGCGGCCGGAGCAATCGCCGCTACAAAAGCTGGTGCTGTCACTTCACTTCCACAACGATCTGAAGTTGAAGAACTTCTCACTTAGACCCGAATCTCTATAGTGGGGAAAGTTCAGCTACGGGGCAGGGAATCCCAGGGTCACGGGAACACCATTGCGAGTGATTGTCACGACTCCGTCTCCAATTTCCACCGGGACACTTTCGGCAGAGCCTCGAGGAACAAAAACCGTGATCATGACCGCTCGTTCGCCCTTTCGTGGGACTGTTGTTGAGCGTGACATAACAGTTCCAGGCGCTTTCACACCCCAATCCGTGGTGTGCCAACCAATTGAAGAACCGTTAGTTGCAGATCGCAAGTTCCAGTCGCCGACACCAGCTTTAATGACATCAACTCGTTGATCACCTGCGACCAAAGTCAATTGACCCTCAGCACCCTCAACTCCAATACCTGGCCCAATTTGCCAGCGTTGAGTGATCTCACGATTTTTGTAATTTGCTCGTTGCTTCTTGGGCACCTTGACTTTGGCTGCATCGATGTAGTCCGCGACAACGAGGACGTCGCTTCCACGAACATAGGTAACGCAGCGCGTCATCGCAGTCTTAGTCCAAGCCCGATCGGCCAAACAGGAATAGTCGTTCCCACCCACGGCAGAGTCCGAGGTGCCCTTGGTTTTAACGACACCCTTCCAGCGGTTGTACTTGGTGTTGGAAACAGTCAACGTTGAGTGGGCTGCTCGGGTTTTGACAAATGACCTCAGTGAACTTGAGTTGTAGCGGTAGGGTCCGGGGTCAGAAATCCATGGGACACCGCGCGAATAAAAAGTGAGCGATCCGCCGTCGTCATGTGTGTGTGCTGTACCCGGCCGCGCACCCTTGTACCGAAGTGAATAAAAACTGTCGGGCACACCTGCTCCGCTAGGGGCCCAGGAATAGCGCCCAAAAATATAGCCGCCGTCATAGGACGTGTAGACGGGCGTGGGTGGGGTTCCAATCGCCCCTTTGGAACGCAACCAATCCGCACGCCAATCACCAACACCGAAGTTACTGCGAAGTTCTACAGAGGCTGTATCTCCAAGTGATTCAAGTTTGAAATCTGGACGGACAGCCTGTGCAACGAATGCGTACAACAGTTCACGCAACTGCGGAATTGGTTCATTGGGAATTCCGCATGTCACCGCGGCTGCCTCAACCTGAGTAAGAAGTTTCTCCATGTACATCGCGTATTGCGGGGAACCTTCGACATCGCTGCCGTCGTTATTAATAACTCCTCGAGCAACGGCAACCAGATTTCTCCACGCAGCGTCTCGCAAGTTTGGATCACCAACAGAACAGAAAGTTGCAAGCGCTCCAATTTGCCGCACTAGATCCGTGTTGTTCGCACCAATTTTTATATCATTGCCACCTCGGTACGACTTCCACATTGCGGTTGCATCACGAACTGCCGCTTGCTGAATAATTGGATCCTGCAAAGTTTGCCAAGCGCAAGCAAGTGTCTGCGTTCGCAGTCCACCATAAATCGAGGCGTCAACCCAATAGGAGCGACCACTTTTGTGGTCCTCAATCCACGAGTACATGAGTTGACGGAAACGATCGACCATCGATTGATTCTGCTTATTCACTCCGCGGAATAAAAGAGGTAAGGCCCAGTCCAATGAGTTGATATGGCGATTACCCGAAAGGTCCGCTGAGGACTGCGAACGCCAGTTCGGGTTCTGTGTGAGTGTGTACGTTCCACCCTTTCCCAGGTCCACTTTCCCGGCCATCAATGCTTTCGCCTTAGTTCGCTGCTTACTCGCCGACATCGGGAACAAACTCGTGCACCAACTACCAAGGGCAGTTGGCATAACCGGTGGGGCTGGAGCCGGGGCGGGTTCAGTAACTGGTTCAGTGACCGGTTCAGTAACGGGAGCAGGAACAGGATCAACGGTAACCACGGGGTTTGGCTCACTGACTGGAACATCTTCAGCGTAGGCAACTGAACCGAAAGTTGCCAGAGAAAGCGCAGCGCACACCACAACGGTGGTTGTGCGCGCCGGGAGAAGTCGACCTCTAGGTCGCAGCGACGACATGTGTTACATCATCACCCGAGAGGGGGTGGTTATGTCAAGTCGGGGGTCGAATCAAAGGCCGCTGCCCGCTCATGTGCTGCCTTCATTGAAGGTGAGGTCGGGCCCAGAACCCATCCAAGACTGCCCAGCATCCCGGCCACAACAGGTTTCACGGCTGTGAGGGGAATTGTGGGCAATCCCAATAATTCACGCTGATATTTGGGCATTGTTGCTGCTGCACCGGCAAAGAGTGCGCTGTAGGGAGGCTTAGCCGCCAGCGGGACCGGGGCATTTCGCACAAATTTCACGGTGCGTAGTGCTCGTTCACCACCACAAAGATCAGGCTTGAACGCATTGAGTTGATCTTGCAGTTCATCAAAACTTCTTGGAGGATCGGTGACACCCACCATTTCGCCAGCGATTGCCCACTCGCGAACGTACTGATCTGGCCCACCGGGGATTGGTCCACCCCACACCAAATGCGTGGTCAGAAACGAATCCGCGAAAGCAACATGCACCCACCTCAATAGATCTGAGTCCGTCGCCGTGTAATCCTTGTCCTCGCCGTTTGCGGTTACGTAAGTCCCCGTTACTTTTCGATGCATTCCGCGAACCCGAGCGCATTCGCGCTCTGCCATTGCCGTGTCACCAAATGTCACCACGGTCAACCACTGAGTGGTACCCGAGAGTCGACCCAACGGGTCAGCTTCATAACGCGAGTGTTCATCAACACCGGCGAGGGCTCCAGGGTGCAAAGCTTGCATGAGCAGTGAACGCACCCCGCCAACCAACGTTGGCAGAGAACCGTGCACGGCCCACGTTGCCGAACCCGGACCAAAAAATCCCTTGTCAATTCCACCGCTCAACTGGGTAACCCACTCTGGCGCTCCGTCGGCCTCGCCAGAGACCATGCGCCTAAAACCTGAGGCGGTTTTCTCTCGCACAATGGAAAGGGGGTTGATCACCATCTAACTGTGCCCAATAAAAGCAAAATCCGCACCTTGAAAGGCGTAAAAGAATATAAGGTGCACGGCCCTTCTTTTGGTGGGTGCGCCACAAAAGAAGAGAACTGGGCCCGCCGTGGAGGAGGTTACGGCGGGCCCAGTCTGTGCCATTCGTTCAGTTAAGTTATTAGCTCGTTGGGTCAGCCGCCGTCAGGGTCAGTGGGACCGTGAGGGTTTGACCATTGCGCAACACCGTGAGTTCAATTTGATCTCCCGGTGCATTTGCACGAATAGCAACAATGAGTCCGGTTGAGTCGCTAATGAGATTTCCTTCGACTTTGGTAATGACGTCACCTTCTTGCAATCCAGCGGATTCAGCGGGTGAACCTGGAGTTACCGCAGCGACCGCTCCACCGGGTCCTGCAAATTCCATGTCGAGCTGAACACCAATGATCGGAGTTTGAGACGTACCGGTGTTGATCAGTTCATCAACAATTCTTTTTGCCGTATCAATTGGAATTGAGAAACCAAGCCCAATACTTCCCGAGGCGTCACCCAAACCAAGTGTTGCAATCGCAGAGTTAACGCCGATTACTTCACCAGATGCGTTAACAAGCGGGCCACCGGAGTTGCCCGGATTAATTGCAGCGTCTGTTTGGATGGCGTTGATGTAGGCCAAATCTCCACGTCCACCGGCAGTCACCGGGCGATCAAGTGCGCTAATAATTCCTGAAGTCACAGTTCCTTGAAGCCCAAGGGGTGAACCAATGGCAATTGCAAGGTCACCGACATTAACCGCGTCAGAACTACCAAGTGTAAGTGCCGGCAAATCGGTTCGATCTACCTTCACTACTGCAATGTCGTAACCTGGATTAGCACCAACGAGCTTTCCTGTCGCTGTCGAGCCGTCAACAAAAGTGACTTCGATTGTTCCGCCATTGCCTGCATCGCCTACAACGTGATTATTAGTAACGATGTATCCGTCGGAGCTAACGACAAACCCGGTACCGGTGCCTTCGCCCTGTGATCCGGAAACGTTCATCTGAACTACTGATGGCTGCACCGCTGCCGCAACGGCGGCAATTGAACCTGCAGCCGGTTCGACCGTTCCACCTGTTGAAATCATGATTGGTGAACTCGAATTACTCTGGGCGACGGTGTAACCGACGGCACCGCCAACTGCTCCGCCAAAGAGTGCGATGAGTGCTGCGCTCGCTATCAATAATCCAACTTTGGATTTTTCCTTCGGCGCCTCACTTGCGGGTGTTGAAAAATTTGGGGGCGTGTTGAATGGTGGGACGGGACTTTCAGTTACCAACGTTCCCACTATCGACGTCTCACCCGTAGGCAAAATCTCTGGCGTGCTCGTCATTTCATTCCTCCTGGATTATTTCGTGTTCCCATTAGAGCGAAGGGAGGCTGATTCGGCTCCACCAAAATCGGGAATTGGCCGAGCCCAAACACGATCTTTACCTTTCCCTTACATAACTCCCCAAAAACTCCCGCAGCTAGAGTTCAACCGTGCGTGAAGTGAGGGGTCCTACGGATGCAGCGCTAGCACTCGCCCACGGGCACCTCGCGATCCTGCCCACCGAAACGGTCTACGGGCTTGGTGCCGACGCCGACAACCCAGAAACTGTCGGTCGAATCTTCACCACCAAGAACCGTCCAGCCAATCACCCGGTAATCGTGCACATTTCCCAACAAGAACACATATATATGTGGGCAACAACTATTCCCGATTACGCCGTCGATCTAGGAACGGCTTTCTGGCCAGGTCCCTTGACCCTCATCCTGAAACGTCTCCCTAGGGCTGGGGACTACCTCACCGGAGGGCAAGAGACGATCGCCCTGCGCGTCTCGAGCCACCCGGTCTTCGGCGAAGTTCTCACCCAACTCGCGCAAGAGAAAAATGATCCATCAGTTGGTATCGCCGCACCGAGTGCAAACAGATTCGGCAGTGTGAGCCCAACAACGCTCGCTCATGCAATTGAAGAACTCGGCGAATACCTCACCGACGAGGACGTTGCACTCGACGGTGGCAGTTCACATGTTGGCGTGGAATCAACGATTATCGATGCAACCGGAAGTGAACCAATCATTCTGCGTCACGGCGGAATCACCGCTGAGGACATTGAGAGTGTGATCAAACTTTCCCAAAGTGAAAGTGACGTGCGAGCACCCGGCACCCTCGCTTCTCACTACGCCCCAAATAAACAACTGCGATTAGTAACCCACAACGAACTGCTCGAAAGACAACCCGGTGCATTGATCGCAATGAGTGATGTCAAAACACCCACCGGTTTTAACAGAATTGCAATACCTAAGAATGCGAACGAATACGCCCAAATGTTGTATGCAGCAATTCGTAGTGCAGACAAGTCAAGTGAGTCTGTAATTTACGCTGTTCCCCCGACCGGAGGCGGAATTGCCGCCGCGATTCGTGATCGACTTAACCGTGCGGCAACCCAGTAGCCACCAAAATTTACGCCCAGCCTAATTCGTGTAATCGTTCGTCACTGATCCCAAAGTGGTGGGCAACCTCATGGATCACGGTGATTCCGACCTGAGCCACGACTTCTTCTTCTGTTGAGCACCGTCTCAGAATCGGCTTGCGGTAGATAGTTATGTGATCTGGCAAAAAACCCGAATAACCTGTTCCACGCTTGGTGAGTGGGATCCCGTAATACAAACCCAATAATCCAGGTCGCCCCGGCTTTTGGTCCTCAACGAAGACTGCGACGTTGTCCATTAACCCAGCCAGACCCGCAGGGATCGTGTCCAGGGCTTCGCTGACCAGTATTTCAAACTGATCCAGTGGGACGTCAATCACTTTTCACCCTTCACATGTAAACCCTCACTCGTAAACCCTCACATGTGAGGCCGGCTACCTCTCACGCAGGTCTCTCCCCTACACTTTCCGAGTTGTACCAGGTCCCCATCGTCTAGTGGCCTAGGACGCTGCCCTTTCACGGCGGTAACGCGGGTTCGAACCCCGCTGGGGATACGGTTTCTGTACGCTGGAAATCAACAGTTTGGCCCCGTAGCGCAGTTGGTTAGCGCGCCGCCCTGTCACGGCGGAGGTCGCCGGTTCGAGCCCGGTCGGGGTCGCTTAGTTCGGAGAGATCCGAACTTGTTGGCCAGGTAGCTCAGTTGGTACGAGCGTCCGACTGAAAATCGGAAGGTCGACGGTTCGATCCCGTCCCTGGCCACCACAAATGCCTTTGCTGATCTGTTATCCCCCCAATCGGGGCTCTCAAGAAATTTTTACTAGTTGCCTACTTGGCATTGTTGAATTGCCAGTCCCGTTCCTACGCCGGTAGAAGCAGACAACGACACCAAGTGATACGCTTTACCGTATCTTGAGGAAGTGATCGGTTTGTCGGCATCAGGAATACTCCGCTCCACGCGGACCAGCAACGGTCTCTCTCAGCGTGCCCTGGCGAAAGCGGCCCGCGTGCGCCAGCCCGGTGTAGCGGCGGTTGAGTCCGGCAGTGAAGACGCAACCGTAAGTCGACTCGAGCACCTTCTGAATGAGTTGGGTAGCCAGCTCACTGTGCTCCCCTCACGGCGACGCCCAGTGTGGGCAGCCGGTGAGGCAATTCGCCGCGCACTGGATGCCAATGATGAGCGCTCGGCTTGGCGCGAGGTGATCCAGCTCAACGACGATCTGCGCGAAGCAGACCGTGCCACGTGCGTCGCCTTGGCGATAGCTCCGCCCGGCCACACAGGCGACTCTCGATTCGACGCCTTAATAGCGGCAGTCACGGACTCCGCCCTCGTTGATGCCCGACTTCCGCGACCCGAATGGCTGGACGAGGACGCTTGGAGCCTCAATGACCCGTGGGACGTGGAAGAAATCCCGTCTCTGCGGAAAGCAGCCCGCAAGGCGACACCTCCAGCTATACGACGTCACGGCATCTTTCTTGACCGAGCCGTTCTCGCGAGCATCTGATGCCCGCCACCATGACGCCGGCGGTGGTGGTGGAGGTGCCGGATATTACGGTGGGCTTGGCGGTGGTGGCGGAGGCGGTGACATTGACAAGGCAGGTGCGAGCGGCGGAGGTGGCGGGTCGTCGTACACATCCAGCGCTCGGATTCCAGGAACCAACTACTCAACCTACGGTGCTGGTCCCGCAACGCCTAGTGCTTCAATTTCATATATAGAAATTCAAACGTCATCGCTGCCTGTTGCGAACGTGGGTGGTGGCTACACGGCCTCGTTGGCAGCAACATTTGCTGCTTCGGACCCACCCGATGAATGGACGGTCAATCCCGCGTTACCCGCCGGCATCTCGCTGAACCCCAATACGGGCGCCTTGTCCGGGACTGCCACAACGCCGTCAACCGGTACGTACACATTCACCGCGACAAAGTTTGAGAACACCTCATACGTGGCCGCTCGGTCGAGCACTGCTCTCACTCTGACTATTTCCCCAGTCGCACCGGGATCAGTTTTTGTATCTTTTGACTACAACGGCGCTACGGGCAGTAACACGGTCACAAGTGCTGTCGTTGCTACGGGTGCGTCAGCAGATGTTGCCCTTCCGCATCCAACGAAAACGGGTGTGGAGTTCACGGGGTGGTTTAATGCCCAGTCACTGATTGATGGACGGCGGATAACCACGGTTGAAGCAGGTGATTCCGGCACACTGCTTGCCGGATACGTACCACCTGAACTTGCACAAACATTAGGACTTGCCACCCCAACGCCGTAACCATGGTGCCCCTCCGATAGCCATGAATTTCCCCCAGAGCAGTGTGAGTCACCTCATAGATCTCGCGCACTTTCAGTGAGACCTTTGAAAGATTTATTATTTGTCTTCGAACATTGATGTTCCAAAATTGGAATTTTGCATCGCTGGACCTACACGATTCAATTCCTGCGCTGCCAAATGAGTCCTCGCTCAACCAACCTCAAGCGTCATTTCTCCGAGCATGGCCTGTCCCTTCACCAACATCAAGCCAGCGATTCGCCTGCTTCTGACGTATGTTGGATCTTCGGGAATTCACATACATACGGGGGTCGGAGCCCCGAACACGCCAATGGAAAATCTTTCCACTCCAACGAAGCCGTTCAGGCGCTGATCCCATCAGAATTAGCACCAGTTCTCGGGGTAGGGCCATATACGAATGGATGCAAAAGCGATTGGAACACAACTTTTTCTTAAACGAAGTAATCATGTGGAGCGCGTAACTTGACCGCAATATGACTAATGCCAGTAGCGCGTCTTTTCTGGGGTAATGTTCTTTTGCTGGTGTCGCTCACAGCACCCATCTGCTTGGCGTGCGCCGGGTCGCTGTTTCGAGTGACTACATGAAACTAGGCTTAATTAATGCACCCAACTAATAAACTCAGACATTTTTCACAGACTTCAGGCACTTACTTCAGTATTGCTGTGTTGGTATTGGTGGGGGCTGTACTGACCGGGTGTGCCGATTCAAGTGCCACCTCCCAATCAGATTCACCGAGCTCCCCCGATGGTCCGGTAATCACCGCACCTGTGAGCATGATCAATGGCGCAGTTCCCCCGGGAAAACTTGATCCGCTCCATGACGTGACAACCATGCTTGACACCATCGATTCGCAGGGCAATCGACTATTTGTTTCCCGCGGAACTCGCATGCCGGGAACGCGGGTTGCAATCCATGTCCATGAATACGGGGGACATACGTGCGTCGTCTCCGGGACGATCACCGATTTTGTCGAAGGACAAGAGTCTTCAACCTTTCCCGCTGGAACGTGCTACTACATGCCACCTAATACTCCGATGACCGCCGCAAACCTAGGGACCGAGCCTGCTGTTCTCATCGATAATTTAACGTTGCCAAGTGACGCACCCATGATCACGATCCTTGAACCAGGGTGGGATGAAGTGGTTGCTCAACTGTCTCAATGAATTAGTCGCTGTCAGTACCTAGGGATAACAACCGAAATCTGGTGGCTCGACCTTTGGCACAGATCCACAAACCCAACTAGCGCAATTCCACATCCCTTCCACAAAAACATACGGTTAGGTGATACGGCACGATCTGGTGCTCACCCAATGAGCATGCACGAGTAGCAGTTGATCGATTTGGGTCGGTCGAAGTGAAGGACGGCAAGGATGTCTGCGCCCTCTTTGCTTCAGAATCTGACCTTTATGTCATGAAAATCATCTGGTGGAACGCAAGCATTGGCGTTCATGTTGAAGAATGGGGAGTAGCCAGTCCCATGTCCGAGACGCAAATGCTCTACTCAGAAACTCAGCATGACGATGGGTCAGAGTTCCCTGGGGTCATTGGAAGTGGAGAATTCAATCTTGTCTCAGACACCGAGATGACACTCGTGCAGGTCGGACAGCTCGTAGATGGATCTACCGCTGGATTCAGCACTTCACTGGAGAAGGTTGATCGAATACCGGAGATTCCAGTTCCCGTGAGTTATCCGACAAACTGATCCGGCGAGAAATCAAGGATTCGTCAACGCGACGCCGACGGATGCTCCTCCGGTGGGGGTACTGATGGAATTTGCCAGAAAATAAACTGGTTGTCATCTGGTTGGATCGATCCTATACTTCACACATGACCGTCACCGTGGGTGCATTCGAGGCCAAAACACACCTTTCCGAACTCCTTGCAAAGGTTGAGGAGGGTGAGGAGATCACGATTACCAAGCACGGCAGACCTGTTGCGCGACTCATTCCTGTTGCGGAGTCGCCCTTAAGCCGTGACTGGTCAGCCTTCTGGGAAAAGGTGGATACGCGAAGGGTGACTCTCACCCCCGGCACATCCATCAAGGCAGACATTGAGGCCGGAAGACAGTGAAGTCCTTTATTCTCGATGCCTCAATTGCCCTCGAATGGTTCGCAGCGGATGCAACACCCGATGCGTTGGCCAGAAGATCACTTCTCGATGACCACGTCGCTCTCGTTCCCGCTCTCTGGCGCTTCGAGGTGATGAACGCGGTCACTACCTGGCTGCGACGAGGAGACATTTCTTCAGCAACGAGCGCGATGATTCTCAACGACATCATGGCGGTACCCTTCGGGACATTGGATGAAGGCAATCCTGAGTTGATCGTTTCCCTCGCGGTGACCCACAGCCTCTCGACCTATGACGCCACGTATCTACACCTCGCAATGATTACTGGCGACCCGCTCGCAACACTCGATAGAGCATTGATCACAGCGGCGAAGAAAGTCGGCGTTGTATGCCTGTGAAGCAAGTGGTCGCGGGCGCAGTCTTAGCTGAATGTGGGCACGATAACTACGCACGTACGCCAGAATAAGGATTATGGGAGAACCTCGGGTATCAGCAGCAGGCGGCCTAGCAGCGATGCGTTACGTCTTCGCGCGCGGGCGCGAAGTGGGAACTCTCGAGTTGTATCGGCGGCTTCGCAGTCGCAATGCATGCAAGACCTGTGCTCTTGGGATGGGCGGGCAGCAGGGCGGCATGGTCAACGAAGCCGGCCACTTTCCC
>Ga0075467_10002768_pt1 | contig 13723 bp, 16 predicted proteins | sample DEB08_DNA_9_FD_75067 | JGI IMG/M metagenome (GOLD analysis project Ga0075467, IMG submission 75067) | Aqueous microbial communities from the Delaware River and Bay under freshwater to marine salinity gradient to study organic matter... | ecosystem: Environmental > Aquatic > Marine > Coastal ...
AAAAGTGACAAGATTTACTCAAAAAGTAAAAAAGAATCCAACTTTAACGGACTATATGATTATCCTTGCCTTAGCTTTTGGAGCCGTTGGTTTTGGTCATTTTACTGCAAAATATCTAGCCGAATTTTTCAGTAATGTTGTTGCTGGTATTGAATCTGATATTATGAGAAATATTTTTACTTTCTTAGGATCTCAATTTTTCTGGCTGGTAAGTATTTCTACAATAATTGCTGTTTTACTATCCTACACAAAAGCAAGAAATTATGAAGGTGCTGGTGCAAGTAAAATCGGAAGCATATTCATTTATGTATTGGTTGCAACCATTGGTATGAAAATGGATTTAGGGATGATTTTTGATAATTGGAGTCTCATCGTAATTGGAATTATTTGGATGAGTATCCATGCCGGCTTATTAATTTTAGTTGCAAAATTAATTAAAGCTCCCTATTTCTTTTTGGCTGTGGGTAGCCAAGCCAATGTTGGTGGTGCTGCCTCTGCTCCTATTGTTGCACAGGCCTTTCATCCATCCTTAGCAACCGTTGGAGTTTTATTAGCTGTTTTTGGGTATGCTATTGGTACAATTGCTGCCATTGGATGTACTATTTTATTAGAATTAGCCGCTCCTATTTAAATAGAAATCTGCATATTTGCAGCCTAAAGTTTTAGAGATTATGAAAAAAGTATTGGTGGTGTTTTTATTGTTAATAATTGTAGCATGTTCTAAAGAAAAAGAACTAGGAAATATGATTATACAAGGGCAAATAAAAGGGCTAAAAAAAGGAACCCTATACTTACAAAAAATGAAAGATACAGCTATCGTATCTGTAGATTCCATTGCTTTATTTGGGAATGATCTTTTCACATTAACAGATAATATTGAGTCTCCTGAAATGTACTACCTAATTCTAGATGACAACAATACACAAAATAGAATCTCTTTCTTTGGTGAAGAGGGCACTATTAGAATTAATGACAAGGTTGATAAATTTGGTATTAGCCCAGAAATAGAAGGTTCAAAAAATCAAGTAATATTTGATGATTATAGAAAAATGGCTAGTAGATTTCAAGGAAAACAATTAGACCTTTTAGCCGAAAACCTACAGGCTCAAAAAGACGGTGATGTGAAAAAATCTAAATCCTTGAGAGCAAAATCTGAAAATGAGATTCGTAAAAAATATATCTACACTATAAACTTTGCCCTAAATCATCCAGATAGTGAAGCTGCTGCCTACATAACATTAACGGAGTTAGTAAATGCGAATGTAAAATACTTAGATAGTATAAATAACACCTTAACAGACAAAGTAAAGAAATCTTTATACGGTCAAAAATTAGCTTCTTTCATTACAACAATTAAAGAAACAGAAAATTAAACTGCTTTTTTAAACTTCGCAGTTTCTGTGAAAAATTGAGCAATTTTCTTAGGTGGTGTAATGGTTTCCCAGGTTGTATAATCAAACCAACAAATTTCTGTAATTAATGTTGCAGACAATTCACTTCTACTATTATAAAAATCGACTGTTACAAGTGACTTATTCCCTTCAAAGGTAGCAGAAGAGATAATATTTAACCGAACGCAAAAAGTTTCTGTAAACATTAATCTTTTTTGATTGATTAACCTGTCGTTACTTTTTTGCCATCCAATTTTTAAAGCGTTCAATTTTAGTTTTGAAAAACCATTATCAAGTAAAAAAACTTCAACAATTTTTGATGAGTATCTCAAAAACGAAGCATTTTCCATCACCATAAAATCATTTACATCTTCTCCTTTAACTTTAAAATTTCTAGCAAACATCTATTTAAATTTTAGTTTTTATTTTATAAAAAACAGCTCGCCATAGTATATGACGAAACTGTTTTCCTACTATAAACAACCATTTTCCCAACCAAAAGAAAATAAATTTAAACTGTATTATATTAACTATTAAAAGATCCACCGATTATTAAATAGTTATAATTTATTTTGATTTTTCCTTTTTTTGCCCATCATCTGTTTGTTCAAAAACTTTATTTATCAAACTAAAATCAGAATAAAAAATCAACAATAAATCTCTAATACAATAATTTTTGGTTGTGTTAATGTTTATTGATAGGTTAAATAAACAACCCATCTATTAGATTAAAAAAATGAAGTGGATGAGAAGGAAAAAAAACTCTTTAAAGGGAAAAAAAAGGATTAAAGATTGGGAATTAATTTAAAAAAAGTAAATAAAAGAATGTGAGTAAAACTTATATATTTAACCATTGTTTAAACTCTGCGGCTTTATTTTTACTAATAATAATCTCTACTTCAGCATCCGACTGAAGGACTATTTTAAGTTGACTATTACCATATTTAATAATTTTATCTATTGCTTTTATACCTATAATAAACTGCCTATTTGCTCTAAAGAAAAGCAACGAATCTAAATTTGTATAAACATCATCTAAACTAGCATTTGTAGTTGACTTCTTCCCATTAAAGCAAACCACATAAGTAATTGTATTTTCAGTATAAATATGAGAAATATCTTCAATATTTATTGGAACTAACTCATTTCTAATATATGTTAAAATTCTTTTCTTATTGATATCTGATGATACCTCTGCCTCTTCAACTGTATCAGGTTTTTTGACTACCTCTTTTTTATAAGTAACTAAATCTGCATTTAATTTAGAAAGATTAATCACTTCAGAAGCTAAATCAGAATTTTTAACTTCTAACTGTTTTTCATAACGACTTCCAATAAACCTAACTGCCAAAAACGACAATAGAATTATTAAAACTCCCATAATAGTAAAGATGATATAAAAATTATATTTAAGATTATTTACTTGGCTAGTAACTTTACTCACATTTACATTGGCTGCTACAATCCAATCTGTATTTTGTAATGGAGTGATAAAGATAACCTCGGACTCTAAAGCTGTATTCTCTGCATTAGGCATTTTTCCGTTTACTAATAAATCATATAAATCTTCAGAATTATTTTTTTCTTTTAAAGAGGAAAGTAATAGTTCATTAGATTGCACTATCTGCCCTACTTTTGTTTTATCTGGATGACAAACTTCTTTTCCAGACCAATTAAAGATACTCAAAAACCATGTTTGAGAATCGGTTCCTTTAATTGTTTTTTGAATTTGATCTACAATCGTCTGTTTATCTAGACCTGCAGCTAACTGAAAATCAATTAGACTAGCCATCTCTTTTACTTCTCTTTTACTAGATTCAACTTGTATTTCTATCAACTGATCTACACTAGCTTTAATAAAATAACGTGAAGAGAATGATGCTATCAATAGAAAAACAATAGCTATTGATAAAAATGTTGAAAAATATAATCTATCTTTTTTCATTGGTCTGAACTCAAAAAACGTATTCATTTTTGAATTTTAAAAATACATTTTTTTAATTTAGAATAATAAAAAATTAAGATTTTTGAACTAGCATTCCTCCCTTTTAAGTCCATATTTTCCTTTTTAAATACCTTTCTTATTATTCTTTTTAAAATTCATGTTTCTTTGTAGGCAGGTAATAAGTCTATTTATAATAAATCGGTTACTATTTGAATAGGGTTATATTGTATTAAAGAATGAGAAAAAGCGTCAAAATAATATCTCTTGCAGTATTTATAGTTATAAATATCTGCATTTATATATCTCTAAATTTATCAGATATAAAAGCTATAGATATCAACAAGGCTTTAACATTTAAAAACACAGAATCTGAGGTTTTAGTTGCAAATTTTATGACTGATGAAAAACAGGCTGATGAGATTTATACAGGAAAAGTTATTGAAATTACGGGTACTGTAAAAGAAGTTTCTTTTTTAAACAATCGAAATACACTAATATTGCAAGGTAAAGACAAGAATTCTGGAGTTATCTGTGATATGAATGCCAACCAAATTGATGCAATTCATAAAATATCTATAGGAGACAAAATAACTGTAAAAGGTATTTGTAAAGGATTTTTAAAAGATGTAGTAATGTTAAATTGTATTATAATTACCAACAACTAAATGAATAAATTATTACCTTTTTTCTTTTTGATTTTGTTTTTCTCAGACTATGATACAAAACCTGATCAATACATTGCAAGATTAGGTCAAGTTTCATTTTTCTCTTATACTTCAGTTGAAAACATTGAAGCTAAAAACAATCAAGTATTAAGCATCTTAGACCTTTCTAAAAATGAAATTGGTATTAGTATGTTGATGCGAGGATTTGTTTTTAAAAAATCTTTAATGCATGAGCATTTTAATGAAAGTTACATAGAGTCAGATATTTATCCAAAGGCAACTTTTTCTGGAAAAATTATCGATTTTGATGCAACTACTAAAGAACCTCAAACTAGAATGATTATTGGTGATTTAACTATTCATGGAATCACCGAAAAAGCTGAGATTAAAACTACTATTGAGCTTATCGATAACCATTATGTTTTAACTGGTGAGTTTAGTGTTTCTATTAAAAATTTCGACATTAAGGTTCCGCCTATACTATCAAGTAATATCGCTAAGAACATTTCAATAAAGTTCAGATTTGAATACAATCGTTATGAAGAATAAAATCCAATACATCGTTTTTATATTATTTTTTGGGATGCTCTCTTCTATCAGTGCTCAAGATTTACTAGATAAGTTAGATAACGAATTTCCAGAAAACTCATTATATACATTAGCTACATTTAAAACAACAAGAATTTCAATTGGTCAATCTATAGAAACAAGAGCCAAAGGTGGTTTAGAAATTTCAGTCATTAATCGTTTTTGGAACAAACCCAATAATGAAAATACACAACGGTTTTTAGCGGATGAAGTAAATACCAGGTTTGCCATAGATTATGGAATTTCTGATAGGTTTACAATCGGATTTGGAGCCTCTACATTTGATGGATTAGTAGATGGATCACTTAAATATAGATTATTCAGACAACGTTCAAATACCAGAAAATCTTCTGTGAGTGTCACATTATTTCAAAACATTTCTTATGATGATAGAGCACTTGACAATATATCAATTATTGGATACGATAATAATTCAGCTAAAAAATTTGCATACACTTCTCAACTTCTAATTGGTAAAAAGTTTAATCAAAAATTTTCTGCTCAGATTTCACCAACTTTTGTACATAGAAGCTCTTCTGATATATCTAATGACCCAAACAATCAATTTGCTATTGGGTTTGGTGCCAGACATAAAATAGGAAGCCATACTTCTGTAGTATCAGAGTACTATTATGTTGCTAATCCAATGAAAAGTTTTGATACCTATAATGCTTTTGCTGTAGGAATTAATTGGGAAGTAAGTGACCTAATGTTACAGTTTAATATCACCAATGCAAGAAATGTAGTTGAAGATGCTTTTATTACAAAAACTAGGAATAATTTTAATTTCCATGATGGAAATTTTCACTTTGGATTTAGTGCAACATTGATTTTACACACCAGAAAAAACAAGTTAAACTAGTTAGTTTTTGACTTTTAAACTCCATTCAAATTCAAAAGTACAAACAGATATTCCTTCTGAATTAAAACCTTCAGATTTCATAGTAATTACTTTTCCATCTCCAGTTTTTGAGGATGCCTCTATAGCATTAGAGACAAGATCACCATCATGACATTCGAATCTAATTTTACCTGTTGCTTTTTTTGTAAAACTCCCATTTTGATGAGTAACCAACATGGAAACATTTTTGCCTGAATTTTCTATTCCTTTCATGACTAAAACACCTGTAGATAATTCTGCTGCCATTCCTTGAGCAGCCCAAAACATCGATTTAAAAGGATTTTGATTAATCCATCTATGCTTAATTTTTACAATTGCTAATTTTTCATCAAAAGAAACTGCACGCACACCGCCAAGATATGCAAGAGGCAACTTAAACAACATAAAACTATTGATTTTACTAGGCGTAATCTTCATATTAGAACAAATTATATTGCAATATAACGATAAATTTTCACCTATATTAAGAAAATAATAGTGTTAAAAAAATGTTAATTATAGTACTATGTATTGCACAATACCTTCTTTAAGACATATATTTGCATAAGAAAGTATTATATAGAATAATAATCATGACACAAAACAAAGAAAATACCAATGCATTTTTAATACACATATCTGCTTTTGCTGGATATTTATTTCCATTTGGAAGTATTATAACTCCACTCATTATTTGGCAGACATTAAAAGATAGAAGCACATTTTTAGATCAACAAGGAAAAGAAGCTGTAAATTTTAATATCAGTTATAGTTTATATATGATTTTGGCTAGTATTATTGTCATTCCTTTTTTTATTGGAAGTTTCTTCAGCCGTCATGGAAATAATTGGAGTCATAATTTTCACTTCGATTATGACTTTGGTATAGATAATTTATTTGGCCTTATAGGATTTACATCCTTGGTAGGAATCATAGGAATTATAAAAGTTGCATTAATTATTTTGGCTGCTATTAAAGCAAATAAAGGTGAGGATTATAAATATCCTTTCACTATAAAATTTATAAAATAACAAACCACATGAAGATAGAAAACACAAAAGCACAAATGCGAAAAGGAGTGCTAGAGTATTGCATCTTATCCATTTTACAGCATGGAGACGCATATACTTCAGAAATTCTTTCTACGCTAAAAAGTGCAGAAATGATTGTGGTAGAAGGAACCATATATCCATTATTAACGCGTTTAAAAAACGCAGGACTTTTGTCTTATCGATGGGAAGAATCTACCTCAGGGCCACCAAGAAAATATTACGTTTTAACAGAAAACGGAGGAATGTTTTTAAAAGAATTAAACAAAACATGGAGCAATTTAATTAATGCTGTAAACCAAGTAACGAGCAAAAAATCAACGAAAGATGAATAAGACAATCAATATAAATTTAGGAGGATATTTTTTCCATATCGATGAGACTGCCTATCAAAAACTAAGAAGGTATTTAGATGCGATTTCTAAATCACTTAGTGATGATCCGCAAGGAAAAAACGAAATTATTTCTGATATAGAAACTCGTATTAGTGAGTTATTATCTGAAAAAATAACAGATGCTCGCCAGGTTGTTAATGAACAAGATATCAATGATATCATAAAAATAATGGGAGAACCTGAAGACTATGCAGAAAGTGAAGAAGGTTATGCTGAAACTAAATCAACCTATCAAAGAAGAACCAATACATCTAAAAAACTATTTAGAGACAGAGAAGATCGATTTATTAGTGGAGTCGCTTCTGGGATTGCTCATTACTTTGATGTAGATGTTGTTTGGATAAGAATTGCATTCATATTAACTACTGTTTTTACTGGAATTGGACTTATAGGATACATCGTTTTATGGATTGTAACTCCAGAAGCCAAAACTACTGCTGAAAAACTGCAAATGGAAGGTGAAAAAGTAAATATTGACAACATTGAAAAAAAAATTCGTGAAGAGTTTAGCTCAATGAAAGAAACCATTGAAGATGGTGCAAATAATGTCAAAAAAAAAGTAAATGATGGATTTCAAAAAAACGGAAAAAAAGCAAAATCTGGTTTTCAAGACTTCTTAGATACTTTAGGTAAAATTATCGTTACATTTTTTAATGTGATTGGTAAGTTTATTGGAGTCATTATAATTATCACATCTGCTGTTGTTTTAGTTTCGCTTATCATCGCTTTATTCTCCGTAGGAAGTTTTGAAATATTAGGATTTGGTGATGAATTTATCAACTTCCCTACATTCATATATGATTCTTTAATACCGTATTGGATATTAGCAATTGCACTGTTAGTTTTAATTGGATTTCCTTTCTTAATTCTATTTGTTTTAGGACTTAGAATTCTATCGAACAATGTAAAACAGTTTAGTAAAACAACCTCTTTTACGCTTTTAGGAATCTGGATTGTAGCCTTATTTCTACTAATTTTCACAGGATTAGAATTAGGAACATCTAAAGCTTACAATGGCAACAAAATTGTAACATCTGAATTAACTGTTCAGAACACTGATACTCTAAATCTAAAAATGATTAATGATGATGATATTTTTTATAGAAGTAATTTAAGAAGAAGTACCAGTAGAGAAATTGTAACAGATAATGGCATTAAAAAAGCATATTCAAACTATATTAAAGTCGATGTAGAAAAAAGCAACTCTGATGCAATTTCAATAAAAGTTAGAAAAGTTTCAGAAGGTAGAAATAGAAAACATGCAAAAGAAAATGCTGAAAACATAGAATATAATTACACCCTTGAAGGAAATGATTTAACCTTAAACGCTTTTTTCTTGTCGAAACTAAAACATCGATTTAGTGATGAAACAGTCTATGTAACAGTCTATCTTCCTGAGAATAAAGTTATCTATTTTGATAATACTACCAGAAACTTCTTACATACTATTTATGATGTAGACGGAATGTATGATAGTGATATGATCAATCATCATTTTAAAATGACTAGTGATGGATTAGATTGCTCTGACTGTATTGAAGAGGTTGAAGAAAAAGAATTAGAAGAATAAATTACAGTTCATCAATATAATTAAACAATTGGGTAACCTAAATTATAAATACAGCGTCTATATAAAGACATTTGTATCATAAAAATTAAAAAAATGAGAACATCAATCATCAAATTATCAATCGTATTATTTTTAGCAACTATTGCTACTTCATGTAACATAGACATGTTAAACCGAGTAGAAGGAGACAGAAACGTCATTTCTGAAAAGAGACAAATTAATGAGGACTTTACTAAAGTAAAAGTTAGTAGTGGAATTGACTTATATATTAAACAAGGAAGCAAAACCTCATTAACTGTTGAAGCAGATGAAAATTTACACGATATTATTATCACTGAAGTAGTAGGCGGAAAGTTGAAAATTTATACCGAAAAAAATATCTGGAGAGCTAAAGCTAAAAAAGTATACTTAACAGTAACGTCTTTAGAAGAATTAACAGCCACTAGCGGAAGCGATGTTATTTCGGAAAGCATCTTAAAAGTAAATGACTTAGAAGTAAGTACTAGTAGTGGAGCAGATTTAAGAATAGAAGTTGAAGCTAACTATGTTGTTTCAAGTTCAAGTAGTGGATCTGATTTAAGAATCAGCGGAACTGCAAACACGCATGAAACTAGTGCATCTAGCGGAAGCTCAATTAAAGCTTATAGTCTAGAATCTAAAGATGTTACCGCAAAAGTGAGTAGCGGTGCAGACATCGGAGTCTTTGCATCAGAATCTATTAATGCGAAAGCAAGTAGCGGAGGAGATATCAGGTACAAAGGAAGCCCTAAAAAAGTATTTAAGAAAACTTCTTCAGGCGGAGGAGTATCTGCAAGATAATCAACTAAATCAACAACCAACCATATTAAAATGAATACATTACTAGAATTATTTAGAAGTAGTTTTGTTTTTAAAATCTTCATAGGTCTTTCAACATTTGCATTATCATTGGTAATCAACACCAGAGAAATCAATGTAAATCAAAAAGCAGAAGTTACTTTCTCTGAGAAAAGTTTGCATCAAAAAATATTAGAAATAGACAATGCATACTTTGAAGCTTATGCAAAAACAATTCAATAAAATAAACATATTAGAATAGCTAACTCTAATATTTAGTACTAATACTTGGTTTTATTAGTTTACTTGGTAAGAAGTCGTTTCGAAAGAAGCGGCTCTTACTTTTTTTTCAAATGTTCTTCAATATCAGCAAGGTGATGTTCTAGAGCCTCGGAAGAAATCTGTATTTCTCTTATCAATAAAGCTAGAGAAATAATTAGCATGATAAGTGCGATCCCAAACATCCAAACTGCTATTATCTGATAGTCGATATAAATTAAGAACATCGTTAATACACATAATAACAAACTTCCAATTCCGAAAATTTGCATCCATCGAGTTAATGTTAATCTGAGTTTTAAATTCTTAATTTGTCTAAGTAATGACTCATCTTGTTTATCTAAATAAATATCATGTAAGTTTCTAATGACTGCAGCATAAGAAAGAAATCGGTTGGTGTAAGCCAACATGATTAAAGAAATTGCTGAAAATAATAATGCTGGTGTAGTTAATGTTAGTGCTTCCATAAGAGAACAAACTTAAATATTTTCAATACTTTTAGGTCATGAAACAATGTATTATTTTTTTCATTCTTATTATTAGCTATAATCTCAGTTGTCAAACACTTAAAAAAGGTTTTTCTTATCTGTCAGATATTGATGCAACCATTCAATCTGATTTGCGTTATTTAACTTCAAATAATTTTATAGGAAACCCTATTGATGGTTATCAAAAAAAGAAAGTAATTCTATCGACACCAGCTGCAGAAGCTCTAAAAAAAGTACAATCTAAATTAGTCTCATTTGGATTAAGTCTTAAAATTTTTGATGCCTACAGACCACAACAAGCAGTAGATCATTTTGTGCGCTGGGCTAAATTGGTGAATGATACTTTGATGAAAAAATCATACTATCCAGATGTCAAAAAGAAAGATCTTTTTGCTTTAGATTATATTGCCTTTAAATCTGGTCATACTAGAGGAAGCACAGTAGACTTAACTATCATTGATCTCAGTACAAAAAAAGAGTTAGACATGGGAAGTTTTTATGATTTTTTTGGAGAAGCCTCTCACCCATTTTACAAAAACCTCTCTAAAAATCAACGTTCTAATCGCCTTTTACTTCGCAATTTAATGTTAGAAGCAGGATTTATTCCTTATGCAAAAGAATGGTGGCATTTTACTTTAAAAGAAGAACCTTATCCAAATACTTACTTCAATTTTTCAATTAAATAAGTAAGTTTTAACAAAATCTAAACGACAAGGTATCATATCGGCATTATATTTGTAAAGTATATATATCAAACAACTGAATATTTTGAAACTTACTAAGAGCATCTTTTTCTTATTAATTCTAATGTCTTTTTCGGCTTTTAGCCAAAAGGATACTATTGTTGATTCTGATAAAAAAAAGGAGAAAAAAGTAATCTTAGCCTTACCTTCTTCTAAAGAAATAAAAAAACCAAAGTCATTAAAAAATGATAATGAAAATGGGTTTAAAAAAGCATATGCCAAAAAGAAAGAAGCCGATGCCAAAAAGAAAAAAGAAGAAGATTTAAAAAACAAAGGAATTCTCACAGCTGCTAAAATTTCAGAAGAACGTTTTTTAAAATCTTGGAAAAAAATAAATGCTCCGTACCCAGTTATAGATCAAGATCTAGGAAGTTTTAGAACGCAATCTAAATCAGTAAGAATTATCTGTAGAGACTTTCAATATCCAGATGGTGATCGGGTTACCATCATGATTAATGATATTCCAGTAATAAGGAATATCACTCTTAAAAGAGCTTATCAAGCGTTTGATTTACCATTACAAGTAGGTCTTAATAAAATTGCATTTATTGCTTTAAATCAAGGAACTTCTGGTCCAAATACAGCAGGTTTTAAAGTTTTTGATGATTCCGGAAACGTTATATCATCGAACGAATGGAACCTAGCAACAGGTGCTAAAGCCACTATTCTCATAGCAAAAGATAAATAATTACACCAAGCGAAAACGTTGTAATTAATTTAATTCCCACTACTTTTTTTATTCTACTTAAATGATTTATTTTTGTAATAAGAATCTGCTATTTTAGCAAGATTTCTAATTCGAAAACAAACAACAAAAAAGAATGAAAAAAGTCACCAAGCAAACCTATATTAATTGGTATAAAGACATGTTATTTTGGAGAAAATTTGAAGATAAATTAGCTTCAGTTTATATCCAACAAAAAGTAAGAGGTTTCTTACACTTATATAATGGTCAGGAAGCTGTATTAGCCGGAGCACTTCATGCAATGGATTTAACAAAAGACAAGATGATTACTGCCTACAGAAATCATGTTCAACCAATTGGTATGGGTGAAGATCCTAAAAAGGTGATGGCAGAATTGTATGGAAAAGTAACTGGTACTTCTAAAGGTATGGGAGGTTCTATGCATATTTTTTCAAAAGAGTTTCGTTTTTATGGAGGTCATGGTATTGTAGGTGGACAAATTCCTTTAGGAGCAGGATTAGCATTTGGAGATAAATACAAAGGAAATGATGCTGTAACATTAACTTGTTTTGGTGACGGAGCTGCAAGACAAGGTTCTTTACATGAAGCTTTTAATATGGCTATGTTATGGAAGTTACCTGTTGTTTTTATCGTAGAAAACAATGGTTATGCCATGGGAACATCTGTAGAAAGAACTGCAAACCATACAGATATTTGGAAACTTGGTTTAGGTTATGAAATGCCTTGTGGGCCAGTAGATGGTATGAATCCTGTAAAAGTAGCAGAAGCTGTAGATGAAGCTATCCAAAGAGCTAGACGTGGAGAAGGGCCTACTTTCTTAGAAATGAAAACGTATCGTTACAGAGGTCATTCAATGTCTGATGCGCAACACTACAGAACTAAAGACGAAGTAGCAGAATACAAAAAAATAGATCCAATCACTCAAGTATTAGACATCATCAAAGATAAAAAATATGCAAGTGATGAAGAGATTGAAAAAATAAATCAAGAAGTGAAAGACATGGTTAAAGAGTGTGAGAAATTCGCAGAAGAATCTCCATATCCAGAACTTAGTCAATTATATGATGTTGTATACGAACAAGAAGATTATCCTTTTATCAAATAAAATATGGCAATAATAGTAAACATGCCTCGCTTAAGTGACACCATGGAAGAAGGTGTAGTAGCAACATGGCTAAAAAAAGTTGGAGATAAAGTTGAGGAAGGAGATATTCTTGCTGAAATTGAAACTGATAAAGCAACTATGGAATTTGAATCCTTCAACGAAGGAACTTTATTACATATTGGCGTTCAGGAAGGTGAAACATCTCCAGTAGATGCGCTTTTAGCAATTATTGGTGAAGAAGGTGAAGATATTTCAGGAATTTTAAATGGTTCTGAGTCAACTAAAGATGAAACAAAAGCCGAAGAACCAGTTAAAACGGAAGAACCAGCTAAAGAATCGAGCAATGCTGCAACAACAATTCCAAAAGGAGTTGAAGTAATAGCAATGCCAAGATTAAGTGATACCATGGAAGAAGGAACCGTTGCATCTTGGTTAAAAAATGTTGGAGACAAAGTTGAAGAAGGAGATATTCTTGCTGAAATTGAAACTGATAAAGCTACCATGGAATTTGAATCTTTCTATGAAGGTATTTTATTATTTGTTGGTATTGGTGAAGGTGAAAGTGCAAAAGTTGATAGTTTACTAGCAATCATTGGCCCAGAAGGAACTGATGTTTCTGGAATTGTTGATGCACACAATAACGGTACTTTATCTTCTGGTGATTCTGATGTAAAAGAAGAAACTCCAGCACAAGAAAAAACAGTAGCTCCTGATAATACTTCAACAACAAACGAAACTGAAGGAACTACAAATACAACTGGAGGAAGAATTTTTGCTTCTCCTCTAGCTAAGAAAATTGCAAAAGACAAAGGAATCAATTTAGCAGATCTAAAAGGTTCTGGAGAAAATGGAAGAATTGTAAAGAAAGATGTAGAGAGTTACACTCCAGCTGCTGCTAGTGTATCTACTCCTGCACAAGCGCAACAAAATTCTACTCCAGTAGCAACATTTGCTCCAGCTGGTGAAGAAGGTTCTGAAGAAGTGAAAAACTCTCAAATGCGCAAGGTAATTGCAAAACGTCTAGGTGAATCTAAATTTACGGCTCCTCATTACTATCTAACGATTGAGTTAGCTATGGACAATGCAATTGCTTCTCGTAAAAC
>Ga0075467_10002769_pt1 | contig 13721 bp, 12 predicted proteins | sample DEB08_DNA_9_FD_75067 | JGI IMG/M metagenome (GOLD analysis project Ga0075467, IMG submission 75067) | Aqueous microbial communities from the Delaware River and Bay under freshwater to marine salinity gradient to study organic matter... | ecosystem: Environmental > Aquatic > Marine > Coastal ...
TCTAGCGATTGCACTTGTGAGGGCATCTGCACATATCCGGCGTATATCGGCAGCAACACATCCGGCAGTGCGAGGAGTCAGTAATTTTGCCCATTCATCCACGACAAGTTGACTGTTAACAGTACTAGTATCGCTAGAAGATGGCATAGTTGATAGCCAGAATTTGAAGATGTCTTTCCTTTGAATCTGAGAAGGAGATGGCATTGTTATCAGTTTTTCAAATCGACCAACACGAGCAAGTTGTATGGGTAGTTCAGCCCACGATGAACGGCACAGACCAAGTATGAAACACGATGATCCAAATTTGTCAGATGCATGGTCAATAAGTTTCGCAATCGCGTTCATTGCCCGGAATTGTTCAGATTCGTGTTTTGAATCTGTTGTATCACTCTCTCCAAGTACGACGTCGAGATCATCAATTACTAAAAGCATAGATGTATTGTGAGATTGACCGAGCTGGTCTATGATACGACTTGAATCAAACGTAGATGATGCTTCTTCAAGTAGTATATCTTTCGTTGAAACTTTCACTGATGCTATTTGCTTCTTTTTTGTCAATTCATCTTCCAACCATGTCGCCATTCTTGTCTTGCCTACGCCAGCGCAGCCAGAGAGGATGACGGCAGTTGGTCTTCCGTCTGAGTTTCTAAATGCAGACAAATTCAAGAGCTCATCGAGAATGGAATCGTATCCTGGACAAGAGTATTGAGATGGTGCATTGTCAATCAATGGCGTTCCTATTTCTACTTTTGGCTTTGGTGATGTAAGTGTTACATTGAAGTTCATGCTCGGCAGGTGAACACACCGCAAGGAACTTCTCATGCTGCTGTCAATTCTATCTACCATGAAAAATGATGTCTCTTGAGTAGCGCTTCCAGCTTGGTTCTTGCCATGCTCTATCCCAAGAATTGTACCTGTTGCAACGACCGCATCGGAGAGCTTGTCCTGTAGTAGCAGTAGAATTGCTTCACTTTCATTGGTGGCATCTTTAAAGTATCTTCTAAACTTTTCGCTGTTGCTACACATGTAAAGGAGATTGATTGTGATTGTTTCATTTGCATTTGAGCTGCTCGTGTTTCTGTAATGTATATCTTCAATTGAAATCTTTTCTATCCAACCTTCACCCATATCCAAATTATCACTCTCAGTCACTCCGTAGCTTCTAATTTGGACGCAATGTCTAGTGTCTACATGATTGGTTTCTAGTGCATCACCGTATTTTGTTATTATCATGTTTTGTGAATGAAGAAGTACTTTCAATAGTATTGGATGAATTTTGATGGATTGCTTGCCTGATAGAGAAGGATCATTTTCAAGAAGAGTATTTTCTTCAGCTGGTGGCATGAGGTGAAGTAGAGTGCTGATCTGTGTGCTGCTTGATGGACTTAGATGAAGGATAGCAAAACAATCCACATTTTGACTGTCGCCGCCATTGCTTCCAACATCATTGGGCAAGAACAAGCGAACCAAGTCGGACGATGCGTGTGCGACATTCATCGTCGTGGTAGACAACCAAGGCACTGCTGCTTCTTTCTGGCTCGCAGCCGCTCTCCTTATGGATAGTGGAGGTAATGCTTCAAAGCGAGATGATCTACCACGGCACTGGTGCTTCTGTCTGTGCTCATATCATAGGCAGCGCTTTCCTTAAGTGAGCGGGAGATATGGCAGCTTATCTATGCAGCTACAACTTACCATCTGGCGCGCCACAAGCCACAACATCACCAAGATTTTTTTATCGCATGACAGGACGACAACGGACAACGGCATCATAATCGCATTGCATAATAACGGCCGACTACACAACCATGGACGAAGAGAACACTACAGCTGCTGCCGCTGATGCTGCACATGATACAGCAGAGCAATCAAATGATGAGTCGACTGCCGCTGTTCAAGAAAATGCCGACAGTGCACCAGCTGATGAAACGGCTTCAGGCGCAGATGCACCAACTGATGACACAAAAGACAAAGCCGCTTCCTCTGGGAGACCGAAGCGTGTGAGGAAAACAACCACTAACTACGTTCCTGAGGAGGAGATGAAGAAGGAGATGATCATCCCAGACGGCAAAGGCGAGAAGCTTGGAGAAATGCCGAATGTGGTGAACAAGTTTGGAGACGTCACATGGTCTACCCCGTGTTTGAAATCGTTGTACTACATTGTATTTGGAGTCGGCAAGAAAGCTGAGTTCAAGAAGCATCTCCTTCAATTCAATGGATTCAATTTCTCGGAGGAAAAAGAGGAGGCAGAACTTGACAAGGTGACACAAAAGGTAAGTTTCCTCTCGGATCGTTGTTAGTTAGGAGTGATATCAGTCTTTGTCATTTTCAACATAAACAATGTCTCATCTTAATTCTTCATTAATTAGATACACAAGCTCAAATTGGATCAATTGAAAGAAATCATGGATCTTTGTGACATTGATCGTTCTATGGATAGCTTTGAAGAAAAGAAGAACCCCGACAAAGATATGCTATCCACTCGCTTCTTGGAATGGTTACAGGAGCCCAAAGCAAGTGGCAAAAAGCTCAAGAAAGCTTCTGCAAAGAGAAAGAGTTCTTCTTCTGCCGCGGCTGCTAAGGCTCCCAAAAAGAAGTCGCCACCAAAGAAGGCAAAGAAGGAGGCATCGAAACCCAAAAAGAAGAAACAGACTGCTCAGCCTGCTGATGAGGATGAGGAGGTCAACATTCCGGGCGTAAGCACTGACAAAATTAGATCCAAGATTCAAAGCATTGTTGCCAACGCTGATAAGGACTCGGTCACTGTCAAGGACGTGAGGAAGAAGCTCGAGGACTGGTTAGACATGGATCTGCTCGAATACAAAAATAGCATCCGTGCTCTCGTCATGGATGCCATGTAAGCATGCGTAGAAGAAGATACATTACAACAGAATAATATCATATTGTCTCAATATTATCTCATCACCACACTAGTTGCGGCATATTTGTCTATTAATTATATTCATGAATTCGCAACCAAAAAATGTAGCACATCAATATAATATTATCAGAACAAACAGATGTTCTTAGGGAAAGATCATTCATCATTATTATATAATGCCCATTTCTCCATGAATATCAGATTCATCATCATCCACCATGGCAAGTTCTTCCGTCGCCTCCCTCAATTCTAATTCTTGCCTCTGTTCATTTGCTCTTCTCTTCGCTCGAATATAGAATGACGCAATGATAAGACAGATAGATGCAATCAATGCCCCGATAAATACGTAAACTACAGTAGGTGAGAGCGTACTGGCAGGCGTAGTATTCGTGGCTTGTCCCTTTGCCGCCGCCGCGGTTGTGGTTGCTGGGGTGGTTGTTGTGGTTGTTGGATCAGTCCCAGCGAGATATTCACAGTGAGCTCCCTCGAAGCCTTCATCACATGAACAATCCAAATGGAGTTGATTATCCGTCACAAAGCCCCCACAATCACCACCATTGGTACAAAAGGAATGTTTCGATTCACTGCCCAACACCATGCAACTTTTTGTCGCTCCATATTCACATACTAAACCGGCATACGGGTTTCCATCAACAACTGCCTTGGTACAGCTGCACGTATCCTCGCCCCCGTCTTCCTTGGACGGGACACACTTCCCCCCATGTAAACAATCCTTGGAACATTTCATCTCGCAATGCTGCCCAACGTAGCCGGTGCCTTTGCAATCGCAACTGGGCTGGTCGCCGAGTGTAGAGGAGGCGGGAAGCCAGTTGGTGTTGCTACTGTCTGAGGTTGGGTAGACGCATTCGCCGGAGTTGCAGCCACCGCAATCTGCGTCCGCCATTGTTTTGATGTTGTCGTGGATTAGTACTTACTAATACAGGAGTTGCTTGGAGGCAACGGCAGCTTTTTTGGTTTTTAGGAGTTTTTTTATCATGGTTTCATATTTTGGAGGGATTTTCTTGCAGTGTAAATCACATTATGTCACATGGCACATATCAAGTGACAGAGTGGAACAAACAACAAACGATGAACAACAAGATGATGATGTCGTCGTGAGTCGTCGTGAGTCGTCGTGTATATAGCTGGCCACTTGACGATGCGGCGTAGTTGTTGTTGGGAGAGGCGGACAATGTCGTGCTTGGTGGCGTTAGTCGTATCATTCATAAGTTGTGTTTCGTGTTGGAGCACACTTCCATCATCTGTACTAGAGTCACGGAGGAGAACTGTTTATAGAAGGATTATTCAACAATACAATAACAATGATGACAACGATAATGAATCAAAGGCATCGTCTACCAAAAATAAGGAGGGGCCAGCAATTCCAGTACGTCGACTTCTCTTGTCTTATACTCTAGCTGCTGGTACAGAGTATGTCTTGTCACAGAATTTCGTCAGGCCTGGTTTCAAGCGATTGCACCCTATGCAGTTCTTTGCAGCCTTGGGAGACCCACAAAGTCAAAGCGGTACAGGAGCCGAGAAGTGGGGTATTTGGGAGAGTGGTGATCCTGGTCCTCGCGGTATACCTTTTGATCAGTTTGGAGATACAATATCGAATGGAAGAAAAGTCTCTCCTGTTGGATGGGAGATTGACCCTAAATCGTTTTGGCTTGAAGAGCATGGGATATGGATGGAAGCTCCACGCTACAATCTGCAACCTGGTCGCTATTTGGTAACAGGAGGGCGTCTTCGGACAAGTGTGCTTACAATTCATCCTGCAGATGAGAATGGTGTCAAAAAGTGGTCTTTGGATGGAGGTGTATTGTATGATGTTACTCATTTACCTTGCCGCAGTGCTCTATATGTGGATGAAGGAAATGGAGGATCACCTTTGAATGCTAGAAGAGAAGACTTTCCCGTAACGCCTGGTGCTGAGATGCCACAAGTTGAAGGTTGTAAGAAGCAGGATTACGCTGTGCTGTTTGTAACCGGGGTGGAAGATGTCTAGCAGAAGAATTGCGTGCACAAAAATACGTCTTGCTAATGCTATAGCTAAAAAATGATTTAAGTCAAATGTTTTAGAGTGTACAATAGTTATCGACCTTCTACGAGGCGAAGTACTTAGGGTGAAGTGCTCTTGACTGTGAATAAGCGCTGCAGACCAACCGTGCTCCCTGAAGACCAAAGTGTCGGACTTCGTGCGTTGCACGTTGTACGCAGCTTCTTCGTTGATTGCCATGTTCTTGTGATAGGAAAAAATGGCCAACTAACTCAAACACACGATGTTACGAATTGTTACAGACACATGGACATTGTGTCAGCGAGCAATTAGCGAGCACTCACATTTGCAAAAACAAAAAATGGCAGCAACAATTATTGCCAATGATGCAATTATATATCAGCTAGATAATCAGTCAACAACAGCAGCAGTATCAACTACAACACCATGGCGGACGTACAATACTGGGACGACACCCTCAACGATGAAGTCCAAAGCATACAACAACTCATCTCCAGCGCCGAGAGTGGAGACACCATGAAAAAGGCATCCACACTCGATCGTGCCGAGAAGAAACTTCGTGCAGCCACTGGGACCAAAAAGTCGTACAAGATGGAAACACGTCTTGTGGCAGATCCTAATCAAAAACGAATGTACGAAAATAAATTAGAGAGGCTATCGGAAGATTTGGCAAGGTGTGCAAATGATATCAAGGCGATGAAGGGGGGGATGCAGCGAGGGGAGTTATTCGTCGGTGCAAGGGGGCAATCTAGTAATATGGATGGAAGTGAAATGAACGGGGTTGAGGCAGGTGATGTGATGATCAATGAAATGAATAATATTCAGGATAAAACAAAAGATTCACTGGCGAATACCAAGCAGATGGTAAAGGCATCAAAGGAGGTGGGAGAGGCAACGATGGGTGAATTGCTTCAGCAGAGGGAGCAGATACGAAATATTGATAATGAGGCTATGCGTATGGAAGACAATTTGCAGCGAGCGGACAAGTTAATAAAGGCGTTTGGGAAACGTATGGCGACGGATAAATTGATCCAATGCTTTGCCTGTATCAATATACTATTGTTGGTGGGTGTGATTGCTTATGTCGTTATTAAGGATAAAGTGAAACCTGAGGATGCAGGAGCACCAGCTGATCCCGTTGGGGGGCGGATGTTGAGAGGTTGGTTCTCTGACGAAGAAGAGGAAGGTCATGATTGGTGAACACAAAACACATTTCTGTTTGATATTGAAAATAAATGTAATTCAAAACTATTTCTTCCAATTTGTGTTAATTTACAACACTAAAGATTCACAGGACTCATGAAGCTTAAGATCCTGAATAGTCATAGTAAACTGTATCACTTTCCGTAGTTTGTTGGGCTTGATTTTGCGTCGGTGGTGGTGGAGGAGGAGGAGGTACTGCATGAGGGGCGTATTGCTGCTGTTGTTGATATGGCTGCTGGTATTGTTGCTGCTGGAATTGCTGTTGCTGATATTGTTGTTGCTGATATTGCTGCGGTTGGTATTGGTGCTGCTGTTGGTATTGCTGATGTTGTTGGTACTGAGGTACATTCTGGTAGGGAGTGGGTTGGGCATGTGCGAAATTTTGAGGAGGAGGGGCTTGATACATTTGATTTGGAGGATGACCTTGATACATTTGGTTTTGAGGATACCCTTGATGCATTTGATTTGGAGGATACCCTTGATACATTTGATTTGGAGGAGGATAGGCATAGTTAGGCTGTTGAGGATGTGCTTGGTGTACCTGGTTGTGGCCATTGCCTCCCTTCCAATTCCCTCTGTCACCTCTATTATTCCCTCTGCCAAAATCTCCTCTTCCAGATCCTCTTCCGGCTCCTCTTCCTCTGCTAGTGTCTGCCCTTTGATCGTTATTGTCACGAGCAGGTTTCTTCTTTCCTTTCCTTTTTGCCTGCCTCTCTTCCTCGTCATCACTATACTCTAACTCCTTCGCTCCAACCTCTTCATCGTGCATGTTAGAGGCATCACAGCCTTTGCCACTTACTCGAATGATTTGATCTGTATCAAGCAAGTTTGCATGGTCCATGAGACAGTACACTGCAGTACTAGAACATGACTTTATCATGGTGGTAAGTGTTCCAGCAGCATCCCACGGATCTTCTTTGGAATCACTTTCATCAGTATGACTCGTTTCTACTTCCTCTTCTAACGCTTCAATTGTAATCTCGTTGGAATCTGCCGTCGGAGGTGCTGCCGCCTCTTTGTCATCTAATGATTCTGCTGGCTGGTCTGGTTGCCCGTCTTCTTTCATTTTGGATGTGTCATCTGTTTTCGGTTTTGTATCTTTCTCTGGGCTGAATGTTCGCGGTTCTGGCAGACGAATCACATAAAGTGGCCTCTGCACAGGACCAAACACCTCCATTATCTTTCCAATAATTTGCAGAGAGTACGAAGTATTCAAATCACCACCCATTGGTGACGATGCAATGTTCCTCCCTTCTTCATCTTTCGTGGTGACGATTACAAGCATACTACCTTCGCCAAGCGCAACATTGAATAAGTTGTCATGTTGACTCTGTAATGGAGATGGAATGAAACTATCAACTACAATGGTACGTTGCTCGACGATATGAGAACGAACAGTCCCTGCGATTTTCAAACTGTTCCGGATACTCTCATCGACAACTATCCCACCGTCGTCATCTATTTTTGTGGCTATGATGTCATGTTTATTGCCGCCAACGCTGACATTTAACTTCTCAAGCTCAGATGTAGGACATGTGTATGGATCAATTTCATTTTCTGTGTGAGGACCTTTGAAGGTTGTTGACTTTTGATTTTTGGTGGATGACTTCTTTGCTGGAAGATCTTCATCTTCATCAAGCATATTTGCAAGATTTTCAGTGAGGTCAATGTCAGAGTCGTCATCATCGTCATCATCATCCGAGGCTTGTTTGTGTGTAGACTCTGCAACTTGGATATTGTTTTGTTTCTCCTCGTCTACATCATCACTATTCGTATCTTTCTGTGCTTCCGAGACTGATTTTTTGGGAGTATTGTCTTCTTCTTTATCAGCTTCATCTAAAGTTTTCTCCTCCTGTCCATCGACAACATCTTCGTCACCATCGCTATCATCATTATCAGCATCAGAGTCACTAGAGTCGGAAGTAGAATCATCCGAGTCACTTGAATCGTCCACTCCTGGCTGTGACGATGATGGATTGTTGTCATCACACCATGTCGAAGCCACAGCCATCGACGCAATCAACAAATCATCTACAACCTCCTCCTGTGCATGTTGTTGGAATGCTCTCCCTTGATTGTACTTCCGCTTGTCGTGGCTACGCATTGTTGTTTAGATGTGTGTAGATGCAGCGATATTCTGTAGAAGGAATCCACTCGCCCTATCATGATCTTTGTTGGTTGTGGTTGGTTTTGGTGGAATGGGAGCGAGAAAGATACGATGGGCGCGCCATTTTATTATCTATCACATCTTCTTCCCCTCTCTTTTTCCACTCTCGCCACATCCTTTGCATTTTTTTATTGACGAGAAGTGTGTCACCATGATGTCCTCCGCAGTAGCTGCTAGGAAAGCCGCTACTCGATTGCCTTTCTCAAAGCAATGGCTGAGCATTCGCCACTCTTCAGCAAGAGCAGCATCTGCATCTCTAACCACAGTTGAAGGAGATGATTCTCATATGCATAACGGTTGGGCAGCGTCACTCCTAGCCATAGCTGCGGCAACAACCGTTACCACTGTTATTGGGACAACCACCGCAACACCAACTCTAGCGGAAGCAAGGGAAGATATAGAAGAAGAAGAAGAATCTACAAGGATATTGAATTGGTCGGGCACTCATCACGTAGATCTTGCACCAGGGACCTATCACGAACCTGAAACTCAGTTAGAGTTGGAAGCACTTGTAGCCGACGCATACCGCAAGGGTCAACATATCCGACCTGTAGGGTCAGCACTCTCGCCCAATGGACTTGCATTCGACTCACGAGGAATGGTTTGTCTTTCAAATCTTGACAAGATTGTTGAAATCAACAAGGATGAAATGACAGTTACTGTTCAAGCTGGTGCTAGAGTATCACAAGTGTTGGATGCCTTGCGTCCACACGGATTAACATTGCCAAATCTTGCATCCATTGCCGAACAACAAATTGGTGGTTTTGTAAGTGTCGGAGCGCATGGTACAGGAGCTTTAATTCCACCCTGCGATGAATTTGTGACGGCATTGACAATTGTGACGCCTTCGGAGAATGGTGTTGTGAAAATGACGGAGGCTACTCATGGACAGCTGTTCCGCTTGGCAAGGCTTGGATTGGGTGGGCTGGGAATATTGAGTGAAGTCACACTCAAAGTAATTCCAGCACATCGTTTAGTGGAACAGACAAGTGTGTTATCAAGGTCAGAGGCTAAGAAACAATTGCCCACATTGCTCAAAAGGCATAAACATATCCGCTATATGTGGGTACCGTATGAAGACTGTGCGTGATGCTTCTGTCTCTGCATTATTGATCATACAGTCACACTCTCTAACATCGCTTTGCTATTGTTTGATTACTTTCTTTGAATGCTATCCAGGCGTCGTGGTCGTTACAAACGATGACGAGAATGATCTCCCTCTGTTGGGTCCTGGAACTGAGGTTAGTGATGGAAAGGGCGGAAAGAAAAAGATTGTCACTGCCGAAGATATCAAACCCAAGTTTTCAACAGATGAGCAATTCAAACCTCTTCGTGACTTACTGCGAAAGCTCCTTGCTAACAAAAACGATACATCTCTTGACGATGATATGATCAATGGAATGGGATTCGGTGATCTGAGAGATGTCATCCTTGCATCTGGAAACATGCTTGATCCTGATCATGTCAAGCGATGTAATAAGGCAGAGCACGCATTTTGGGCGAAGGCGGGAGGCATTGATTTGGCTCCCTCTGATCAGAAGCTTCAGTTTGACTGTGGAGGCCAACAGTGGGTGTATGAAGTCTGCTTTCCTTCAGGGACCTATGGAATGCCAGGGACTGCATCTATTGATTTCATGGAGGATCTCTTGAAAGAAATTGAATCGTCAGGTCTTCCTGCTCCAGCTCCGATAGAGCAGCGCTGGTCAAGTGGTTCTACATCACCCTTGAGCCCGGCTTCCGTAGGGCCGCAAGTGAATGAGTCTTACGACTCCAAGAACTCGTTATTCTCTTGGGTTGGAGTGATTATGTACCTTCCGTCTGAAGACTTTGATCCAACTGGGTACAGGCGTCAATTCATTACTGAATTCTTCAAAGATAAGTATTGCAAGTTAGTCCGCAAGGTGGGCGAAAAGTATGATATCATGTGCCATTGGGCAAAGTTGGAAGTATCGAACGATCCAAATGATTCGAATGCTGAAGTTGCTGCTAGCGTCCGTAAACATTTCGGACCATCTGTTGTTGCGGCCTTCAATTCTGCCCGAGATAAGTACGACCCAAAGAGGATTCTCTCCTCGTCGGTAATTGATCAGGTATTTGATCCGAAATAGTCCAACTAAATCATCCTATAACTTATCGACTGGAATAAACATCTGAGAATTACCACAGTAGACTTTGATGACTCTTTGATGAGGTATAAATTCGGGGGGGGTCTTCTTGGATTGGGAATGTATTGCAATCCTATTCAGACACATCATGTGCATCATGCAGCAACAAACGAATAACTCTTGAGTAGACCTAACAATTAGTCAGAGGCTTCGATACGCAGGACCTGCAAAATAAAAGTAAAACAAGAGAGTAACAGCTTGTGGGGAGCAAACCTTTCATTGGTAGAGCTCAAACTTTATTTATTTTCACAACTGAACATTCTGTATTTATTCGGATCCTTCTTCTCCGGCAAGCTTGATTGCACGGGCAACCTTCATACCAGGAGCCTTAACAACGCGGGCAACCTTGGTAGGAACAGCCTTAATACTTCCAGCAATACGAGTAATAAGTTCGATCTTGGAAGGTAATTTTGATATGGCATCAACACCAGCGGCATCATAATTGGTACCCTCAATGTTTCCCCCAAGAATGGAATGTGTCTCCTTCTTCGCATAATCCTTTGTGAATGAGTTGAATGCCTTGACGGAACCACCAATATCTTCCTCAATGAAAAACCACATGTTGGCGCCCTGAAGCATCTCACCGACGGGTTCATATTCAGTACCCTCGACGGCTCGTGACATAAGCTTATTCTTGATAACCTTGATGGTAGTTCCCTCGGGGAGGGATCTGCGCAAGTTCTGAGCTTCAGACACGGTAATTCCAGAAGCGGGAACAGTGAAAATCATCTCCGAGGAGTCAAGGAGCTCCTTGACGGTGGCAACAGTTGACTTTTTGCCATCGAGTGTGGTGGCTCCACCTCGTGCTCCGCCGAAAAGGGCGGTGCTGGACTGAGCCGGTCGGGCAGGTGCCGTGGTGAAGGCGGAAGCGGAGGCGGCCAAGCCTAGTAGAACTAACGATTGCTTCATGGTGATGTATTAAGTAATTGCACCGATGTAGCAAGGTGGTGGTTGTTGATGGGCGGAGTTCCTGGTGGCTTGGGCGAGCGAGCGAGGGAGAGCGAGGTTCGGGCTGACTTGCTCTGTGACGCACTTACTAAAAAAGCCATTTTGTAGGGCTGATGCGAGAGACGGCCAGAATCCCCATCTCCCTCCTCCCTTCCCTCTTCTCCTTCGGCAGGGCAGGACAGGCAGTCCCGGTCCTGGTCGTGTGTGTTCTCGTTCAAACGCATTGCTCCGCCTTTGGTGGAGAAGTGCAACAGCCTTTGTGTGGAGGCAAGGGAAGCTCATTCACTCTGCTGCTAAAAGTACAACGGTTCTGAAGGGTGCGCCTAACAATAAGGCGACAGTAATAGGGAGTAGTAGTACCATAGGCCGAATCGAGTAGTTGATGAAACAGCAACGCCTCGATGATCTTGGACAAATGTACTGATGCTTGCGGCTATTTTGCTGCCGTAGCAGCGGCCATCTGCTTGGGATCCTTTGGTGTTCCAGCAAAATCAAAAGTGGTCACAAGACTGGATGCCGACCCGATGGTCATTCAAACTTATAAATCAACATGGGCCTTCTTAACGTGTTGGCTGGTCGTTTTGTCGGGAGAGCCTGTAAAATTCACATCATGGGGAGTTGTGTCTGGAATCTTTTGGGTTCCGGGCGGTATCGCTGGTATATATGCTATACGCAACGCTGGGTTGGCCATTGCTGTAGGGACATGGTCATCTATCATTGTTCTTACTTCATTCTTTTGGGGTATCGGGGTATTTGAAGAGCACGTACGTTCTGAATTAGGAGCTTGTGGCGCATGTCTAACTTTGGTCGTGGGTCTAGTTGGTATGTCAAGATATTCAAAGCCACCAAATAGAATAAAAGAGGTTGATGATGAGAAAAAAGATGGTGCATTATATGAAGAGATAACTCGCGTTCCGTCGGGAAATGATTTGGATGTAGATATTAGCAAACGAACTGTATCAAGGAAAGCGTCGAGGGGAAAGAGTGATGCTGCAAATACTGGTAATAATGAAACAAAGCCTCCGTCACCATCGCGCGCGTATCTTGAAATTGAAGCTGAAGCGTTGCTTCAAGACGATAATGCAGATGAGGATGTAGATGCCCAAGAGAAACAACAAAAATCTATATCCATCATGGGACAATTCACAGTAACTAAACGCGAAATGGGGATCATCGCTGCAGTATTTAATGGATTGTGGGGAGGCACAAATCTAGTCCCACTACACTATGCAAGTCACGAAGGCTTCGGCGGGCCGATGTATGTCATCAGTTTCGCTTGTGGGTCCATGCTGGTCACAATCGCCCTATGGGTAATTAGATTCCTATACGAGTTGTATCGGCTAGATGGCGCGGTATTGAAGGCTTTTCACGCTCTGCCACCTTTGCATATTCGTCAAATGTGGATACCAGGGACTCTGTCGGGAATATTGTGGAGTGCTGGGAACTTCATGTGCATTATTTCTGTAACCTTCTTGGGACAAGGCGTGGGATATAGCTTTACACAGGCATCAATGCTTATTAGCGGTCTCTGGGGCATCTTTTACTTTCATGAGATAGGTGAAGATATGATAAATCGATGGCTTGCTTCTGCGGTTGTTGCACTTTGTGGTATTCTTTGGCTCAGTTACGAGCATGCAAAGTAATGTGCTAAGCACTGCAATATTACAATTCACTACTGTCGCATTATTTTAGCATATCTCGAGCTTAAAGAGCAGGCAAGCTTGTTCGACAGATTGGACATTCCATCTTAACATCCATCCACTGCTCAAGGCATTCTCGATGGAAAATGTGATCGCATGGTGCAAGCATGTAGCCTTTGTTGTCAGTGACATCTATTTCATTGTAGCAAATGACGCAATCAAGAGTGCATTCTTCACCAGTATCTTCACTCATTGATTCTGTTCCGTCTGATAGCCCTCGATTGCCACCTCCTCTGCGATTTCGCGTTCCGCCGGATGCGGTAGTGGGGTCGAATTCAATATCAGATGATGTTGCTGTCTCATTGGAAGAGTTGCTGGGTGGTCGAGGAAGAAGAGCAGCCGGTATTGGTCTGCTGTAGTCGAACTTTGGTGGCAAAAATCTTTGTGGAATCATAAATCGTGTGCCATATTTACTCTGTCCAATGAGTATAGCGGTTTGCAAAACTATCCACGCGATTAAAATCTCGCACATTGCTAAATCAGTGGGAAATTCCGAATTGACTTCCTTCAAAAAGTTATTCTTCACAGCAAAGACATATAGCGGGGCGATTGCTCTAGTCAAGCTCATTCCGTAGATGTAGTGATGATGCATCGGCTTCTTGTACTCTGAATAAATATTCCAACAAATTTGTGGCACCCA
>Ga0075467_10002771_pt1 | contig 13715 bp, 9 predicted proteins | sample DEB08_DNA_9_FD_75067 | JGI IMG/M metagenome (GOLD analysis project Ga0075467, IMG submission 75067) | Aqueous microbial communities from the Delaware River and Bay under freshwater to marine salinity gradient to study organic matter... | ecosystem: Environmental > Aquatic > Marine > Coastal ...
GATGAAAATGAACCACTCCCATATGCTACAGCTAAAGTAAGTTATGCAGGGAATACAATTGGAGATGTATCTGATTTTGATGGGAGATTTACAATAAAACCATTACAGCCAGGCACCTATTTGCTAGAAGTTTCTTTTGCTGGAAAAGAACCAAAAAACATAACGCTTGAAGTAAAATCTGGACAAATAGCTTTAAGAGATACAGTTTTTCTTTCAATAGGACTTATGAAAGAAGTGAAAATTTTTGCTAACACAATAAACCCATTTGAAGTTAATAAGCCTACGGTAAAAGGTGAAAAATTAAAAGAAATGGCTGTACTAAGAAATTCAGGAGCATTATTAGAATCAATTGCTGAAGGAGCTATAACTTTTAATGAAGGAACTGGAGAAGTATATTTTAGAGGATCTCGAAGTAATGGAATTATAACATACTTAGATGGCATGAAAATAACTGGGTCTATACCAACTTACACAGCAGCTGCTATCAAATCTTACTCTGTTTATACAGGAGGATTACCTGCAAAATATGGAGATACTTCAGGTGGAGTTGTTGAAATTGAAACAAAAACCTTCTTTGACCTGTATAACCAAAGAGTGGCAGAGATGGGAATTACTTACGAATAAGCTTAACTTTAAACAAAATAAAAAACTTGAGAATAACTCGAAAACATATAAAATCACTTTCGGATGAAAATATTGTTCTCCTTTACAAACAGTCAAATGACCAAAAATGTATTGGAGAACTTTATGTTCGTTATTCAACATTAGTTATGGGGGTTAGTCTGAAGTATCTCAAAAATGTTCCTGATTCTCAAGACATTTTAATGCAGGTTTTTGAAAAACTAATTACCGATTTAAATAAAAACGAAGTACGCAATTTCAAACCTTGGTTATATCAAATTACAAAAAATCAATGTTTGATGTTATTGCGAAAAACAAAAAACATACATAATACCCCAATTGATTCTGTACCTCTAGAACAAGAAGATGAGGATATAGAAAAACACGAAAAAAAAGAGCTGTTACTTACAAAACTTGAGGAATTCATCCCCAATTTAAAAGAAAACCAAAGAGTTTGTATTGAATTATTTTACTTACAGAACAAAAGCTATACTGAAATTTCAGAAGAAACTGGCTTGAATTTAAAAGAAGTGAAAAGCAGCATTCAAAATGGAAAAAGAAACTTAGAGATAAAACTCAATAGATAGTCTTTAGCCCTAAACAAAAAAGAATGGAAACAAATACTAACATAGATAGCAAAAGCCTAGGAGAGCTGCTCAAAAGCTATTACCAAGGCAAGTTGTCTGGGAGAGAACTTCAAGAAGTTGAAAACTTGAAAGATCAGGATGAGTTTTTATCTGATGCAATGGAAGGATATGATGAATTTCCTGAAGCTATTAATAATATTCCATCTTACAAATCAAATAAAATATCTAAGGTTTGGATTTCAGTTGGTATTATCTCTATACTTTCAATAGTGTCAGTTATCATTTTTAATTCTCCGAAACCTGAAATTCAAAATACAACAATCGCACAAGTCATTGAACAAGAGGTAGAAGAAAAAGAAGAATTTATAGAAATCATAAAGCCTGAAATAAATAAAAAAGAGATTGTAGTACCTATCACTAAAATTAAACCTAAGAAAGAAAAAAATATAGTACCTAAATCTTTAGAAAAAGAGATTCCAAAAAGAGATTATTTTGAAATTCCGAAAATGGAATTGAATCCAATAGAAACTAAAGAAAAAACAGATTATACAATTAAAAAAGCTAAAACAAAAGCTTTACTATACTATGACTTTTTAGCAATAGATTATTCAGTTATCTACACAAACACAATACCTGTAACAAGAGAATTAAGTGGTATTGACGCTAGTAAATCCAATCAAGAGGATCAAGGGGTAGATATTGGTGACGGTTCACTGTATAAGGTTATCACTTACAGAGAACAACTAAAAAATAGTTTGTTCCAATTAAAAGAACAGAACTATTCTTCGGCTATAGAAAATTTTGAAATTATTCTTACTCATTTCCCTCAAGATGCCAATGCGGAGTTTTACATTGGCTATGCATTATTCTATCAAGAAAAATATGAAGTTGCTATACCATATTTTGAGAAAGCCATGGCAAATGGGTTTGACTTTTTTATTGAAGATGCAGAGTGGTTCAAAGCAAATAGTCTTGAAAACATGGGCAAAATAAAAGAAGCTCAAGCTATTTATAGAAAAATCAAAAACAAAGGAGGTTATTATTCCTATCAAGTGAAATAAAGGTTTTCTTTATATTCTTCATAATAATTTATTGTGGTATATATTTTCATTAAATTTGCATCTTAATTAGACACAAACTGCCTTATGATGATATTAATGACTATTTATAAAAAACTATTAGAATTCCGTTTCTACATTGCAATCGGACTAATTCTAACTACTGTTGCTCTTAGTTTTACTAAGTTGGAAGGTTGGTGGTGGTTTTCTTTGATCTTAGCAATAGTTGCTGTTGGATCTCATATATTCTTTGGTCCAATCCGTTTCATTCAAGAAGGGATTCAATCTGGTGATATGGAAATGGCTGAGAAACACATAAAGACAGTGATTTTTCCAAGGCTTTTGTTCAAGCCTATCAGACAAGGTTTCTATATGTTACAGTCTAATATGGCAATGGCTAACAAAGATTTTGAAGGAGCTGAGAAGCTTATGAATAAAAGTATTAAAAGTAAGAGTAAAGTCCTTGGTGCTGGAAGTGAAGGAAGCTCATATTTACAATTAGGAATGATTGCTATGCAAAATGGCAAGAAAAATGAAGCAAAAAAGAACCTTAGATTAGCCCTAGACAAAGGATTGGCTGACAAAGACAGTAAAGCAACTGCTTACCTTCAGTTATGCGGTATAGAATTACAATCAAGAAGATTTGCTCAAGCAACAAACTTATTCAAAAAAGCTAAGGCTTGTAAACCAACAAACCCAGAGATTAAATCTCAATTAGCTCAAATGGAAAAACATATTCATAATAGAAGATAGAAAAACTATAAAGCATAAAAAAAGCGATTCAATTGAATCGCTTTTTTTATTTAAAATACTTTGACAAGCAGTGCTAATTTCTCCTTAAGCTTTCTTCTATCGACAATGAAGTCAAGGAATCCATGTTCTAATAAGAACTCAGAAGTTTGAAATCCTTCAGGTAAATCTTTTCCAATTGTTTCTTTTACAACTCTTGGTCCTGCAAATGCAATTAATGCACCAGGTTCTGCAATATTTACATCTCCTAACATAGCAAATGAAGCTGTAACTCCACCAGTTGTAGGGTCAGTTAATAATGAAATATATGGTAACTTTGCTTTTGCTAACAATGTCAATTTAGCTGATGTTTTAGCCATTTGCATTAAAGAAAATCCAGCTTCCATCATTCTTGCTCCACCCGATTTTGAAATCATCATGAAAGGGCAATTCTTCTTTATAGCATAATCTATTGCTCTAGCAATTTTTTCACCAACTACAGAACCCATAGAACCTCCAATAAATGCAAAATCCATACAAGCAACCACTATCGGCTCTCCTGAAGTTTTTCCATATGCAGTTCTTACAGCATCTTTCAATCCAGATTTCTTTTTTGAAGCTTCTAATCTATTCTCATAAGATTTAGTATCAGTAAATTTTAATGGATCTTTAGACTCCAAGTTTTTATCCAATTCTGAGAATTTATTATCATCAAATATGATTGAAAAGTACTTATGTGATCCAATTTTAAAGTGATATGAATCTTCTTCAGCTACCCAACAATTCCCCTCTAAATCGTCTTTATCAACAATTTTCCCACTTGGTGTTTTATGCCAAAAACCATCAGGAGTATCCTTCTTCTGATCTGTTGGAGTACTTATATTTTTACCTTTTCTTGAAAACCATCCCATATTTTTCCTTTTTTAAACTGAAAAAAACTTTTTTTCAGCAATAGTTTTTCTTAATAGTATTATGCTATTGTAATAGAATCATCAAGATACACATCTTGAATGGAATTTAATAATTTAACCCCTTCACTCATGTCTTTTTGGAAAGCTTTTCTTCCAGAAATCAATCCATGACCTCCAGCTCTTTTATTGATAACTGCAGTAGTAATTGCTTCGCTCATGTCAGAAGATTTACTTCCTGTAGAAGCACCTCCAGAGTTTATCAATCCTATTTTACCCATGTAGCAATTTGCTGCTTGGTAACGACATAAATCAATTGGATTATCTGTATTTAATTCAGAATAAACTTTATCGTGAGTTTTTCCAAATCCTACAGCAGTATAACCTCCATTGTTTGTTGGTAATTTTTGTTTTATAATATCAGCTTGGATTGTTACTCCTAAGTGATTTGCTTGAGCAGTAATATCTGTTGCAGTATGGTAATCTACACCTCCAGTTTTAAAACCAGAGTTTCTCAAATAACACCAAAGGATTGTTGCCATTCCTAATTCGTGTGCTCTTTCAAAAGCTTTAGCTACTTCTATAATTTGTCTATTACTGTCTTCAGATCCAAAATAAATTGTTGCTCCTACAGCTGCTGCTCCTAAATTCCATGCTTCATCAACAGATCCAAATGAAATTTGGCTAAATGTCTCAGGGTAAGTCATCATTTCATTGTGATTTAATTTTACAATGAAAGGTATTTTGTGAGCATATTGTCTTGAACAAGACGCTAACACACCAAAAGTAGATGCTACTGCATTACAGCCTCCTTCAACTGCTAATTTCACTATGTTTTCTGGGTCAAAGTAAATTGGGTTTGGTGCAAATGATGCTCCTGCAGAATGTTCAATTCCTTGATCTACTGGTAAAATAGAAACATAACCAGTTCCCCCTAATCTACCGTGACTATATATCGCCTCAAGATTTCTCATTACTTGTGGGCTTCTGTTTGTCATTGTAAATGCTTCAGACACAAAGTTTGGATTTGGTAAAGTCAACATCCCTTTGTCAATAGTTGTACAAGTATGACCCAATAACTGTCTGCTATTTTCTCCTAATAATTCTTCAATGTTTAATGCCATCTAAATTTTAGTTTTAGTTTTTTTATTTCTCATTTTAAAAAACAAGAATGCAAATTTAACAAAAAATATAGTATCTAAAGAAGATTCCCTTTTTAAACTGAACTTAAAACTACTGAAATTGTTGAATTACTTGAAAATAAGAACAGAACTATAAGCACTTATTCCTTCTTCCCTTCCTACAAAACCAAGATTTTCAGTTGTTGTAGCTTTTATTGAAACCTGATCAACCTCTATTTCTAATACTTTAGCTATTACAGCTTTCATTGTATCCAAATGGGGTGCCAGTTTTGGTTTTTGCAAACAGATTGTTGAATCAATATTCGAAATTTTATATTCTTTTTGTGCTATTAATTCACCAACTTTTTTTAATAATATTTTACTGTCTATTCCTTTATAATCAGAAGATGTATCAGGAAAATGTTTTCCAATGTCGCCCATGTTAGCAGCACCTAGTAAGGCGTCACAAATTGCATGTAACAAAACATCAGCATCAGAATGTCCTACTCCGCCTTTATAATAGTCCAATAGTATTCCTCCTAACCAAAATTCTTCACCTTCGGCTAATTGATGAACGTCAAAACCTATTCCAGTACGAATATTCATATAAAATTATTGAGCTACTTTTTCAGAAGAATTTCCTAAGTTGAATGCTAATGAAAAACGAATTGTATTTGCCAAAGGATTTTGATTTGTAACCGTTACTAAATAGGAAAAATCCAATAAAAATTTACTGTATTTTAGTCCTACTCCCATAGTTACATACCTTCTATTTCCTTTTGAATAATTTTCATGAAAATATCCTGCTCTAACAGCAAATATCTTATTGTATAAATATTCCATACCTAATGAAATATTCACTTCTGTTAATTCTTCTTTTAATACACTTCCATCTTCTACACCAATATATTCATCATTATCATCATAAATAACTTTTCCTGGAGCATCAGTAAAAGATCCAAAAATTACTTGTGCTGGACTCAAATCATTATCTCTTCCTGCAACTATTTCATTAGGATTTGTTCTTGAATAAGCCGGTGGTGTTGGTACCAATAATTTATTTAAATCTATACCTATTGAAAATTGGTTATAATCATCAATCTCCATATTTAATACAGAACCTAATCTTAAGTTAGTTGGAAGAAAATCTCTTGTTGTTGAATTTGTATATGAAATTTTATTCCCAATGTTAGAGATATTCATTCCAATATTTACTGTAGATTTATAATCACCTAATTTAAACTTTTTTGTTTTATAAAAAGCTCCTAAATCTACTGCGACTGCCCTTCCTGGCTTTGTCTCAACAGAACCAACAGTAAGCCCGCCAGTTAAATTTGAGTTTACAAATCTAGCTGTAATGGATCCCGATAATCTCTTTGATAATTTCATAGAATAGGCTGCATCAAAAGCGAATTCTTTAGGGTTAGATTGCTTAATAGTCCCTCCCGTTTCATTTGTGAATGTTATATCCCCCAATGAAAAATATCTCATACTTGCTGATATAGCAGAATTTTTATCTAATTTTTTATATCCAGTAAGATATACTAGATTAATATCATTAATACCTAAACTCCTTAACCAAGGAGAATAAGAGAAAGATATACCTCCTTTATCTTCAGAAAAAGCATATTTGGAAGCGTTCCAATGTTGTGAATTAATATCTGGATCAGTTGCAACTCCCATATCTCCCATTGCACTTGCTCTGGAATCAGGAGAAATCAACAAAAATGGAACTGCAGTTGTAATTGTGTTCAATTGTAACTGAGATTTATCAGCTTGTGATTTTGAAGTTTTAGTAACTAAGAAACCCAAAAATATTAAAGAAGATATTCTTAAGAAATTATATTGTGTCATTTGGTGTTATTTTGCATATAAACAAACCTTTAAAAAGTAAAAGATTGTTTTAAACAGTAAAAATTAAAAAGTAGAATTTTTTTCAGATAATTTCTTTTTGCAATTAGTTATGACAAATATATGATAAACTTATAAAATATTTATTTTAGAAGCACGAGTTTTTCATATTTTTCAACTTTGTTCCCTTCATCATCTGTTACTTTTACTTTATAAATATAAGCCCCTCTTCCTATTTTATCTCCATAATCATCTCTTCCATCCCATTCAATAGCTTCTACTCTAAACCCTTGTGTCTTTACTGGTGTATTAATTGTTTTTACCAATTTCCCGGATATTGTAAATATTTGAACCTGTACTTCTAAAAACTCACAAGATTGATTGTGCTCAAAGAAAAATTGTGTTCTTGTGGTAAAAGGGTTAGGGTAATTTAATACATGATTAATAGATAATTCTGCATTATCTACTACTATAAAATCTATGGTGTTGTCAGATGAATTATTGTGTACATCCCAGGTTTTAATACTTAATGTATGATTCCCTTCCGCTATTTTTGACATTGGATAATTAATTTTACCACTTTGATATGAATCCAAATCTGCTTCAAAATAATTATTCAATACCAATGGGTTATTTGTTTTTTCATCCAATATTGCAGTCAAATTATGCCCAATACCATTTCCTGATGCATTAATTCCACTTGAATCAAAAAGTTCTGCATAAATTGATGGTAATTCATCTGTAATTCCTCCAGAAACAAAATTATTATCATTCATAAATAATCCAACTACTGGTCCATCATTATCAGCAGAAGCAGATAAATCTACACCACCAACATTTATTTTATTAAAATAACCTGCTCCATCATCTTTTCCATTGTAGCAGTAATAACTAATTTTTCCATACCCAAATTGATAATTTATATCTTTTGGGACTAAAAAGGTAAACTCGAATTGCCCATTTTTAACTGTTGCTTTTCCTTTATATAAAACACTGTTTTGTAATTCATAATTATTTATATCTCCTAAGTCTCTATTCCCTAAAGTTGATAATGTGAGTGGCTTATCATAAACTGTAGGATAAACAACTCCATCATAATCCGATATTAATGTTCCGTTTATATCTGACACATATCCTTTTATAGAAATTTTACTTAATGCTTTTAAGGTGTCAAAAGCAGAATTTATTGGCACATTATTTACTTCTGTAGTAACAACTTTTTGCTTAGGAAATGCTAAGTTTAGGGCAGGATCTCCTATCAATGAAAACCTTCTAGAATTGTTATCTCCTATTACTCTAGAGTTATTTTTTGTCTCCAAATATATTTCTCCTAATGTTCTTGGTGTACCATCTGGTTTTTTAATAAATGCTTCTTCAAAAAAAGCTGTTATTAATTGCTTATTAGAACCCTGAAATACTGGTCTTGTTGTAGTAAACATTGCAACTGCCCCTCCATTAGGATTCAATATACATAACTCTCCTGCTGATGTTCTAGAAGGGTCATCATATTTAGTAAACTCACAAGTTGCTGTTAACATTACTGTTAATCTATTTTGGTTTGTCCACCCATTAATAGTAGATAAATCTAGAAATCTTTCAGAACCCCAACCAACTTCTCCTCCATGACCTTCATAAGTAGTAATTAAAGCTCCTTCTTCAACAGTTCTTCTTAAAACTTCAGTCCCGTCTAAATATCTTTCTCCTCCAGAAACCGAAGTTTGTTTATATGCATCCATGTGAATTTTTGCAATATTAAATGTAGGGTGATTTGCCGCAATTGAGTCCATTACATTTTCTGTGTGAACAAAAAAATCAACTTCCCAATTTTCGTCTATATCATCAGACACAAAACATAGTTTATTTCTCCAATCACCATAAGGTGAGCCACTATTTATTCCAGTATTACAATTATGAACTTGAGAAATTGGAACATTCTGTTTTTGATAATTAATTATCTTATCAACTACATGTTGTGCTTGAACTGGTGAAACAACAGTTAATCGTCCTACTGACATATCTAAAAAATCATAGTCTCCCATAGATTCACCATCATCCAAAATTCCATAAAAATCATCCGTTACATAAGAAGAAATATCAGAAAGTGAGTTATCTGATTCATAAACAGGTACAAAATTATGATTAGGTTGAACTCTGCCTTTATAATCATAAGATCCATCTCCAAACAATAACAAATATTTTGGTGGTGTAGAACCTCCTTTATCATAAAACATTTTAGCAAATGTCTTTATTGCAGAAACATCTTGCATTCCACCAGAAAATTCATTGTATACTTCTTCAACACTTGCTTTTAAAACACTTAAGCCATTTGACTCATGAAATTGGATTAATCTATCAACTTGCCCCTCAAATAAAGGGTGATAAACAATCAACAACTCTGGAGTTGGTTGTGAATGTATATTTTGATTTGAAACTTCTCCTTCAAAAACTGGGGTTAAAAAACCAGTGTTTTTATAGGCAACAAATGTTTTTAATGTATCTGATTCAAGAGTAAAGTCAAGATTTGAAGTAGTTCTATTGTATACAACATTCTTAATTTCAAATGGATTAGTTACGTCCCAAACCTCATCTACAGTAGATGCAATAGTCATATTGTACTTTGAAACGTTACCAGTCCCAGTAGAATTTATATCCCTAAAAATCATTTGATTATTACTCATTGCAAGATTTCTTCTTACATTGACTTCTATGTAATCTAAGTAACCCACACCACTTTGACTCAATGGTTTGTTATAAGTTAAATTCACACCAACAGTAGTTGAAGAAGGTAAAAAAGCTAATGACCCATCTCTTCTCAAAGCAACAGAACTGTGTGTTCCAGAAGGTATTCCTGGCATACTTATAGTGGTAGAATTACCACTAGATGTCATTGAAAATGAACTAGATGTTGGGTAATTCGTTAAGGCAAGTACTGAAGTATATATTGTTGCATTCGAAGTGATATCAATATTTGGAAACTTAAAATTATAATTTGCTGACAGAGTTGCTTCAAATACATCTCCTACCCATAATTTTCCTGAACCTCCTTTACTAGACAGGCTCATAATATTGATTTTTTCATCTTCTTTAGCTTGATAATCATCAAAAGATGTAACCGTATTTGTAACAATTGCTGTTGTTGAATTAACATCTAATATTCTTTTCGCTCCTGTGTTATCATTAACATTGACAAAGAAATAGGAATCATTTGAATACAAATGCTTATGAAAAATAAATCTTGAACTTATGGTTTTGTATTCCCATTTGTCGGGGCTTTGCCCATAAAATAAAAAATAATCTCCTTCTCCAAACTCTCCATCTCCTCCATCTATCATTTTTATTGAATTCTTCTCTAAATCATCTACCCTTTCATCTCCATTCCTTTCAGGAAGCATCCCGTTATGGTTACCATATACATTTATTAAACTAGAAGAAATAGGAATTGTTAAAATTCCATTATTTTTAAGAAAATCAAAAGTAACTTTATAAACACCCTCAGTTTTTAATGATAATTTACAATAATTTCCATTTGCTAAAACTGAAGAATTTTTAAATCCTCTAGAACCTCTAGTATTAGTATTTATTTCAGAAAGACTTACTTGTTCATAGGTGTAATTTAATTTAAAAGAAGTGACCTTCTTTATTTGTCCATTTTCTTTAAATAAAGGAACAAAATTTAAAATTCCATATTTAACTTTAACTTGATAACTATAATAAACTATAGGATTTAAATTTGAATTAATCTTATTTTTCAATTCTGAAGTAAGAGAAAGCAATTCAGTGTTTGTTAAATTCTCACTTGCTAATACCTCAATAGAAGGTTTTAATTTTTGATTAGAATTTAGCTTAATTTTAGATGCGAAACGAGGTAATTCATTATATCCAGCTTTAAATCCAACAATATTTAATGTCGATTTACCATTTATGGTTGACATTTCCCAATTTAACACAGTTGTTTTTCCTGATTGTGAGAACACTGTCAGACTTGAGCACAACATTGTGATTAATAATAACTTAATTAACTGTTTTAAATTCATTTATATCTATGTTTTATTGATAACATGGTGTAATACTACAATAATTTACTAAAAAATATGTTTTAAGTATCAAGTAATAAATATTAAATTTAGTTCAGTATTACGACATATTCAACTATTTATTGTTGATTAAGTTAACTCTATCTTGAAATTCTTATTGTTTTATAGTGTATTTATGAAACTTATTTATATTTTTACCGTATTGATTGGAATTAATTCATCCTTATGAACAAAATTTTGTTGAAAATATTTGCGCCTATTATTGCCATAATTTTGAGTACTTCAGCTTTGGCTCAAGACCCTGAATTTAGTCAATTTTACGCTAATCCTTTGTACTTAAATCCTGCTTTTGCTGGATCTAATAATTGTCCAAGAGTGGCACTTAACTACAGGAATCAATGGCCTGCTATTTCAGGTTCATTTGTTACACAAAGTGTTTCGTATGATCAAAGGCTTGGTTACAACAAAGGTGCTGGTATAGGTTTATTAGTTACAAATGATGTAGCAGCAAAAACTTTATCGACATTAAATGCAAGTGCCATATTTTCTTATCATATACCTATAACAAGAAAATTTGCAATAAGAGTAGGGTTTCAAGCCACATACTTTCAAAAAAGTTTAGATTGGAATAAATTGTCTTTTAGTGATCAAATTGATTCAAGAAGAGGATTTGTTTATACTTCAAAAGATGTCCCTAATGGGAACGGGAAAAAAACAGGAGTTGATTTTTCTGGAGGTATTTTAGGGTTTAGTGAACGATTTTATTTTGGATTTGCAGCTCACCATGTTACAGAACCAAATGAATCTTTATTATTAGCAGAAAGCCCACTACCTTTAAAACTTACAGGACATGTTGGTGCTGTAATTCCATTAAGAAAAAGTAGATACAAAAAGACTACCGCTAAGATTTCTCCAAACATCCTTTATAGAAATCAAGGGACATCTCAGCAACTTAATATTGGAGTTTACGTAAACAAAGGTCCTATATGGACAGGAGTATGGTATAGAAATGGTGATGCATTTATTGTATTACTAGGTATTCAAACCGATTTAATAAGATTAGGATATAGTTATGATGTAACTACAAGTCAATTAACATTAGCAACTGCAGGTTCACACGAAGTTTCATTTGCAATGAATTTTTCTTGTAAGCCTCCAAAAAGAAGGTATAGGACAATAAGTTGTCCTTCATTTTAGTTATTATACTAATATTTTTTTAAAGTAAAGAAGAAAAAGAAAACGATATGAAGACGAGAAGAAATGTAAATAAAGTACTTATGGCTAGTTTAGCTATAGGAATGATGTCAATGTCTTGTAATAAAAAACAACAATCTACAGCTACAGGCTGGAATTATAATGATTCTGAAAATGGAGGTTATTTAAGAACAAATTACATTGAACAAGAAACTGGTCCAGGATTAGTACTTATTGAAGGTGGTACTTTTACTATGGGTAGCACAGAACAAGATGTAACTTACGATTGGGATAACACACCTAAAAGAGTAACTGTATCGTCATTTTATATGGATGAAACTGAAATAACTAACCAACATTGGATAGATTATTTACATTGGACTGAAAGAACTTATACTGATTTTCCTCTTATTATTGAAAAAGCAAGACCAGACCAGAATGTTTGGAGAAGTAAATTAGGTTATAACGAACCAATGGTTGAGTATTATTTAAAGCACCCTTCTTACAGAGATTATCCTGTTGTAGGTATAAGTTGGTTACAAGCTACTAACTATTGTTCATGGAGAACAGATAGAGTAAACGAATATATTCTTATTAGAGAAGGGATTCTTTTATGGAATAATGACCAACAAAACGAGCCTTTTACAACTGATGCTTATATGGCTGGTAAATTTGAAAACAGTGACAATCCAAAAGGACAAATGGTAGATTTTGATCCTAGTAATGGGAGTGGATCTAATGGGAAGAAAAAAATTCGTAAAAAAGATTTAGCAACAAGAATAGTAAGAATGGAAGATGGTATTATGCTTCCAAGTTACAGATTACCAACTGAAGCAGAATGGGAATATGCTGCTTATGGTTTAATAGGAAATTCTGAAGATGAAAGAATTACTAGTAGAAGAATTTATCCATGGGATGGTCACTGGGTAAGAAATCCAGAAGATAAATTCCAAGGACAAATGCAAGCTAACTTCGTAAGAGGTAGAGGAGATTATATGGGTGTTGCAGGAAAACTTAATGACAATGCTGATAGGACTGCTCCAGTTACTTCATACTGGCCAAATGATTACGGTTTGTATAATATGGCTGGTAATGTATCTGAATGGGTTATGGATGTTTATCGTCCACTTTCTTCAGAAGATTATGATGATATTAGTCCTTTTAGAGGGAATGTGTTTAAAACAAAAGTACTTAACTCAGAAGGTGCTATAGATGAAAAATTAGACGAAGCAATGTATGATGTTTCTGCTATTAAAGAATATCTTGTAGACTTTACTGCTGAAAGAAATAGAAGAAGAGGTGGAACAATTACAGATTCTTTAGATAGAGAATTATTAAAAGAATTGGACTCTTTAGTATCTGAAGCAAATGAATTATACAATGATGGTAGAAAACTAGAAGCTTCTAGAGCTATAAGAGAAGTGCTTGAAACAAGCCTCCCAGATATAGGTTTTAGAGTACAATCAATACCTGGACTTGAAGATTTTCAATATGAAATTATTCCTAAATTGATTATAGGAATGTCTGATTATGTTGTGAATTCACCAGGAAGCCTTAAAGTTAGAGAAGTAACTAAAGAAGAAAATCTTGATAGAAGAAACTATGATGAATC
>Ga0075467_10002776_pt1 | contig 13702 bp, 8 predicted proteins | sample DEB08_DNA_9_FD_75067 | JGI IMG/M metagenome (GOLD analysis project Ga0075467, IMG submission 75067) | Aqueous microbial communities from the Delaware River and Bay under freshwater to marine salinity gradient to study organic matter... | ecosystem: Environmental > Aquatic > Marine > Coastal ...
GATAGCAAGAAACTCAAATTCGAAACAGAAGGAAGTGCACATTTTATCAAATTCCCCAAAAAACCAAAAGTAGGGCAAGACTACGAATTGACTATTTATTTTTCGGGGAAACCAATGGAAGCAAAAAATGCTCCTTGGGATGGTGGCTTTACCTGGACTAAAGACAGCAATGGCAAGCATTTTATAGCGACATCAAATCAAGGAATTGGAGCCAGTGTTTGGTGGCCAAATAAGGATCATTATTATGATGAACCTGAAGATGGAATAAAAATGTCAATTACAGTACCTAAAGACCTTATGAACGTTTCCAACGGACGTTTACTAAATGCTATTGACAATGGCGAAACTAAAACTTGGATATGGAATGTTGTAAATCCCATTAATAATTATGGCGTTAATATTAATATTGGCGATTATGTACATTTTTCTGAAGAATACGACGGCTTAAAAGGAGTATTAGATATGGATTATTATGTGTTACGTGATAACCTAGAAAAGGCTAAAAAACAATTTACACAGGCTCCACTAATGATGCGAGCCTTTGAGCATTGGTTTGGCCCTTATCCTTTTTATGAAGATAGTTTTAAATTAGTTGAAGTACCTTATTTAGGTATGGAACACCAAAGTAGTGTGACGTATGGGAATAACTACCAAAATGGCTACTTAGGGAGTGATTTGTCTGATACAGGCTGGGGACTTAAGTTTGATTTTATTATTATTCACGAGGCGGGTCACGAATGGTTTGCTAATAATATTACACACATTGATGTGGCAGATATGTGGATTCATGAGGGCTTTACAGCGTATTCCGAAAATCTTTACCTCAATTATCATTTTAATGATAAAGCTTCCTCAGAATACGTCTTGGGAACAAGAAGACTCGTTAGAAACGATAGTCCAATAATTGGTGTTTATAACGTAAATCAGGAAGGTAGTAGTGATATGTATTACAAAGGAGCAAACCTGCTGCATTCCCTGCGTCAAATAATTAATGACGATGAAAAATGGAGAGCTATTCTAACAGGACTAAATAAAGATTTTTACCACCAAACAGTAAGCAGTAAGCAGGTTGAAGAATATATAAGTGAAAAAAGCGGCTTGGATCTTCGTCGTTTTTGGGATCAATATTTACGAACCATTAAAATACCAAAAATAGAATATAATGTTTCTGGAAGAAGTTTGAAATATCGCTATACCAATATCGTAGATGGCTTCGATGTACCACTCGTTTTAATTGTAAACGGCAAAGAAGAGTGGATTAATCCTACTTCAAAATGGCAAACAAGAGAGTTTGTAATTGATATAAAAACAGTATTACTAAAAAGAGATTTTTACGTCGAAGGTGAAGATTTTAAGCTGTGATTGGTGCGAAGCACTTCCTTAAAGTGAAGTACTCATCAATTTTAGCTAACTTCATGATTATTATTAGCATGGAAAAAGAATCCAAAAACCCTGGTTGTTGCTACAATATTATTTGTAGTATATTTAATAAATCAAACAAGAACAAAATGAGAATTTTTCTATCACTCCTATTTATATCTTTTACACTAACGATTCAAGCTCAAAAAGAGAAAGACAAGAAGGGGGAACCCGTTAAATGGGACGTCGCGAATGCTGGGAAAGAATTCAACTATAAAGCACACAAATTTTCTACAGACGAAGGTACATGGATGAATCTAGATGTAAGTCCGGATGGGCAAACGATAGTATTCGATATGCTGGGCGATATATATTCTATGCCAATTAGCGGTGGGAAAGCAAAAGTGCTTCGTGCAGGAATTCCTTTTGAAGTTCAGCCTCGATTTAGTCCGAACGGATCTAAAATTTCTTTCACAAGCGATGCTGGCGGCGGAGACAATATTTGGATCATGAATACCGATGGAACTGAAGCGGAACAAATTTCAAAAGAAGATTTTAGATTATTAAATAATGCAGTGTGGTCGGCCGATGGAAACTCCCTAATTGCTCGGAAGCATTTTTCTTCGGGACGAAGTTTAGGTGCTGGTGAAATGTGGCAATATCATATAACGGGTGGTAGCGGACTTCAATTAACTAAAAAGAAAAACGATCAACAGGACGTAAACGAACCGTTTATTTCTTCCGACGGAAAATATCTTTATTACAGTGAGGATGTATATCCAGGTGGATATTTTCAATATAATAAAGATCCTAACGATCAAATTTATGTTATTAAACGTTATAATTTTGAAGATGGTAAAACGATAACAGTTACGGGAGGTCCGGGAGGTGCGGTGCGACCTACACTTTCTCGCGATGGGAAAAGACTTGCTTTTATAAAACGTATTCGCGAACAAACAGTATTGTATATTCACGATTTAGAAACTGGGCAAGAATGGCCTATCTATGATCAGCTAAACAAAGATCAACAGGAAGCCTGGGCTATATTTGGTCTCTATCCTAATTTCAGTTGGATGCCAAATAACGCTGAAATTGTTTTTTGGAGTGGTGGAAAAATTCACAAAATAGACGTCAATACTTTAGCGGTAACTAATATTCCGTTTACTGCAAACGTGAAAATAGATTTAGCGCAAACGGTTCATTTTAACACTGCTATTGAGGAAGATAAATTTACTCCGAAAATGATTCGACAAGCAGTAACATCTCCTGATGGAAACCTTTTATTATTCCAAGCATTAGGGTATATTTGGAAAAAGCAACTGCCTAATGGCATACCTAGTAGGCTAACACTTGGCACCGATTTTGAATTCGAACCACAATTCTCCCCAAACGGAAACGAGATCGTTTACGTTGTTTGGAACGATGTAGAAAAAGGTGCCATTTTTAAAATTCCAACAACAGGAGGGCAACCGAAAAAACTTACTTCAAAAAAAGGTATCTATCGCACACCTTCTTACTCTCCGAACGGAGCGTCTCTAGTCTATAGGAAAGAAAGAGGGAATACCGCTCAAGGTTTTTCATTTACAAAAGACCCTGGCATCTACAGTATGGACAGTGATGGAAGTAATGAAACTAAACTTACATCCAAGGGACAATATCCAATGTTCACAGCAGATGGGAAGCGGATTTTTCTTCAAACCGGAGGGTCTTATGGCGGATCACTAACGAAGAGTCTCGTTAGTGTAAATCTGCAAGGGAATGATGAGAAAGTGCATCTCAAATCAAAATATGGGAATAGATTAGTTCCAAGTCCAGATAATAAATGGATTGCTTTTTCGAATCTTCATAAAGTTTATTTGGCTCCCTTGGTTCTGAACGGTCAAACTATAGACCTCGATAGTAAGTCAAAATCGGTACCTGTATCGCAAATCGCAAAAGATGCAGGAATTAATATACACTGGTCAAAAAATAGTAAAAAGGTAATGTGGACCTTGGGAGATGAGTATTTTAGTAATGAGATTAAAAACCGATTTACATTTCTTCCAGATTCACCCGAAACTATTCCCGATATAACTACTGAAGGAATTAAAATAGGACTCATTGCACCTATCGATAAACCAACTGGAAGAATCGCATTCTCGAATGCAAGAATTATCACCATGGACGGAGATAAAGTGATTGAAAACGGAAACATTATCATTAAAGACAATAAAATTGAAAACATGGGAGAGGCTTCAAAAACTCCTATTCCATCAGACGCTAAAGTCTATCCGTCATCGGGTAAAACAATTATGCCTGGAATAGTTGACTCACATGCACATATTGGGGCATTTCGATCTGGATTAACGACACAGCAGAACTGGCAATTTATGGCTAACCTTGCTTTCGGTGTTACGACATCACACGATCCTTCCGCAAATACAGAAACCGTTTTTTCTCTTTCGGAATTACAAAAGTCTGGCGGGTTAGTTGGACCTCGACTCTACTCTACTGGATTTATTTTATATGGTGCTGATGCCGATTTTAAAGCCGTCATAAATAATTTAGAAGATGCTCGGAGTAGTATTCGAAGAACCAAAGCTTTCGGCGCAAAAAGCGTAAAGAGTTACAATCAGCCACGCCGTGAGCAGCGTCAACAAGTTTTACAAGCAGCCCGAGAATTAAATATTAATGTCGTTCCTGAAGGAGGCTCGACATTTTACCACAATCTAACAATGGTTATTGATGGTCATACAGGTGTAGAGCACAATATCCCCGTGACGCCTGTTTATAAAGATGTTTTGGAATTGTGGGGACAGAGTAATACTGGCTATACTCCTACCTTAATTGTGAATTATGGCGGACTAAATGGTGAGTATTATTACTATCAACGTGACAATGTTTGGGAAAACGAAAAACTGCTAAATTTCACACCTCGATCTATTATTGATAGTAGATCAAGGCATCGAACAATGGCACCTCAAAAAGAATATGAAAACGGACATATTCAAGTTTCCAAAACCGTAAATGCTTTAAGTAATGCAGGAGTAAAGGTGAATATGGGAGCACATGGTCAATTACAAGGACTTGGAGCACATTGGGAAACCTGGATGCTTGTCCAAGGTGGGATGAGTAACTTTGAAGCGCTGAAAGCTGCAACCATTAATGGCGCTAATTATATAGGTGCTGGCGCCGATATCGGCTCTCTTGAAGCTGGAAAACTAGCAGATTTGGTTATTCTTTCGAAGAATCCACTAGAAGATATTGAGAATACACAAACTATTGAAAAGGTAATGGTTAACGGTCACTTGTATGATGCAAACACCATGAATGAAATTGGCAATCAAGAAGAGAAACGGAAACCATTCTTTTGGGAGTTAAGTAAGGCAAACCAAGCTTTTCCTTGGCATGAAGAAACAAAAGGATTTATGGATGGTGGTTGTGGATGTCATGTGGGACATCAGTAAGATGCCAACTAGAGCGCTCTGGAATTTTTATAAGACTATACTGCCTTACGTATTGGTTTTTACACTGCTGTGCAAAATTGTATTTGGCAGTTTTATAGCTTTTTTTCTATTTCTTAGTATTGGAGTACTCGTTGGTTTTTTTGCCTTTGGCCTAATTAAAAGACAGGAATTTTATTTTTATTACAATCTAGGCTATACTAAAAAGAAGCTTTTAAAAGTTGCTTTTCTAATCAACCTATTGGTAGGTACCCCTATATTGATTACCATTCTAATCCTTATATCTTTTATTTTTGGCGATTTTAAACTTATATAAAGCTACCAAATCATTTGGACAGAATTCAGTGCTTAAGGAAGTTTCTTTAAGCATCGAAACTGGCGATATTTTAGGCTTGTTTGGTAAAAACGGCTGCGGAAAATCTACACTACTCAAAATGATGTTTGGAACCTTAAATGCAGATTACATTGAAATGAGTATCGATGGATTTTCGGTAGATCCAGAAACCGTGATAGCTTCAAAGCAAATTGCGTATCTATCTCAAGACTCATTCCTTCCGAAAAATAATAGGGTTCGGGATATTATTCCAATGTATTTTTACTCTCAAGAGAAACAAGATGCGGTCTTTTATAATCCCGGTATTTCTAAAATAGCAGCAAGGCGTATTAACGAGTTATCTCTGGGAGAATTACGATATTTTGAAGTAATACTTATCGGAAACCTAGACCACCCATTTCTATTTTTAGACGAACCATTCTCGATGATAGAGCCCTTGTATAAAGACGCAATCAAAGAATTTCTAGAAACAATAAAAACCTCAAAAGGTATTATTTTAACCGATCATTATTTTGATGATGTTCTTCAAACTACCACAAAAAACATTGTGATTTCAGAAGGCATTAGTAGTCAAGTCCTTTCCAAACAAGATTTAGTAAAAATGAATTATCTTTCTAAAAATCATATATAATTATGCAGTTAGCTCAACTTAATATTGCTGAAGCCACCGCCAAAATGGACAGCGCTGTAATGGCAGATTTTGTGAATAACACAGATCGGATAAATACTATTGCTGAAGAAAGTGATGGATTTGTTTGGCGATTAGTAGGTGATGACAGCGATGATTCGTATTCAATAAATGCTTTTGATTCGGAATATATCTTAGTGAATATGAGTGTTTGGAAAAACCGAGAAAGTATTTTTAACTATGTCTACAATTCTGGTCACGTGGAAATTTTCAAAAGAAAAAAAGAATGGTTTAATAAAATGCTTAAAATGCATATGGTTCTATGGTATGTTGAAGATGGCCATATCCCGACAGTAGAAGAAGGAAAAGAACGTCTGGAATATCTTCGAGAACATGGAGAAAGTCCGCTTGCTTTCGGCTTTAAAAGCAAATACCTACCCGAAGATTTATAAGAATTACAGTCGAATTTTGTACCTTTAACTTACTAATAATAAATTATACGAAAATGATTAGAGCAAAATATCAATCTGTCTTAGATTTAGGAGAGAAATTAAATATCCAAAACGGTGATGTAAAAGAAGAAGAGGGACAATTAAAAGTGTGGGGGACTGCAAATACTCCATATGAAAAAAATCTTCTTTGGGATGAAATAAAAAGAGTTGGCGGGGAAGATGCTTGCGATATAATGGCTGATATTAAAGTAGCCGATGAAACAGTTTATCATCGTCACACTGTTGCAAGTGGTGAATCACTAAGTAAAATTGCTAAGCACTATTATGACAAACCAATGAAGTATACCGCTATATTCGAAGCGAATAAAAATATTTTAAGCAACCCAGATGTAATCCATCCTGGTCAGGAATTAATTATTCCTAACTTATAAAATTAAATTTTCTATTACTTTTAAAAGCTGCCTTTACGGGCAGCTTTTTGTTATGTATAAAATAAGTAGTTCATGACAGAACTTTGTTAAATTATTAGGGTTAAAGGCCGCTAATATAGCCTCCATAAACATCTTTGAACCTAAGACCTTCGGCCATATGATACTTGCTTAGTTTTCTATATTCGACCAACGCCCATAAAATAAACTCCTTGAAAAAGTAGCTATCTTCTTCCGGGATATCTTCCACATATCTTTCCAACAAGTCATCTAAGGGTTCAATACGGTCTAATTGTAATTTATAATCCTCGTCTGATAAACTATCCAACAATTCAAAGCCACCACTTTGTTCAAAGAACCAAGCCACAATATCATCATATGGTTGCTGTTCTCCTTCTTTTTGAAGTTTTTCAATTTTTGGGAAATACTCTATAAACTGTGATTTAACGGCATCTGCTATTAACTGCTGTGCAACTTCGGAAGCGCCTTCCTGTTCACCTTCGTAGACCAATTCGACTTTACCTGTAATTGAAGGAATAATACCGATGAAATCACCTAAGCGAACGGACGTTTTTTCGTCTCCATTCTGCAGAGCACGTCGCTCTGCTGTACTAAGTAGGTTTTGAAATGCTGTGATACTCAATCTCGCACTAACACCACTTTTAGCATCAATAAATTCATTTTCTCTCGCTTCAAAACTCATTTGTTCTAAAATATCCTTTGCAAGCTCGGGTACATAAACATTTTCTTTATCGGCTATTGCATCCGCAGTTTCTTGTTCCGTTATAGTTCTCGCAATCTCTATGCTTTCTGGATAATGAGTTAGAATTTGTGAGCCAATTCTATCTTTTAAAGGCGTTACAATACTACCCCGGTTCGTATAATCCTCTGGATTTGCTGTAAATACAAACTGAATGTCTAATGGCAATCTAAGTGAAAACCCTCGAATTTGAACATCACCTTCTTGTAAAATATTAAAAAGAGCCACTTGGATTCGCGCTTGTAGATCGGGCAGCTCATTAATTACAAAAATACATCGGTTCGCTCTTGGGATCATTCCGAAGTGAATGACACGATCATCTGCATACGTTAATTTCAAATTAGCAGCTTTAATAGGATCAACATCTCCTATAAGGTCTGCCACAGTAACATCTGGTGTTGCCAACTTTTCCGCAAATCGGTGGTCGCGATGAAGCCAATCGATAGGTGTATCATCGCCCTTTTCAGCAAGTAAATTTATGGCAAACCTCGAGATCGGCATAAAGGGATCATCATTTATCTCACTTCCAGCAACTATGGGTATGTATTCATCTAACAAATGAACCATCTGACGTGCCAATCGTGTCTTGGCTTGGCCACGTAATCCTAGAAGATTTATATTATGTTTGGAAAGAATAGCACGCTCCAATTCTGGAATCACAGTATACTCATACCCGTGAATCCTGTCGAAGGTAGTTTCTTTCTTCATTAATTTCTGAAGTAAGTTTCGTCTTAACTCCTCCTTGATTGTTTTAAATTCGAATCCGGCACCTTTAAGTTGTCCGAATGTTTTTATGTTTTTTATTTTCATAATTATCTTTATATGCGCTTTAGAAGAAAGAGGTAAGACCGTCCCGAATTCTCGGGACTGAAAGAAGATAGACTTCTCTTACTCAAATTAAATTTCTCTTTCTTATTATAATATCTTTTGAAATCCTGTGGTCATTTTTTGCCATTCTTCGATTTGAAACTCAAATGTATTTAATTCTTTATCCGAAATGTATTTTTTTTGATGTGCTATTATTAATTGTGTGTTTAACTCATAAGATGAACCTATTGCAATATCAATGAAATGAGAAAAGGATTTTTCACTTCTTGCAGAACCCTCTGCAATATTACTCGGTATTGAAACAGAACACCTACTTATCTGTGAGGTGAGGCCATACTGTTCTTTACTGGGAAAATTTTCTATTTTATTCGAAACTGCAATAGTAATACTCAAAGCCTTTTTCCATATTTTAAGGTTTTTATAATTGTGTCTCTTCCTATTCATAATACCTAAATTAATAGGGGAGTTGATGTCTTTTTTATCTTTCCTCTCTCAATGAGCAAAGCGATTGGTCTCACTTCTTTCAACGAGCAAAGCGAGTGGTCTTTCTTCTTTCAATGAGCAAAGCGATTGGTCTCACTTCTTTCAACGAGCAAAGCGAGTGGTCTTTCTTCTTTCAACGAGCAAAGCGAGTGGTCTCACTTCTTTCAACGAGCAAAGCGATTGGTCTCACTTCTTTCAATGAGCGCAGCGAGTGGTCTTTCCTCTTTCAACGAGCAAAGCGAGTGGTCTCACTTCTTTCAACGAGCAAAGCGAGTGGTCTCACTTCTTTCAACGAGCAAAGCGAGTGGTCTCACTTCTTTCTCATTATCCTCTCAACTTCTTCTTTCTATTCGTTTCATAGTCCGTGAAAATCATTTCTCCAAGCCCCTGTAATCCTGTGTAAAATGCTTTCCCTTGATTTGCCTCTGTGAAACGGTCAACGAATTGTTGTAAATAAGGGTCATTAGCAATCATAAAGGTTGTTATTGGTATGTGTAACTTTCTGGCCTGGGAAGCCATTGCATAGCATTTATCAACTATGTACGGATCTAATCCGTTGCTGTTCTTGTAGTACTCGCCATTAGGCATGTTCAAGCAGCTAGGCTTCCCGTCGGTGATCATAAATATTTGTTTGTTCGTATTGCGTTTTCGCCTTAACATGTCCATTGCTAATTTGAGTCCCGCCACCGTATTCGTATGATACGGACCAACGTTTAAATACGGTAAATCTTTTATTTTTATTGGCCAGGCGTCATTTCCGAAAACGAGAATATCGAGCGTATCTTTTGGATATCTCGTCGTAATTAATTCTGAAAGTGCCATTGCTACTTTTTTGGCCGGAGTGATGCGATCCTCACCATATAAAATCATACTATGGCTAATATCAATCATCAATACGGTACTCATTTGTGCTTTAAAGGACGTTTCTTCAACCACGAGATCATTTTCGGTCATGGAGAAGTTATCTATCCCTTGATTAATTTGGGCATTTTTCAAACTTTCTGTCATAGAAATATTGGACAATGGATCCCCAAATTGATAATTACGAAACTCCCCTGTCTGCTCATCTCCCCTACCTGCATGCTTCGTTTTATGATTTCCGGCTCCACTTCGCTTTAATTTCCCGAATATTTGGTCTAAAGCTCTCTTCCGAAGTTGTCGCTCTAATTTTTCAGTAATCGAAGTTTCTCCTTTTCCCTTCCCTTTTCCTTCTCCTTCGGGTTTAAATTCTTCTCGGATATACCCCTTTTTCTTTAAGTCTTCTATAAAATCATCAATGGTATATTCATCGGTAGTTAAATTATATTCTTTATCAAGCTCTCTTAACCAATCAATTGCCTCATCAAAATCACCAGATGTATGCGTAATTAATTCTTGAAAAACTTCAAATAGCCGTTCAAATGGAGACTGTTCTTTTGGGGTGTGCTTGGTAAATACAAAGCCCGTACTTCTCTTTTTCACATTCATTCTCTAAAATTAATACATTTAAAAATAATTCCGAAGTAGTTAACAGCTATTTATGAAATGCTTTTGAAACATTTTGTTAACTTTAAAAAATCTAAATCATTTTAATAAATTATCCAACCAACTTATGAAGAAAGTACTACTTCTAATACTTCTTGTCATCACCTCTACCTTGTTTGCTCAAGAATTTTCAATGGACATTTTAAAGGACGTAAAACCCAGAAACATTGGCCCAGGAGGAATGTCTGGAAGGGTAACAGCAATTGATGTAGTCACTTCTAACCCTGATATTATGTACGTTGGGACTGCCTCCGGTGGTTTATGGAAGTCAACAAGCGGTGGAATAAAATGGAATCCCGTATTCGACAATGAGGTAACTGCCTCGATCGGTGCTGTTGCAATTCAGCAATCAAATCCTTCGGTAATATGGGTCGGAACTGGTGAAGGCAATCCGCGTAATAGTTTAAACGGAGGATACGGAGTTTATCGTTCGCTAGATGGCGGAAAAAATTGGGATTTAATGGGTCTTGAAAAGACACGACATATTCATAGGGTTATAATTGACCCTACAGATCCAAATACTGTCTATGTTGGCGCAATTGGTTCTCCTTGGGGTGAACACCCAGAACGAGGTGTTTTTAAAACTAAGGATGGTGGAAAAACGTGGAATAAAATTTTATTTACGAGTATAAAAGCTGGTGTGGGTGATATGGTAATGGATCCTACCAACCCCAATAAACTAATTGTAGCGATGTGGGAGCACAAAAGAGACCCATGGTTTTTTAAATCGGGAGGTGAAGGTTCTGGGCTCTATGTTACACACAATGGTGGTGATAGCTGGGAGAAACGTACAGATAAAGATGGTTTGCCAAAAGGTGAACTCGGAAGGATTGGAATCGCTATAGCTCCTAATAAACCAAATATTGTCTATGCTCTTATTGAAGCCAAGAAAAATGCGCTATACAAGTCTGAAGACGGAGGATTTACCTTCAAAAAGATTAATGATAAGAGTGACATCGGAAACCGCCCCTTTTATTACAGCGACATAAAAGTAGATCCTGAAAACGAAAATAGAGTGTTCTCTGTATTTACATATGTAAATGTATCTCAGGATGGAGGAAAAAATTTCGAACAGTTAATGCCTGCATACGGGGTTGATAATGGAGTTCACCCCGATCATCATGCGTGGTGGATTCATCCATCTGACGGTAGCTTTATGATTGATGGAAACGACGGCGGAATGAATATCACTCACGATGGTGGAAAAACATGGCGCTTTATTGGAAATTTACCAGTTGCTCAGTTTTACCATATCAATGTAGATAACGAATTTCCTTATAACGTCTATGGAGGTATGCAAGATAACGGAAGTTGGCGCGGTCCGGCTTATGTATGGAAGGCACAAGGCATTCGAAATGACTATTGGCAAGAAATTTCATTCGGTGATGGATTTGACGTAATCCCAGATCGGGATGATAGTCAGTATGGATGGAGTATGAGTCAGCAAGGATATGTTAGTCGCTACGATCATATTACAGGTAACAACTATACCGTGCGACCTACACATCCCGACCCAAATGTAAAACTACGGTTTAACTGGAATGCTGCGATTAATATAGACCCTTTCGATAATAGTACGCTGTACTTCGGAAGTCAATTTGTACACAAAAGCATAGACAAAGGTTTAACCTGGGAAGTTATTTCTCCAGATTTAAGCACTGATGATCCTGACAAGCAAAAGCAGTCTGAAAGCGGCGGATTGACAATGGACGCGACAGGAGCCGAAAACCATACGACTGTGCTTGTTATTGAACCATCTCCTCTTGAAGCGAATATGCTTTGGGCTGGCACAGATGATGGTCGAGTGCATTATACCCAAAATGGGGGTGCGTCTTGGACGGATGTTTCAAAAAACCTGAATGGCTTGCCAGCTGGAAGTTGGATTGCTCAAATTAAGGCGTCAAATAAAAAAAAGGGTGAAGCCCTCTTAGTAGCTAATGATTACCGAAGGTTTAATTTTACACCTTATGTCTATCGTACGCGCGATTATGGAAAAACGTGGGAAAGAATTGTAGATACTAATGATGCACTAAGCTATGCTCTGAGTATCGTTGAAGATCCTATTGAAAAGAACTTATTGTTTTTAGGAACTGATGACGGACTTTATATTTCGATCGACGCTGGAAGTAGCTGGGAAAAATGGACACATCATTTTCCAACAGTTTCGGTAAAGGATTTGGTTATTCATCCGCGAGAACATGATCTAATTATTGGAACTTTTGGGCGAGCAGCTTGGGTGTTGGACGATATTCGTCCATTACGAGCACTTGCTAAAAACAAGAACTTGCTAACTTCAGATATAACGGTATTCGACCCGCCAACAGCGTATCAATCTGCATACCATCAGCCTACAGGAAGCAGGTTTGGTGGCGATGCCATGTTTAATGGTGAAAACAGAGATCGTGGAGCTTTGATGAAGTTTTACTTTCAGAAAAAAGAGGATGAAAAAAGTGAGGACAAAGAGGATTCTGAAGATGAGAATGATGATGATGATGATGGCGATGACACCGAGGATATTTCCGAAGAAAAAAAGGGCCCTAGTAAAGATTCTATATATTTAAAAATATACGATGATTCTAGATTGATTCGAACACTAAAAAGGAAAATACCAGATAGTACAGGAATCTATTCCTGGAAGTGGCGACTCGATGAAGCAGGCGTTGACAGACCTTCTCGGAAAATTAGAAAACGTAGCAATGAACCAGGAGGAACAACAGTTAAACCCGGTATGTATAAAATTGATATGGAGTATCTAGAAAATACCTCATCAACTACTATAAATGTTGAAAATGACCCACGTCTCAAGATATCACAAAAATCTATTGATGAAAGTTATGCGGCTTCAAAGAATCTTGAGGCCATGACAAAGGTGGCTGCCGATGCAGTAAAACAACTTGTTGAAAGTAAAAATACAGCCAAAGAGTTAAGCAAGAAGTTAAAGGATGATGACGCTAAGAAATACAAGGAGGAAATCGATATGAGTAAAAAAATAACTAAGAAAATTGATTCAGTGATTGCTTTGTATATAGGTAAAGAAGATAAAAGACAAGGTATCACTAGAAATCCAGAAACGAATGTAATGCAACGACTGGGTTCTGCGAGCTGGTACAGTGGAAGTAGGCCCAATGGGATGACGACTACAGAGACAGTTCTTATGAAACACGCGAAGGATGCGTTAACTGAAGCACTATTGCAAACGAATAATTTTTTTGAGAATGAATGGAAGACCTATAAAACAAGATTGGAGCAAGTAAAAGTTTCACCTTTTAAAGAGCTAAATAAATTTAAGATAGAATAGATTGATTATCATTTAGTCTAATAAATGTTTTGTGATTGGACTGTAATCGTCTTACCTTGCATTTATCACTATACTAATTTATAAATAATAAAACATCATGAAGAATATCGGATTATTAATAACAGCCATAGCTTTAATAGGATTTATTGGCTGTAAAGAAAATAA
>Ga0075467_10002778_pt1 | contig 13696 bp, 10 predicted proteins | sample DEB08_DNA_9_FD_75067 | JGI IMG/M metagenome (GOLD analysis project Ga0075467, IMG submission 75067) | Aqueous microbial communities from the Delaware River and Bay under freshwater to marine salinity gradient to study organic matter... | ecosystem: Environmental > Aquatic > Marine > Coastal ...
CAGGTAAAAAGTGAAGCAACTTTTGAGATGGGGGATACCAATGGCCGCTGGGGTTACCTGGAAGATGCCGATGGCAGCCTGGTGGAATTTGTCGAAGCACAGCGGGTGCCGCTGGTGAAGCGATTCAACTGGCGCATTGACCTGCGTCAGCGCGATCCGCACCAACCCTTGTCCCGTTGGCTGCTCCGGGCCATGCGCTTGAAACGGGTGAAATTTTAGCGCTATAAATATTTGGACAATAATAAATTTACATTTTTCGACTCAAATGACTGCCGGATGACCGACTTCCACTTCTACGCCCTTTTCCTCATGGCCGCCATCTATATCTTTGCGGGCTACAGCCATTTCAGGAATCCGAAATTTTTCTTGAAAATTACGCCCCGGTGGGTACCGCAACCCGAAAGGGTCAACCTGCTGGTGGGCGGCATTGAAATTATCCTGGGCCTGGGCCTCTTGTTTTCGGCTACCCGGAATGTGGCGTTGTGGGGGATTATTGCCCTGCTGATCGCCGTGTTTCCGGCCAATGTGTACCATTTCCAAAAAGCGAGGGAAAAGGGAACCCACGTATTGGCAACAGCATTGCGGTTGCCGGTGCAGGGTTTGCTGATCTGGTGGGCCTGGTCGTATTTGTAGGTAATTTTTACCCCACCTTATTTCCTACCACCACCATCTCTTCGAGGGTTGGCGTTGGGCTGCCACCACGCTGCTCGAGCGTTACGGCGAAGGCTTGTGGATTGGCGATAAAGGGTACCTCCTGAAGCGACGTGCCATTGAGCACCACCTCGAAAACACCCATATCAACGGGGACGCCATCCACGATAGCCCACAGCTGGTACTGTTTGTCGGACGGCGGCTCGGGTAGGCTAGCTACATCCAGGTATGCCTTTTGCGTAGTTGGATTCCAGATGACTGAAGCCAGCGCAGCGGGCGCTTTTGCCGTCCCGAGCATCTGGATGAGCGAAGACCCGGGCTGGCGCATCGACTGGAGGGTTTCCAGCAGCGAGCGGTTCATTTCCGTGGTCTTGTCGCAGTCGGTTTGGAGGAGGTTGAAGTTGGTCGTGAGGGTTTTGATTTCCTCGTCTTTTTGTTGGCTGCCGTTGTACAGCCAGGCAGCTGCGCCCAGGGAAACAACCAGCGCTACGCCCAGGAGCAGGCTGAGCAGGTTGCCCGATCCCGTGCCGGTAACCGGCGCAGGGCCACTGCTGGGGTTGGTGGCTGGCGGAGCGGGGTCCGGCGTGATGTCATCCAGTTTCTCGGATAGCTTTTGATAAAAATCGGGGGATAACTTTGCCTTATTTAAGGACACGTAGCTTTCCAGCGCGTGCTCGATCTGGTCGAGCTCGGCACGCAATTCGGGATATTGCCGGAGGTTATTTTCAATAGCCTGCCGTTCTTCTGACGACAGTAGACCGAGCACGTATTGCTCGAGTATTCCGGATGATATGTATTTTTTTATGTCCACGTCAGAACCAGGCATTTAACAGTTGAGTTAAAAGGAAGAAAACCGTTGAAAGCTTCATTACGTGGTCGTTGTTCAATTTTGAACGCAACTCGTTAATGGCAGTGCGTAGCCGGGTTTTAATGGTTCCCAACGGAATACCCAGTTCTTTCTCAATATCCCGTTGGGAGTACCCCTGGAAATAAGTGGGTTCAATGAGTTCCCGGTATTTGGGATCCAGACTAGCCAGCACGGCGCTTAAGCCCGTATCTTCTATTTGGGCGTTTTCACTGCCCATGACGTTTATATCTACGAGATTTTCGGTACTAGTGGTTTTTTGTTGTTGCCGAAATCCGGCTGATCGCAGCCGATCAATAGCGGTATTGCGGGCAATATTGGCAAACCAGGTGAACAAACGTCCTTTGCTAGCCTCGTATTTGCGGGCATTTTTCCAGATCTTGACAAAAGTGTCCTGGAGTACCTCTTCGGCCACTTAGTGGGATTCCACCATACGCTTGATCAAGCCCAGCAGCGTTTCGGCGTAATTTTCGTAAATAAGATCAATTGCCCGCCGGTCGGCAAGGGCTAGCAGGCCAGCAATCTGGCCCTCTAATTGGTCTCGTTTATCGAAGTTAACGTTCATGTGGTATTTCTGCGCGATGAAGGTATAAAAAAATGACGACCGATAATGCTCCTTCACCAGGAGAAACATTTTAAAAACAAAATTTCAGTCGGTAAAAAAACAGCATTTAGGCTATTAACCACTGCAAACACCTAACTTCCGCAGCGAAAAAATGTTTAATAAGCAACCAGATTATATTTTCAGTTTAACTTATTACCAGCGAACTCAACAAACATAAATGGAACAAGAAGTCATTACCGGAGTAAGTTATATCGGCGTATTCATCGGTGTTATTATCGGGACCCTAATTGTCGGTGCCATCGTCAAGCGGTTTTTCAAAAGGCTAATCAAGCGCTCGACGGATGAGATGAAAAACGACCCGACCAACTACCTTTTCCTCCAGCACCTCCTCGTGGGCCTGGTCTATCTTACGGGTGGCGCTATAGCTGTCTATATGGTACCCAGTCTGCGGGGCGTGGCGACCTCGCTGCTGGCAGGCGCCGGAATTTTTGCCGTGGCCATTGGTTTTTCCTCCCAACACGCCCTGAGCAATGTGATCAGCGGCATGTTCATTGTCATCTTCAAACCTTTCCGCATCAACGACCGCATCAATATCCGGGAGTTCAGTGGCGTAATTGAAGACATCACCCTGCGCCACACGGTTATCCGGAATTTCGAAAACCGCCGGATTATTATCCCCAACACCGTCATCAGCGACGAAATTCTGATCAATGCCGACTTTGCTGAGGGCAAAATTTGTAAGTGGATCAATGTGGGCATCAGCTACGACAGCAATATCGATCTGGCCAAGCAGATCATGTACGAAGAAGCCATGGCCCATCCCCTGCTCATCGACAACCGCAGCCCCGAACAAATAGAACGCGGTGAACCTCAGGTGACGGTGCGGGTGCTTGAGTTGGGAGATTCCAGCGTGAACCTGCGCGCCTGGGCCTGGGCGGGTAGCCAACAGGATTCTTTTGTGCTGGGTTGTGACCTGTACGAAAGCATCAAGAAACGATTTGATCGCGAAGGCATTGAAATCCCCTTCCCGCATCGTACCCTGGTATTCAAAAACCAGCCCCAATGAAAAAAAAGCAAAAGAGAAAGATAGGCGCCCACCCTGGAGCTGTCGTTTTTACGGGCAATCGGAAAGTCGAAAAAATCAGTATCCACTACCTGGAATACAACGAAGCCACGGTGAATTCCCAGGACCTGGACAACCAGTCGATCACTTCTTTCCACGAACCCGTGGACAACCTGATTCAGTGGTACGACGTACGGGGCCTGCACGATACCGCCCTGATCGAGGAATTCGGGCGGGTATTCAACGTGCATCCGTTGGCCCTGGAAGATGTAGCCGATACCCAACAACGCCCGAAACTGGACGAATACCCCGGCGGTATTTTTATTACGATCAGGGCGCTGCGGTTCATTGCCGCAGAACGGCGGGTAGAATCCGAACACATTGCCCTCTACATGGGGCCTGCCTACGTACTCAGCTTTCAGGAGAATGAAGTCGATTGCTTCAACGGTGTGCGGGAACGCATTTTAGCGGGTAAAGGCCGTATCCGGAAACGGCAAGCAGACTACCTGGTCTACGCCCTGATGGATGCGGTCATCGACCAGTATTACACGCTCATTGACGAAGTAGAAGAAGCTATTGAAGCGCTGGAGAAAAAAATTCTCGAGAACCCCGACAACACCATCAAATCGGAGATCCATTCCCTGAAACAGGAAATGCTGCTGGTGCGCCGGTCTATTGCCCCTTTGCGGGAAGTTGTTACCGCTTTCGACCGCCTGGAAGGGCAGCTGGTGACGGATGCGACGGCCTTCTTTATTCGCGACCTGCGCGACCACATCATCCAACTCGTCGATCTGGTAGAAACTTACCGCGACATGCTCAACAGCCTGCACGATCTCTACCTCTCGGAGTTGAGCTACCGCATGAACAACGTGATGCAGGTGCTCACCGTCATCTCTACCATTTTTATTCCGCTCAGTTTTCTGGCCGGCGTCTACGGGATGAACTTTGATTATATGCCCGAATTGCACTGGCGCTACAGCTATTTTATCCTGCTGGCTTTTATGACTTTGGTCGTCGTGGGTATGCATTCGTATTTTAGGCGGAAGCGGTGGTTTTAGTGACATTGTCAACGATATGGTGTTGATTGGAATAAAGCGTTGGCTGGCGGTACTTGGTTCACGCGTATCCCATCGTTATGTCAAACTTAACAGCGTACCTGTTCTATTGCACCAGGACCCGGCTACTAGCTACTCGTTGACCAGCTTTATCCCTTAGGACAACCAGGTATAGCCCAGCATGCGTAGGCGTAAAAGATGCTGGCCGCAAGACATTATTTAGAAGTACCGCAGTGGCAATTCTTTTTCCAGCTGCCGTCCAAATTTCCAGCTGATACTGTTGGTTGGTCGCGTGGGACAGGGTCAGGTTGATGGGGCTTCCAACAGCTAGAGGATTGGGGCTAACCCACAATTTAAGGGGTTCTTCCGTTCGATTAGTGATACCATTCACCAACCCTACTTCTATGAGGGTGTCTACCTGACAGCCTTGCGCATCAATACTATTGATGAGGTAACTCCCCGGAGAAAGGTTTGTAAGAGGTGCTCCATCCCATGCTTCCTCCTCAAAAAATAAGTGGTAAGGTGGTGTGCCGCCCCTAATGCTATCTAATTGGACAATACCCCCCAGAAGATTTGAGACGTAAGGCTCGGCCGTTGCACTAATAACGAAAGGCAGCGGAGTCGAAATGATAATGTCCAGAGTGTCTCCACAAGATTGGCCGTCTGCTACGCGTACCTGGTACGCGCCAGGTGGCAGCGAATCAAACTGGCCATCGGTATTATTGATGGTCATGTCTTGCCCTATTAGCGTGTAGTTTATAGGCAGTGTGCCGTTAAGCGTATTAAAAGACAAGCTTCCCGTACTATCGGAAGCACAGGCCAGGCTAGTGGTAGCAGCAGCGGTACTTATTTCAAAGCCACTGGTTTCGTAAGCTCCGATGTCCACAATATCATCCAGTATGCGTAGGTTGCCCTCCAGATCAAAACGGCCAAACGCACTAAGATTTACGCCCTGATTGAGTAGGGGGGAACAATGCTTTAGCCTATAGTCGTCATTGTCTGAATCTACAAATTGGGGGTTGATATTGAACAAATTAGGAAAAGTCAGGCAAGCTTCTTCGCCACCAGGTAAATCACAAGTGTCTACGCTGATGACGCAGTGATCCAGCTCATAATCGTAAACGCTTAAATCTTCTGGATCGCCATTGTACAAAATTTGCCAGAAAGGTAGCTCTGGTTCCCAGATGATGGAATTTTTGAGGTAGATGTCGCTACGAAAAACATCGTTGAAGTTTGTTGAATAGCCCTTCCCAAAAACGATAGGTCCATTATCTATAAACGTGCAATTACTGATAGAATCAATCACACCTGATGTTACAGAACGAATACCTTGTACAATTGCACCTTTGTTGCCGGCAAAAAGGGAATTTCGAATATTAAGGTACAGGGTTCGGCTTATTGTAGTTTGGTCATTAGGTGTTTCGATAATTGCTTCAATTGCACCGCCCAGGCTGCTGCTGCGTGCCTTATTGTTGCGAAATGCACAGCGATCGAAATTGAAATAAGCATCACCCTGGTCTCCTTCTATTCTCGTAGAAAATGCTCCGCCTCTGGAGCGGGATATATTATTGATAAAATCGCAGTCAACAGCAGAAAAATCAACGGTGAACTGAAAACCACCCGTTACAAAAACAGCCCCTCCATTATTAAAAAAGCTCTCGTTGTCCTGGAATACTGTTTTTTCAATGCTCAAAGACAAATGACCAGGGCCACCACTGTGGTAGTATTCTATTCCTCCGCCTTCTCCAGTACAAGAATTATCGCTGAATGCACAGCCCAAAATTTGAATGTGTTTGGTGCCTTGGGCTTGGAACAAGCCCCAGGCACCGCCACCACCACCCCCACCAACAACGGGGCCATTTTCGGCAAAGACGGTGTTTACTACGTTCCAGTTGGTTTTGGCGTGGTAATCATAAATAGCACCACCACCACCGCTGCGAAAGCGATTAGCCCTAAACTCGCTATCGGTGATAGACACATCTAGTGCTTGGGCCAGTGACCAAGGTGTGAATAAACCCGCACCCCGCTGCATGGCATAGTTATGATGGATGGTACATTGGCTGATACTCAGCCGTAGGGGTATGGGGAAGCCATCAGCTATACTGATAGCGCTGCCATTAAGTGCGGTATGCTGCGTTAGGATCAGGTTTTTCAAGACAATGCTGCCCGTATTGGTAGTGGGCAGCCCTGCGTAAATGAGTATTCCCGCTCCGTTTTCAGTAAAGGGGAAGCTTACATTCCCTCCCAAGGCATTGCCATCGCGAATAGTGAAGCCGTCAAGTAACGCAAAATCTGCTACATCCTGAATTCGTAAAACATGGTAGGAATTGTCCGTGCTATCGCCTAGTACGCCAATGTCGCCACTGAGTATGGTAGCATGTAGGGCGGGGTCGCCACGGTCTGGCAAGTAGGTTTCCGTTCCGTTAAAGCCCCCAAAGAGTTGTATGTCGTTCCGCAACTCAAAGGCTGTATCACGTGCTGTACCGTTGCCAGGTGTGTAAATCCCCTCTGCTACCCAAACCCAATCGCCAGCATTAGCTGACTGCAGGGCCACATTTAGGTTGGTATAAGCATCTGCCCAACTACTGCCGTTCTGTTGGCCAGCGCCAGCATCTTGGTCTACATAAATGATTTCAACACTTGCTGGCTCAAGGGATGATGCATCATACCAAACTTGATGGTCAACAGTCAGGCGTGCCAGATGGTATCTACTTTCAGTAGCAGAATCATTGTAATTATTGAACAAAGGAAAAAGAGGATGATCGATATCACCAACGCCTCGTAACCATATCGCTTGCGAATTAAGTGTAAAAGGCCCTAATTGGTAAGTAAAACGTGCTAATGTCCCTGATATCTGGAACATTCCTGCTGGCTCTTCCTGGTTAAGGGTGTATGTAAAAAGGTCGAAACTATCGGTTATGAACAATACATTTTGTACGGGAATTTGCACTGTGTCAGTACTGTAATCATACAGCAATCGCTCTGTAGCACAGTCATCAATATCCAGTAAATAAAAGGCTTTATCCGAGGTTTGTCGCATGTACATGATATCTTCTTCCCCATTCCGCACAATTGCGACATAGTCCTGCCCACAACGACAGTAGCGCTGACCATAAGTGAGGGTGTCGTATATAACTTCTGTTTGCCCTACAATTTGTATCTCCCAAACAGGATGGGTGTTGATGGGAGGCAGCGGCGAGTTTTGAGCTATCAATTGCGGTGTAAAGCAACCAATCAGGTTGCATAACAAGAGGAGGATTAATTGTCTTTTCATGAGGGTGGGATTGGGTATTATGGTATACGGTTAAACAACCGTAGAAAAAACGCCTATCAATCGACAATTTTTATTCGATTGATAGGCCACCTTGACGCTTGTTTGGGACTCGATATTTTCTATTAGTCGGTATTGTCTATTTTGAGCTATTCCATCTTAATAATGGTACCTGACTTAACATACTCATCAGTCGCAATGGTATAGAATAGACTACCATTTTGTAGAAAATACACCGTGCTGGCAGGAATCTCTATATCGTTATCACCAAGTAAAAGATCATTAAAATCCAGCATAACCGTTTGGCCTTGCTGATCTTGAAGAAGAATAGTCACTTCCTTGAGTTCTTTCATTTCGATTTTCAAATGCAAATTTCCACTTCCTGTAAATGGATTACCATAGGCCTCTTTAATGACAAAATCCTTTATAGTAGCCTTACTATATTTTACTTGTAAACTTGCACTATTCAACTTGTCTTCGGAACTAATGATCAAATCCTTAAAATCTGTTGCACCGCCAAAGGAAATAAGGCCATTTAAATTGGCAAGATTATATTTGGGACGAAAGACCAAAGTGAACAAATCATCACTCTCCTGCACAACTACGGGGTTGGTTGTATAGTTGATCCATAAAGTCCGAATAGATGCATCTAAACCTGCATAATCTACCACAAAATCTTCGGATGAAAAAGCTATCTTACCTGGCTCAATTGCTAGCAATTCAAGGTTGGAGTCGTCGAAATTAACAGAGAACTGATAACCAGCAAGATCAACTACTTCTCCTTCTCCAACAGAAACTGTTGCCAATAACACTTCGTCCGAACTAGTGCCATCCGATAAGATTTCTGCACTCGTTTTAGTCTCCGTAAATAAGAAGGTCTCACCCTCATCAACAAAGCCATCCAAACCGACCCTTGCACTTCCATTAACATCCCCAGATTTTACGGCATAAAAAGACCAAACTTTATCAAAATAAGTTAAATAAGAAGCCGAATTGAGGTCTACTTTATTTAGATAACTGGGAGCATTAGTTGCGAGATATGAACGCTCTTGTCCATCAGGAGCAGTCCATGAAGCACTAAAGGGGTCGGCGTAAAAGTCTGACCAGAAATTGCCATCGAATTCACCTAAAGCTGGAACAAACCGCCAAGAATCGACTTCCTCAAATTCAGTAATTAGTCGCAAAATTAGCTTTCGAATACGAATAATATCCAACGTAGTAATCGTGCTGCTATTGTTGACATCTGCTGCTATTTTTTGGAAAGGAGATTCTAATTCTTGAGTACCTAGTATGTGTTTGTTAATTCTAATGATGTCCAGTGTGGTGACCCCATTTAGATAGTCAAAATTTTCATCCATTGGGTTTTCGCCTAGGGGCGCGTATCGGAGATCTCCCGTTTGCGCATTAATTCCGCAGGGGGTAAAGAAATTATTGATGGAATACAGCCCAATTAAGTTGGTTATCGGATTACATATGTCAATTCCCCCACTTGAGATATTATCAAAATCAACGACAGCACTTACAAAAGGGTCTAATTCTTCCATCCCATTATCCACTCTTGGTCGATACACAAAGCCGTCTTTTTCCAAATAGTCTCTACAAGAAGATGTCGGACTTTGAACTAAGTTCCATCGATGGGGGTCTCCAAAAAGAAAATTCCGCATCCTCTCCAATTGATCATCTTCAAAAAGTACCGGAGGACATGCAGCCCCTGGAGAAGATAACATGATATTATTCCTTTGGAGATTTTCATATATGTAATTTACAACTGGCATAGTATTGGAGAAAGTACAGTCAAAACCATCAAGACAATTACCTATACTAGATACATTTGAATTACCAGGACTAAAAGGATCTGGGGGAGTGCTACACATTAGATCGCCTGAGGTAAGGCAATCGTCATTAGGGTTCACTATAGCGTTTGAATGTAGAAGTCCTAAGTAATGGCCAAGCTCGTGTGCTAGTATCCTACCTATTACCTCAGGAAATAGGTCACTATTTGCATTAAAAAGAGAATACCTTAACGCAATCATATTATTTGGTGCAGTATTAAAAGGGAACCTTGCCTCAGCTGATGCATTATTAGTAAAATTATTCACTAGGTAGCAATTTACTGAGGTTAGGCTGTAATCTATAGTAGCTAAGCTCTGTACATTTTGATCATTACTTAATGTAACATCACTTAAATCAGGTGCTGGGGCTGAAACAAGATGCGTACATAGTGAAAAATGGTAATTATCAGTAAAATAGCTATTTGTAAACTCAAGAGATTGGGTGAATTTCGTTATAATTTCACCTTCAGTTAAATTGTCAAAGTAAAATGCCCCATCCCCATCCGTAACTAAGATGAGATTAATTGGAATTTCATATTCAGTATTAAACGACGAAGCAAGTGAAGCTGTAGATGGTAAATTATTAACATAGTTAATAATCTGTGTTAAGTCTTGTGGGTTAGCCGTACCGCACTCGGTTTAAGACTGAGCCATTGAATTAACAATAGAGAGAAAAATGATGGTAAAAAGCAGGGTTATCCGCCGAGCGTTGAGCGTTGAGCGTTGAGCCATGAGAGAATTATATTTAGAGAGTTATAAAATTTTGCGCGTTGGTACTAATCCTCTACTAAACAAATATAAGTAAGTGACCTTTAATAACCAAGGTTCTCTGACATTTTTTGCGGGCGGGAGCAATTGAAGTTGACACAACAGGAGTTTTAGTGTTGAAAACATATCACTCCTCCCCCAACGCCCACCCATGCTTCACCCAATCCTCCTCAAAATCAATATCCGAAAGCGTGGGAGTGAGGGCATAAGACCAGCCGTGGTTTTGGAGAATGGCAATGGTTTGGTCGAACACCCGCTCGGTACTCCAGGCGATGTCGTTAAAGACTTCCGGGTGGTAGTGCTGCATACCCAAGAGGTAGTAGCCCCCGTCTTCGGCGGGGCCGAGCACAAAATCGTGGTCCTGGAGCGCGGCCAATGCTTGCGCCACAATGCCGGTGGTGAGTTGGGCACAGTCGCTGCCCACAATCAGAACGGGGCCACCTTCGATAAAAGCGGTCGCAAAGGCGCTACTCATTCGTTCGCCCAGCCCCCCGGCAGTTTGGAGGAATTTTTCAAAATCCGAGTCGGGCCAGGCATCATCAGTCGCGATAAAATCACTGTAGAACAACAAGCGTTGTGCCGGAACTGCCTGCACCACCGTGCGCGTGTGCCCCAACAGCGCTTCGTAGATACGCAGCGCCTGGGCATCGCCCAGGGTACTGGCCAGGCGGGTTTTTACTTTACCCAGCTCGGGGTTTTTGACAAAAATAATCAACGCAGGTTGGGGCATGGGACGGAATTTAGCTCACAAATTTACAATTTAGGACAATAATAGAGGTTCCCGGTCATTTTCATTGGATGTGATCGGGCAAAAGGCTTAATTTGTCTGCAAGATTATTTTAGTATGGCAGAGGTTCCGTTAGCAACGTTGGTAAATAAGTTGGTCATCAATCGTCATATCGACCAGGCATTTGGCTATTTCGAACGGCAGCGCGTGGAAATCTACCCCGATGTGCAGCAGGATTTCGACCTCCTCCACAACCGCTGGCACAAGCTGCACGATGCCACCTTCCTGCAAGTCGCCAACTGGAGTCTGGAGCAGCGGAACATGGAAGAGCAAGAGATCCTCAACGGGCTGCTCCAAACCGCCCGCAGTATTCCGCCGGAAATCGTATGTGAGGTCAGCGATGACGTGTTGTACGGGATGGATGACCTCCTTATCTGGAGCAACAACACCATCCGAAAAAACCTCCTGGAATACCTCGACTCGTACGGTTTCTCCTCCTGTATCCTCCTCCTGAAGGCGCTGGGAGCCTTGCCGGCCCCCATCCAAAAGCTGACGGAGCAATACCACGAACGGTACTGGAAATTCAACAACAGCCCCGAGGATAGCGTTGGCGATTGGATTGCTACCAAAGAAAAATTCATCCTTTTTTTGAAGGAAGAACTGGTCGTTTTGCAACAGGACCAGTTCTATCCCGGCTGGAAAAGATTGCTCTGGGACGAATTGCGCCATCCGCAATTGCTAGTTGCGGAACCGTACGACATCCTTTTCCCCAGCGCGGAGGAAATTCAAAAGCTCAAGTCAAAAAAACAGATCGACTGGCCGAAATACCGCCGCCTGCTGCACCTGGCCCAGAATGCCTACAAGATCAAGGACTACGAACAGGCCTACCAGTACTGCCTGGAGATTCAGACCGACATCGAAACCGACTCCACCCAGCTGTACGAGTACCTGATGATGTCGTTCTTCCACCTCAGCCAAAAAGCGGAGGTATCGTTGGTACAAAGAGCTTTTCGAGGCGAAAGCAAATACCTGAACCTGCTCTTTGTGTACATCAACCGGATCAAGTCTTTGTCGATCAAAGCCCAGCAAGGGCTCTCCCCTTCCAGCAGACAAAAGATTGACGAGATCACCCACCAACTGGCGATTGATCTGCAACGGGCGATCAACCCGGTGGATTACGAATATTTGTTTCCGCAACCAGCGGGTTCGGCAACAGCAATTACGGGCCAGCGCCAGGCCATGGAAAAATACCTGGACCTGGGCGGCCAGATCGTCAAATACGTGGGTGCCCGGGCCAATCTGGTCAAACAGCTGTTGACCGAGATCGCTGGCAGTGGCCATTTCCTGTGGGTCACCACTACCGCCACCCAACAGCTGACCAACGCCACAGATTTCGATGCAATCAGCTTGTTCCGCAACCTGCAACACCTGGCCCAGGACACCCTTACGGCAGCAGACCAGCAGGCGTACCTGCTCCTGAGTCTGCGCGAAAAGCACCTGCTGCTGAGAGAACGGCGGGTGGAAGAAGCCAGTCAGGCGGCCCTTTTTGCGTCGGCCAGCCGGTGGATTCGCGCCTGCCAGGTCGCTTATCTGTTTTATGCTTCGGAGCACAACAGCAAAGATTTCCTGCAGTTGGCCTACGAAAATGAATTGGTATCTGCCCATGGGCTGGACTGGTTTGAACTGGGCCCCACCGGCGCTATCGAAGCCCGACCCGTCACCTACGAAGACGAAAAAATCAACGCCAAGTCTCTTTTTTCGGCCATTACTACGGAATTGTACGGCGCGGAAGGGTGGCAAACCGTGGCCAATACCAGCAAGCGTACTGCTTACAACAAGTTGAAAGCCAGCGTCGAGCGCCGCTACCAGGAAATTCGCCTGTTCAAAAACGAGCGGGACGAGGAGTTGGGCCGCACCCAGGTCATCAGTTGCCTGCGCGACTGGCAGCGGCTGTACCACGCCTACGGGGAAACCTACTACCTGGATCAGTGTGTGAACGAGCTGATCGGTGGCGGCATCTACCTGTGGTATGAACTGGAAGGAGCGTCATTAGACGAAGGCCATTCCCTGGTCGGTATCGAGGGCTACCCGCTGGAAGTGGAAAGCGAATTGGAAAGACTGTTAAGCCTGACCAATACCTTCGACCAGCAAACGGCGGTCAAAGAAATTTGCAACCACCTCTTTTTCCGCCGGGTACAGTACGACTACCTCACCATTACCCCCAACCCCGTTGATGAGGAAGAACAGCGGGAATGGATACTGGAACTCCTGAGCCAGGTTTTGTTTCTCTACAGCAACCATGCGAACAACGAATTCCTCACCCCACTCTACGAAGAGCTGTTGCAGGAAAAAAAATACGTCTGGTTGAAGATCAACGAAGAGGGTATTGCCGCGCTGGATCCCGACGACGATACGGCGCTGTATTTGCTGGAGCAACTCTACCTGCAGGGCCAGAAAGGGGGCCTGGCCTACGACTGGGATGAATTCAAACTCCAGATCGCCGACAACCGCTACCAGGAACTGAAGCACCGCTACCAGGATGAATTCAGCATCCTGCGCCGCGAAAACTGGCGCCTGCCCAACCGCGTCTTGATGGTCGAAATACTTACCGCTTGCCGCCAACTGTACGAAGCCACCAAAAAAGTGCGCTACCTGGAATACCCTACCCTCGAGTGGGTCGACAACCGCGGGCGCATCCGCTGGTACCGCGACCTGTATTTCTTCTTCTTCCAGCACTGGCAAAACTTCGAGATTAGCGGCTTCAACTACCGCCAGGAACGCCGCCTCATTATCACCTACCTGACGGGGCAGCCCCGGCAGAATCCTTTCCGCTGGGCCCGCCTGATTGAGCTTGGAACGGGGAGGTAGGTCGGAGGCGCTCGAGGTGGGAGGTCGGAGG
>Ga0075467_10002784_pt1 | contig 13667 bp, 9 predicted proteins | sample DEB08_DNA_9_FD_75067 | JGI IMG/M metagenome (GOLD analysis project Ga0075467, IMG submission 75067) | Aqueous microbial communities from the Delaware River and Bay under freshwater to marine salinity gradient to study organic matter... | ecosystem: Environmental > Aquatic > Marine > Coastal ...
AGATACCGTTTCGGCTAATTTTGGCATTGGCGCTTCACGCAGATGGGTGAAAAGCAAGTTAGAGTCTTACAGTCAGCGCAATGAGCAAAGATTACAAGTGGGTTATTTGAATTTCGATATCACCAATAATACTTGTGGGAGCCTTTATAATACAAAAAATGTGTTGGGTGTTTTACCAGGTAGCGATCCTTCTTTAAAGGATATTATTCTACTTACTGCCCACCTCGATTCTCGTTGCGAGCAGCGTTGCGATACCACTTGCTTGGCTGCTGGCGCCGACGACAATGGCAGTGGCACGGCTCTGGTAATTGAACTGGCCCGAGTAATGAGCGCTTACACTTTTAAAAGAACCATCGTTTTTATGCTAACCACCGGCGAAGAACAGGGTTTGATAGGGGCGAGGGCTTTTTCCGATTATTGCTTAGCAGAAGGAATAGAAATTAAAGGTGTTTTAAATAATGATATCGTCGGTGGTACCATTTGTGGCGAAACTGCTTCTCCTCCCGGTTGCAGTAGTGAAGGCGATATAGATTCTACAACTTTAAGAATTTATTCTAACCCTCTATCAGAACGCAATCCTCACCAGGGTTATGCTCGCGCGGTAAAATTGAATTTTGAGGAAAAGGTACAGGCCAATATGAAGGTAGCTATGAATATCGATCTTATCAATCAGGAAGATCGTTCGGGTAGAGGAGGAGATCATATTGCTTTCCGTGAAAACGATTATCTTAATCTAAGATTCACATCTGCCCACGAGCACGGCAACGGAAACCCCACGGGCACGCCAAATTACCGCGATCATCAACATACTTCTCAGGATATTTTGGGGGAAGATTTTAATAGCGATGGCATTATCGATAGTTTTTACGTGGACATGAATTATTTAGCGAGAAACGCTATGATAAACGCATCTGCAGCAGCGATATTAGCCGCCGGGCCAGCAGTGCCAACCTTTATTTTACACAAGGAAGCGACTGGTTTGAGGGTAGAAATTACCGACCCTATTTTAGCACCCGAATACAGAGTGGGAGTGAAGGGCTATAACGGTAGCACCTACGATTCTATTTACCGTTTCAGCGGCAGCTCTTTCGTGGTTCCAAGCCAGATTGCGGGGCAGCTGTATTTGGTGGGTTTGGCCGCTTTAGACTCTAATGGCTTAATGGGGCCTTTTAGTCAGGATGAACGGGGAAATTCCCAGGCCAATACGCCAGCCGGAACCGTGGATAATTTGCCCTATTCCTTCGACTGTGACTTGGTTTCTCTGCATGAAATTTCACCCGTAGTACCTCTCGGTATACAGTTATTAGACCCGCAACCGAATCCTTTTGAAAGGAGCACGGATTTAAACGTGTGGGTAAAAAACGATCGGTGGATCGGAAAGGCAGAACTAAAGGTTTATAATTCTCAGGGACAATTAATTAATACCTCGCTTATTGAATTGGCAGAGGGCTTAAATACACTGAGCTATGAGCATCGGAAAAATAACGGCATGTTCTATTATTCCATCGAAAAGGCAGGTCTAAGAACCCCTTCTAAGCGCATGCTAATAGGAGTTTAAGCTTGGTAATTTTCCATAGCTTTTCTTACGCTGCCGTATTGTTCTATTAAGGCTTTCGCCTGATGCGCATCAATGGGAATTTCTTGCATAAGCATACGAATAGCACGATCTACTAACTTGTTGTTATTCATTTGCATATCAACCATTTTATTGCCTTTAACGCGACCTAGTTTCACCATTACCGCAGTAGAAATCATATTTAAAACGAGCTTTTGAGCCGTACCGGCTTTCATGCGGGTAGAGCCAGTAATAAACTCTGGGCCGACGATTACTTCAATAGGGAAGTCGGCTTCTTTAGCTACCGGCGAATTTTCGTTACAAACAATACAAGCGGTACTTATCCCTTCTTGGCGCGCTTTCTGAAGTCCTCCAATCACATAGGGAGTGGTACCGCTAGCGGCTATTCCCAGAATCACATCGCCTTTATTGGGTTGGTAAGACTGTAAATCGCGCCAAGCGCCGTTCTTGTCATCTTCGGCAAATTCTACCGCTGTTCTAATAGCACCATCTCCACCCGCAATTAATCCCACTACCCAATTCGGATCGGCGCCAAAAGTGGGCGGAAGTTCACTAGCATCTACAACGCCTAAACGACCGCTAGTTCCTGCTCCGAGGTAAAATAAGCGACCGCCTTGCTTCATCTTATCGGCAATGTGCTCTACCGCCAATTCTATGGTATCAATAGCCTTCGCAATTGCCTGCGGAACCAAGTGGTCCTCTTGATTTATACCCTCCAAAATTTGGCGGGTGGGCATCTTGTCAATGTTTTTATGATGGCTGTCAGATTCGGTAGTTCTTGTGCTCAATTTTGGAGGTTTTATCTTGAAATGTGTAATGAAAACGGGTGCAATTTACATAGGATTTGGCATTCGGTCTTGCTAGCTAGTTATTTTTGACTTTACATTTAAACGAAAATTTAGTGCCGTTTATCGTCGGCTATTTTTCGGTACTTATTTTAATTGGAGTCTATTCGTCTCAGAAAATATTTAAAACTATGCACTTTCAGTGCATTTCGCTTTCAACTTCTGAAAAGCTTAATTGCGTTTATGGCAGAACAGCGATCCAATGGACATACGGTTTCACGTTTTACGGTGCATTTGGTTTGGTCGACTAAGTATCGTTATGGTGTTCTTCAAGGAGATGTTAAAATAAGGTGTCGCACTTTGCTAGTGCAGATTTGTGATGCTGAAGATGCTGAGATACTAAAACGTGAGTTTGACGTAAAATTAGGCCTAAACGGATTTTCCAATAAAAATGAAAATCCTGCATCTAGCTCATTTGCTGTAGCCCGCTACAGCTGCACGATACAGACTAGTCTTTTTCTTCCATTGAAAATCTGAGGCTCTAATTTATTGTCGAATTCACGTTAAAAGGAGTTGTATCATATGATCATGTTCATATGCATGTGGGCTATAGGCCCTCCAGTTCAGTGAGTGATTTGGTGAAAAACTGAAAGGACGAAGTTTCTGCAAATTGCAGCAAGAGTTTCCCGAATTGAAGAAGCGTTATTGGGGCAAGCACTTCTGGGCAATGTTTTTCGGCTGTTGGAGTACAGGAAATATAGCTGATGAGATGGATAATGAATATTTAGAGCATCACAGACGTCCCGATGATACCAATGGTTTCAATTTTGTCATTGAGTAAAAAGCGACTTTTATTCGTTAACCAAATCAATGCACTTTTAGTGCCTAGTGGTTTATTAAACCGAGATCCATTTAGGGGTCAGTGATATAGTGCCTAAGCCTTCTTCTCCAATAGTGCCATAAAAAAGCCATCACTCCAACCACTTGGGTTTACCCGATCTGCTTTTATTAATTCAAATTCAGGATGGTTCTCTAAAAAGCGATCTACTTGGTCTTCATTCTCCGAACGAAGTATGCTACAAGTGGCATAAACCATTTTGCCACCTACCTTCAACATCTTGGAATAATCGTCAATAATATCGCCTTGAATTTTACGCACGCGATCTAAATGTTCGGGCTGTAATTTCCATTTACTATCAGGATTTCTCTTAATAACGCCAGTTCCAGAGCAAGGTACATCTAGCAATAAACGGTCGGCCGAATTGTGCAGGCGCTTAATGCTTTTGGCATTTTCAATCGGACGAGTTTCAATATTATGAGCGCCATTACGACGAGCACGCTTTTGCAATTCTTTCAGCTTCCAAGCTTCCACGTCCATGGCAATTAGCTGCCCTTTATTTTCCATTAAAGCAGCAAGATGCAAGGTTTTACCGCCTGCACCAGCACAAGCATCAATCACTCGCATGCCCGGTTTAACTTCAAGATAAGGAGCAATCATTTGTGAACCGCCATCTTGCACCTCATACAATCCATCTTGGAAACTCTGTAACTTAAAGGTGTTGATGCGTTTTTCTAAAGCTAGTCCAGTAGGATTCTGCTTCATCGCGTAAGCCATACAACGCTCTTCTTCCAAGCGAGCTAGTAGGCTGGTACGATCGGTTTTTAGGGTATTCGTTCGTAAGAAAACCTTGGCGGGAATGTTCAAAGCTTTGGCAATTGCATCCCAATCATCACCTAGTTCTTCACGTGCCACTTTATCGAGCCAATCGGGGAAAGACTCATCTACCGCAAGGGAGCCACCCAGCTGGGCCCGACGCTCTTTTACGTCAATACCGTTTACCACATCAAATTGCGGCCATTCGGGTAATTCATTGCCCTCTAACTGCCACCAGATACCGAATAAACGATATAGGTCTTTTCTTTTAGTACTGGGTTCTTTGCCGTAAATCTCCCACAATAATCGCCACCAGCGTACCATTTCATAGGTGCTTTCGGCAATAAAGCCACGATCGCGCACGCCCCATTTAGGGTTTTGTTTTAAGATGCGTTCTATTACTTTATCGGCATAATAGCCTTTTCCAAAAGCAGTTTCTAGGGCCTCAATAACGGCGGCTACTAGATTTTTATGAAGACGGGTGTGAGTACTCAATATTAGTATAAAGCAGGGAACTGCTCGGGATTAAATTCGTGCATTATCGCGTAGGCTTTTTCAAAAATATCTTCTGCGCTTGGCTTGCTAAAATAATCGCCATCGCTGCCATAAGCGGGACGGTGCGCTTTCGCGGACAGGGTTTGTGCAGGACTGTCTAGATATTGAAAGCCTTTTTGCGTTTCAATAATTTGCTGCAAAATAAACGCGCTGGCGCCACCAGGTACGTCTTCATCCACTACAAGAAGGCGATTGGTATGTTTTAGGCTCTCAACAATAGAATGATTAATATCAAAAGGTAGCAGTGATTGAGGATCGATAACTTCTAAATCAACCCCAAATTTGGCTAATGCCTCGGCTGCTTCCATTACCACCCTCAAGGTAGATCCGTAGGAAACCACAGTAATATCTTTACCGCTGCGAATTTTTTCAGGCATACCTAAAGGCGTGCGAATCTCCGCTAGGTTATCGGGCATTTTTTCTTTCAAACGGTAACCATTCAAGCACTCTACAATTAGAGCAGGGTCATCGCCATCTAAAACGGTATTGTAAAAACCAGCTGCCTGGGTCATATTGCGAGGAACTAAAACGTGCACTCCCCTTACAGCATTGATTATCATACCCATAGGAGAGCCACTATGCCAGATCCCTTCTAGGCGGTGACCGCGCGTGCGCACCACAACTGGGGCCTTTTGGCGACCTTTGGAACGGTAATGTACGGTAGCTAAATCATCGCTCATTACCTGTAAAGCATAGAGTAAGTAATCTAAGTACTGAATTTCTGCAATGGGACGTAAACCGCGCATCGCCATGCCAATTCCTTGACCTAAGATAGTAGCCTCACGAATACCAGTATCAGATACGCGACTAACGCCATGTTTATCTTGTAAGCCTTCTAAACCCTGGTTAACATCACCAATTTTTCCGCTATCCTCACCGAAGATTAATACTTCAGGACGTTCGCCTAAAAGACGGTCGAAGTTTTCGCGCAGAATAATACGTGCATCCACTTCCTTCGAGTCTGCCGAATATTCGGGAGTAACGGCTTCAATATTTATAGGAGAAAGTTCACTTTCACTGCAGAGGTGGCTGCCGTAGCGGTTATGGTTAAGGGCTAAATTCTGTGCTAACCAAGTGGTTATTTTAGATTTTAATCCACTATTATCCTTACGTATCTGGCGTAAAGCCTTGCGTAAAGCAGAAACACCATCGCGGCGTAAAGGCTCGGCATTATTTTGTAAATCTTTAATAAGGTTAGCAATAACAGTAGGGTCATCGGCCACTTGACTTGCTTCGGCTAAGAGGTCTAAAACCTCATTGATATCACTTTTAATGGCCGAAATGAAATTCTTCCAAGCAGCGCTTTTTGCCTGACGAGCCTCTTTTTGCGCTTCTTTTTCTAGTAAATCTAATTCTTGATCAGTGGCTAAAGTGCTGCTAACCATCCACTCGCGCATTTTTTTGATACAATCAAACTCGCGCTCCCAATTTAAGCGTTGCTCGTTTTTATAGCGCTCATGCGAGCCAGAAGTACTGTGACCTTGCGGCTGGGTAAGCTCGGTAACATGCACCATTACTGGGATGTGTTTTTTACGAGCGATGCGATCTGCTTTTTCGTAAGTTTCAATTAAGGCGGGATAATCCCAACCTTTAACATGAAGGATTTCGTAGCCATTCTCCTCATTATTCCTTTGGAATCCCTTTAAGATTTCCGAAATATTTTCTTTGGTTGTTTGGTATTTACTGTGCACCGAAATACCATAATCGTCATCCCAAATAGAAATAACCATAGGTACCTGTAAAACCCCAGCAGCATTAATGGTTTCAAAAAATGGACCTTCAGAAGTGGAGGCATTTCCAATACTACCCCAAGCCACTTCATTCCCTCTGTTCGAAAACTGACTGAAGTCTTTCAGACCTTTATTATTACGGTAATATTTACTGGCTTCTGCTAAACCTAATAGGCGAGGCATTTGCCCAGCGGTAGGAGAAATATCGGCAGAGCTATTACCTTGGTCGAGGAGGTTTTTCCAATTTCCTTCGGCGTCTAAACTTTGGGTGGCAAAGTGTCCGTTCATTTGCCTTCCGGCAGATGCGGGCTCTAGTTCATGATTGGTATCTGCATAAAGACTCGCGAAAAACTCTTGGGTGGTAAGGGCGCCAATGGCCATCATAAAAGTTTGATCACGATAATAGCCCGAACGGAAATCACCTTTTCTAAAAACCTTCGCCCAAGCTAATTGGGGGAGCTCTTTACCGTCACCGAAAATCCCGAACTTTGCTTTGCCAGTAAGAACTTCGCGACGGCCAATAAGGCTCGCTTCTCTACTTTCTATCGCTAAGCGATAATCGGCTAAAACATTGGCTTTTATTTCTTCGATACTTATATCGTTGCTGCTATTATCTACGCTAGACTCGCTCATAAATTGCTGCTTTTTTGAGAGGTGCAAATCTAGTTAAAAAACAGCGGAATTTTAGGGCTTAAGGATGCGCTACGAATACTTATGTATAGTGCTGATTACGAAACATTTGTATCGAGTCTTTTCTTCTAAAAATTATCGAGCATACCATTAGGGAAAACTCCAAGGCGACTCCAAATGCTATCTAATTGATCGGTCAAGGGACGAAGCTGAGGAATGGTGTCGGCCATATCAAAAATAATTTGATGCTTAAGGCTGCCATTTTCTATGGTCAACCAGATGTCACAACCATCTACAGGTAAATTGCCAGAATTATAATTTAAGGAACTAAAATAATTCCAGTCTAAAGCTGATTTCAAGGCATCTACCTCAGTGGTACTAATGCTTTGCTTACCGTCGACCGCAATTCTGGTATTGCTTGACGCGCTCCAAAAATCTTGCACCAAGTGAGCTTGGTTCGCATCTACCGTAAGGGAATCGAAACGGAGGCCCCAACCGCAATGCACTCCCATAGTAAATTTTAGATGGGCGGAACTGACAGTGGAAGTTTCTTCTTTTTTGCCACAAGAAATTATAAGACTGCCACTAATTATGAAACAAAGAAGATTTATATTTTTCATACGCTAAAAATAACCTTATTTTCACCCAACGGCAGAATACGCTGGCAATTTTTCGTTCTTTGTTCCGCTTTAAAAATGGATATGTTAAGACTCTGTATATTTCTTCTTTTAAGTTTTAGTGCGATAAATTTAAGTGCCCAAAGTAAAAAGGCCCGGAAAAAGCTTTTGGAGGCCCGCACCTTGGTAAGTGAGTATCAATATTGGGAGGCACTTGAAGAGATTGATGATGCAATTGAGGATAGTCCCGAATTTGTTGATGCTTGGTTGTTTAAAGCGGATATTCTCAACCAACTAAGTAGGGCAGAAGAGGCCCTTCAATGTTATGAAGAAGCTCAAAAATTAGAAGCGCCCTATTTTTTAAGTCTCTTTCAAGGCCGTCAGCTTTACAATATGCAGCGCTATGAAGAAAGTATTCCCTTTTTAGAAACTTACAAAGCAGAGCCGCGCGCAAGTTCCAAGTATATTAAAGAGGCGGAAGAAATAATTGCCAGTGCAAAATTTGCCATTGAAGCTTTAAAAGAATCGATTCCCTACAATCCCATTAACCTTGGTCCCAAAGTTAACTCGCGTGAAATGGAATATTTTCCCTCTATTTCGGCCGATGGGAATACTCTCGTTTTTACCCATCGAAAATTAGAGGGACAGAAATTAGACGAGGATTTTTGGTTTACCGAAAGAGATAGCGCTAAGGCTCCTTGGTCGCAGGCACAAATGATTCCCGGACGATTAAATAGTTCAGGAAATGAGGGGGCGCAAAGTATTAGCTCAGATGGTAAAATAATTTTCTTCGCCGCCTGTGAAAGGCCAGATGGTGCAGGCTCTTGCGATATTTACGCTTCCTTTTTGCAAGGCGATGGATTGTGGACCAAAGCCGTGAATCTAGGTTCAGCGATTAACTCTGTAATGTGGGAAAGCCAGCCCTCAATTTCATCGGATTCTAAAACTTTGTATTTCGTGCGCGGTCGCAGCGGCTCGGATCCCGATATGAACATTAACTACAGCGAATATAAAGGTGGGCGCTGGAGCAAAGCGGAGCCAATTAACGGAAAAATTAATACCAACAAGCAAGAAACTTCGCCTTATATCCATTTCGATAATGAGCATCTATACTTCAGTAGTTCTGGCCACCCCGGTATGGGTGATTTAGATTTTTTCGTTTCGAAGCGCGAAGCAGATGGCAGTTGGGGTGAACCGAAAAATTTGGGACATCCTATTAATACCCCTTTTCAAGAGTTTAGTCTAATTGTTGCCCCCGATGGCAGAACCGGTTATTTTAGTAGTGATGCTTTGAAAGATGGCTTAGGTAAATTAGATCTTTATGAATTTCAATTACCACCACAAGCGCAGGCTTTAGCTATAGCTTATTTAAAAGGTAAAGTAATCAACATAGAAACCCGTGCTCCCGTTCCATCTAGTTTGGATTTTTTTAATTTAGAAGATAGCACCAAACTCTTATCGCGAAACACAAGTAAAGAGGCAGAATTTTATGCGGTATTACCCGTGGGAAGTGATTATGGTTTATCGATTGCGCAACCAGGCTACCTTTTCTTTTCTAGAAATTTTGCCCTAAGCAATAAGAATAGAGAAGAGGCTTTAGAACTATTATTGGAATTAGAACCCATCAAAGCGGGGCAAAGTGTTACTTTGGAAAATGTGTTTTTTGATTACGATTCGTATGAGATTAGCAAGCGAAGCGACCAGGAAATCGCAAAAGTTTTTCAGTTTTTACAATTAAATCCGAGTCTTAATGTATTATTGGAAGGGCATACAGATAATCAAGGGACGCTTGCTCACAATAAAGAATTAAGTGCGAATCGTGCTAAAGCAGTATTGAACCGTTTGGTAAAATTAGGCATTGATGCTCAGCGACTTAAGTCAGAAGGTTTTGGGGCGAGTAAACCTATTGCAAGCAATGATGATGAAAAGGGAAGGTCGAAAAATCGACGTACGGAAATGAGAATCATTTCAAAGTAGTACCCAACATCCATTGCGTTAAATAATTCCATCATCATAGGCCAAAATTGATAAGTATTTAATTATTAACTTTGACAAGGAGTGGGATCTTTCAACATAATTTTGGAAAAAAATGAATAAGTACTTACTTCGAGTCTCTTTGTTGGGACTCATTCTTGTTTCGTGTAGCAAGGAACTAGATTTTAACATGGTTGATGATATCGCCATCAATCCTTCTGGCACGATTCCTCTGGCCACTTTAACTTTAAATCTAGGTGATTTAGTAAATGATATTGATTCTACCATTGTGGTAGATCCTGATAATTCATTACGCATTTATTATCGCCAAGATTCGGTATTCACTTATTCAGCAAGTGATATTTTAACTATTCCTGATCAAGATCCTTTTGACTTAGTTGTTACAGAGTCGCAACCCTTTTTTAGAGTGGGGGTGGCTTTGGGGACCATTGCGGGAGCACAATTAGGAGCGGCTACTTTTTCATCGGGTACTATCGGAATGGAAATAGCCGCAAGCGATTCTGCTTTGAGCGATATTCGTTTTGAGCTAACCTTTTACAATGCTACATTAAACGGGCAAACCTATTCGGATACCTTTAGCCTGGCAGCTCTGCAAAGAAACCTTTTAGACAGTTCTATTATTAACGGCCTAAGTTTCGACTTTAGCGATGGAGGAACGCGAGTAAACTATCTAGATATCGGTATTAAAATATTAGATGCCGATACAGCCTCTCTTCCTAGCAATGTATCGTATTCTTGCGGTGTAGCTTTAAAAAATTTAGGCTTAGAAGTAGCCAGTGGCTTTTTTGGACAAAGAGTACAAGCTGCTCCATCGGGAAATTTCAATTTTGACATTAATGGTATTGCCAATTTCGCAGGGGGTTTATATCTAACCAATCCTAGGCTAACGCTTATCACCAAATCAACAGTAGGTTTACCTATTCGAATTACTACAGATTTTGATGGTCAAAACTCGGAAGGGACTTTAGTTTCCTTAGATGCGCCACCATTTAATATTTTGGCATCTCCTGCACCAGGTGTGGTTCAAGAATCTCGCTTTAGTTTAAATGCTAATAATTCACAGATTACAAACTTTTTAGCAAACATTCCGCAATCTATTTTATATGCGGGTAACATTAGTCTTAACCCAGACGGCAATGTTGGTCCTCCCAACTTTATTGCGAGCTCCTCTAACGTGGTGATAGACTTTGAAGTTAGTGTTCCTATGGAAATGCGAATGGAAGATATGCGTTTGGATCAAACCATAGAAGATTTTAGCATTAGCGCTGGCGGTAATGAAGACTTCTTTGAAAAGCTCACTCTTTATTTTAACAGCGAGAATGGTTTACCACTGGACTTAAACCTACGAGTGATACTACAAGATTCGGCAACTGCGGATAGTATCGGTGGTTTTGAAATTGGCTTATTAAACGCAGCGCCCATTGATAACAATGGCAGAGCAATAGCTCCCGCCATTGCCGATAATGAGGTAGTATTTGATCAAACCTTGATAAGGGCTTTGCTACGATCTGGTTCTTTGCGCTTTATTGCTTCAGTAAACTCTACCAATAACGGACAAGATGCTGTGAAAATGTATACCGATTACGATTTAGTAATTCGCGCTGCCATCCAAGCGAATAGTAATATTAAAGTGAATTCGCTCTAATGAAAAAGATACTAAGCACCCTTACTCTAGTCGTCGCTATAGTTTTTTCCGCATCTGCGCAAAGCGATATGTTACTTTATAACTTTAATGCGATTAGCCAAAGCTTGCATACAAACCCTGCTATGCCGCAACAAACAAAGGTTTGGGTTGGTCTGCCAGCTATTTCTGGCTTAAGTACACATTACCATAATAGTGGTTTTAGCGCAGTCGATATTTTTGAAGCGAATACTGATATAAATGCAAACCTGCGCAATGTAACCGCAGGTTTAGATGCAAGTAGTCAGTTGGCGGTTAGCCAAACAGTAGATTTATTAGGCATCGGCTTCAGCCTTAAAAAAGGTTTTGTAAGTCTTGGAGCGACGCAACATATTAATCTCACCATGGATATTCCTTATCAATTATTTGAGGTAATGTTTAGCGAGAATAATAATTCCATCACTCAATTAGATGTAAGCACTTTTGATTTGGAGATTTCCAATCGTACCGCTTTTTATCTAGGCTATCAGCATCGCTTTCTAAATGAGAAATTGACCCTGGGTCTGCGAGCTAACTATTTAATTGGACAGCAACATGCTTATATTGAGCGCAGTAATGTTAGTTTAACTAACGATTCTACCTATACAATTAATGGACGCTCAGATATTTTAGTGCGCAGCGCTGGGGCGAGCGCCTTTGAGGCGGATGCGATTGAACCCATGAATATTGCCTTAGCAAATAATACGGGCTTCTCATTTAACTTCGGTGGGCATTATCAACTTAGTGACAAATGGAGCTTTAGTGCTTCTGTGTTGGATATTGGTTCAATTACATATAATGACTATACCCGCAGTTATGTTAGCGATAGTGAATTTGAGTTTAGAGGTATCGAAGCCGATTTAGCAGCCAACGATTTTGGCGATGCAGTAGATCGCGCAGTTGACAGTTTGGAAGCAGGATTCAACTTCCAAGAAGTAGATGGAGATACCTATTCTAGAAGTTTGATGCCTCGCATATTTGCAGCTGCTAATTATCACATAAACGAAAAACACACTTTTGGTGCTTTATACCACAGTCGTATTTGGAATGGTGAGGCTTTCCATGATTTTGGAGTTAACTACCAAGGACGATTATCAAGAACTTTTCAGTTTACCGCAGGCTACTCGATGATAAATGGTACCGCTCATAATATTGGCGCTGGCTTTGATCTTAAATTAGGCGCTTTTCAACTATACCTAATGTCCGACAATATTTTCGGCATGGTTGATTACGGCGGATTGCAGACTACCAATTTTCGCTTTGGCATTAACCTTACTTTTTACGGAAAAAAGGAGAAAAAAGAAAAGAAAAAGAAAGAGGAAGCAGAAGCTAATACTCCCTCGCAAACTAACAACGAATCCATTAACTTTATCAATAATTTTTAAAACCCCCTTCCACTATGAGAAAATTAAATTCAAAATTCTTCCTTGCAGGCCTAATTGCCTTTGGCTTTGCATCTTGTGATGAAGAAAATCCTTTAGGATCAGCTGGCGAAGTAGAATCAAAAGTTGGTGAGCTTTATATTTTGGCTGAATCAACTGGTAGTCGAATTTTTAATACTATCGATTTAGCTATGCGCGACAACGACTTTATCACTAACGATACAACGGTAATCGACGGCGCCATGGTAACACGCGCTGGAGCCTTGGTTAAAATAGACTACGGTACTGGTGCTTCTGGGAGCGACGGTATTTTAAGAGAAGGCGAAATCAACTTATTAATGAGTGGTGGAAGCGATTATATGGTATCGGGAACCAGCATCGCCGGAACTTTCTCAAATTACAAGGAAGCGGATAAGCCTGTAACTGGATCATTTAATGTAGCTAATCAAGGTAATGATGTATTTGCTCTAACCTTAACCAGTTTATCAGTTACAGACTCAGAAGACAATACTTTCTCTCTTTCTGCCAGTAAAACTCTTACTTGGGTAGATGGATTTAGTACAATTGGTGATGTTTCAGATGATTCATACACTTTATCGGGTACTTCTACTGGAGTAGCAGATACAATTACACTAACCGCAAGTATTACTTCACCATTAAGTTATAAAAGTACTTGCCAATACCGCTTGGAAGAAGGTATAATCAATCTTACAATGGCAGGAACTGGTGTTACTTACACTGGTGGCAGCATCGACTTTCTTTCGGCTGACGGATGTAATAATTTATATAGCATCGAGCTAAACAGTGTTGACGGTGGTAGCGTAAATACTACGCTTACCTTCACAGGTTTTTAAAGCTATTTAACTGAGTTCGACGTAAAATTAGGCCTCAGACCTCTTGTAAGTAGTGGGTTTCAAGCCGAAGCAGTGAAGCAATAGCGGGCTATTGTGAGCTACTGAGGCGTGCAAAGCCGCTTTTTAGAAGGGGCCTAAACGGATTTTCCAATAAAAATGAAAATCCTGCATCTAGCTCATTTGCTGTAGCCCGCTACAGCTGCACGATACAGACTAGTCTTTTCCTTCC
>Ga0075467_10002787_pt1 | contig 13664 bp, 8 predicted proteins | sample DEB08_DNA_9_FD_75067 | JGI IMG/M metagenome (GOLD analysis project Ga0075467, IMG submission 75067) | Aqueous microbial communities from the Delaware River and Bay under freshwater to marine salinity gradient to study organic matter... | ecosystem: Environmental > Aquatic > Marine > Coastal ...
CTATTTTTTTTAGCTCCTTCACTTTAACAGGGCAAAATTTTGAGATCAAACCTCAAACCTATGAAGCCGAAGGAAACAAGGAGTCGCTTTTGCTACCTAAAAAAGATCCAAACGCTCTGCCAGACTATCTTCAGAAAGAGTTTTTTAAAAACACGCCGAATCTAGGCGATCAAAACGATCATTTTGATCGCCCTGAAATTGACATGAGTAATCAAGAGACTTTTGTTGATCCAGGAGATTACTATCTCAATAAACTACAAACTCCAGAAAACGAAAGAAATCCTGTTGATTTTAAAGTTGATCAATATTTAGGGGATTTTAAAAGTAATGCGCCTTTTGTTCAGGTCATCTTTAGAGATCATGAAGCTCCAGATGGGGATCGTGTTAGGATTTTATTCAATGATCGCGAAGTAGAAGCTAACGTGCTCTTAGAGCAACGCTTTAAAAGACTCAATGTAGATTTACTATCCGGCTTCAATAAGATTGAATTCATAGCTCTCAATCAGGGCGATTCAGGCCCCAATACTGCAGAAGTTCGAGTATATGACGACCAAGGTGGATTGATCATGGCAAATCAATGGAACCTAGCTACAGGTACCAAAGCCACATTAATTGTAGTAAAAGAGTAGCTGTTTATTACTTTCAAATAAAAAGCAACAAAAATATTACATTAGTTGCTTATTAAACTTAATTCTTACATAATGAAAAATAATATACATCTAATAGTAAGTAGCTTTGCTATTGGCTTGATTCTAGTGGGATGTGCTCCCAAAACAGAAAAAGCAACTGGAATTGACCTGTCCTTAATGGATACAACCGTGCGTCCACAAGACGACTTTTACAACTATGTCAATGGAACATGGATGAAAAATGCTGAAATTCCTGATGACAAAACCCGTTGGGGGAGTTTCAATGAGCTTCGTGAAAATACAGATGCCGATGTTCTTGCATTATTAAAAGAAGCAGCGGCTAAAGAACAGGATGAAACTTCAGATGAAGGAAAAGCAGTTTTACTTTTTAAACTTGTAAACGATACCATCACAAGAGATGCAGATGGTATAAACCCGCTGAAACCCTTTCTTAACCAAATCGATCAAATTGCTTCTTTAGAAGATGTGCAAAATTATTTGATTAAAACCCAGCCTTATGGGGGTGGTGGAATTTTTGGGTTTTATGTTTCTTCCGATGCAAAAGACAGCAACAAAAATGCTCCCCACGTTTATGCAGGACCTTTGGGTATCGAACGTGATTACTACGTAAAGGATGATGATGATTCTAAGAAAGTAAAAGCGCAATACGAAACACATGTAGCGCGTATGTTTGGCTTCTTAGGTTCAGATGAAACGGAGTCTGCTGCTTTGGCAGCTACCGTTGTTGCAATGGAAACTCAAATGGCTGCAGCTCGATTAGACAAAGTAGAACGTCGTGATCCGGCTAAGCGTTATAATCCTACCGCAATGGAAGGCTTACAAAGTTTGGTGTCTTCGGTTAACTGGAATGCATACTTTAACGGCATTGGTGCAAAAGGCTTAGAGGAGATAATCGTTACTGACCTTGGTTATTTTACTGCTCTAAATGGTTTATTAGAAAACAACAGTTTAGCCGATTGGAAAGCCTATTTAAAATGGACTCTAGTAGATCAAGCTGCAAGCGAATTGACTACTGAAATGGAAACGGCTAATTGGGATTTTTATTCTAAAACACTTCGTGGTGCTAAAGCCCAACGACCCTTAGAAAAAAGAGCGCTATCGCGAGTAAACAGAAATTTAGGTCAACCTCTTGGAAAATTATATGTAGCGGAAAAATTCCCGCCAGCAGCTAAAGAACAAATGAAAGAATTGGTTGGTAATTTGATTAAAGCCTATACCGCTCGTATCAATAATTTGGAATGGATGGATGCTTCGACCAAAGAGAAAGCTATTGAAAAACTTGAAAAAACAACAGTAAAAGTTGGGTATCCAGATCAGTGGGAAGACTACAGTGCTTTAACACTAAATAATACCGATGGAACTGTTTCTTATTTCGGAGCGATGCGCAATATTGCTCGTTTCAACTTCAACAAAGATCTAGAGGACCTTAAAAAACCTGTGGATAAAAGCAAATGGTATATGTCGCCTCAGACCGTAAATGCATATTACAATCCACCCTATAACGAGATTGTATTTCCAGCTGCAATTTTACAACCTCCATTCTTTGATTTCAAAGCAGATGCTGCAGTGAATTATGGTGGAATTGGTGGTGTAATTGGTCACGAAATATCACATGGATTTGATGATAGCGGAGCAGATTATGATGCCGATGGAAACTTAAAAAACTGGTGGACAGAAGCAGATTTGACAGAATTTAATCGTTTGGGTGATAATTTGGCAACTCAATATAGTGCTATCGAAGTGCTCCCTGAAACCTTCATCAATGGAAAGTTTACCTTAGGTGAAAACATTGGAGATGTTGGTGGAATTCATGCCTCATATGATGCATTGAAACTACATTTCGACACGCATGGAAAACCAGAGCCAATCGATGGGTTCTCTGCTGAAGAACGTTTTTTCCTTTCATGGGGAACCATTTGGAGAGCAAAAATAAGAGATGAGGCACTTAAAAATCAAGTGAAAACCGATCCACATTCTCCCGGAATTCAACGTGCAATGCAACCGCTTAAAAACATGGATGCATTCTACGCTACTTTCGATGTGAAAGAAGGAGATGCAATGTATTTGAAACCAGAAGATCGCGTATATATTTGGTAAAAAAATATTATCTATTTTCTATGAAAGCCAAGGCATATGTCTTGGCTTTTTTTATCTTTAAACATCATGGATTTACTCACCTCTTTATTTCAAAAACTAATCAGCTCCATCGAGTTGGTCATGTTCTTCTTGGTCATTGGAGGCGGACTATTTCTACTCTTTCAAGTAAGAGCCAAGCCCTTGCTCTTAATAAAAACATCCTTCCAATTGCTTTTTAGTAAAGAAGGCGGAGCGGGTATTTCTAGATTTCAAGCCTTATCGGCTGTATTAGCCTCTACCGTTGGTTTAGGTAATATTTCTGGAGTTGCCATTGCCATTTATATGGGAGGTCCAGGCGTAATGCTATGGATGTGGGTTACTGCAATTATTGGTGCAATTATTAAATTTTACTCCTGTACACTTGCCGTTCTATATCGAGAAAAAGAAGAAGACGGAAGCCCGTTAGGAGGGCCGATGTATTATATGAAAATTGCCTTACCAAAATTCGGGAAGCCTTTTGCCGTTTGGTTTTCGATAGCTGGCTTGTTTGGTGTACTCCCCGCTTTTACCGCCAATCAACTTACTCAAACCTTGGTTAGTGTAATCGATCCTAATCAATACATAGATCTTGGGATTCTGAATTGGAAGATTATCATAGGATTAATCTTAGCAATAATAAGTGCAGTTGTAATCTTAGGGGGACTAAAGAAAATAGTGGAAGTTACTTCCATGCTGGTTCCTATAATGGTGGGGCTTTATTTTGGCATTGGAGTTACCATGTTGGCCATGAATGCAGAAGCAATAATACCTGCCTTACAACAAATTTTTAGCGAAGCCTTTTCTGTACACGCAGCAGCAACAGGTGGCTTTTGGGCTTTGGTGATTTTGGGCGTTCGCCGTGCTGTATTTTCGAACGAAAGTGGTATTGGTAATGCACCAATGTATCACGGTCAATCGAACACCAAAAATCCCATTCATGAGGGCTTGGTAGCTTCTTTGAGCCCCTTATTAGACACTGTTTTGGTGTGTTCGATTACTGGGCTTATTATTATTATAAGCGGAGCAACTGAACTCACGCAACTAAACGGCATTGAGCTCACTTTAGAGGCTTTTAACCGTTTGTTTTTTGGAATCGGAGATGAATTACTCCTACTTATGGTATTTGTTTTTGGAATTTCAAGCCTGTTTACTTATTCTTATTATGGTGTAAAGTGCTTGGGCTACTTGACTCAAAAAAAATGGGGCCCATGGTACAATTACATCTACATCGTCAGTATTGTGTTTTCCGCAGTAGCAACGGTTGATCTTGTAATCGGGATTATCGATCTATCCTTTGCACTAATGGCTATTCCCAATATGATAACCCTTCTTTGGCTTTCTAAAAAAGTAAAAGGATTATTGTTTGCAACCACTTAAAAACGTGTTTCTGTATAGAATATTTACACCAAACCAGAGGACGCTTTTTTTTTAGTACATTTATTGAACAAACACAATAACGTACTATTATGAAAAAATTCTTAATTTACTCTTTTAGTTTGCTCCTCTTGATGAGTAGTTTTAATCTTGAAGCACAACGCAAAAAAAAGAAAGTTGAAAAAGCAGAGGAAATTTCCTTAGAGGCTTTTAAATTCAGAAATATAGGTCCCGCCTTTTTATCTGGACGGATTGCAGATATTGCAGTCCATCCTGACAATGACAACGTATGGTATGTCGCTGTAGGATCTGGTGGCGTTTGGAAAACAGAAAATTCAGGAACAACTTGGTCGCCCATCTTCGATGATCAAGTATCGTATTCTACTGGTTGTATAACCATCGATCCAAACGACCCGGCTCGGATCTGGGTTGGAAGTGGTGAAAATGTTGGAGGCCGACATGTAGGCTATGGCGATGGAGTTTATCTCAGTCCAGATAGTGGAGCAACATGGAAAAACATGGGGCTTAAAAATTCGGAGCACATCTCAAAAATCGTAGTGCACCCCAACAATTCTGATGTTGTATGGGTTGCTAGTCAAGGACCTCTTTGGAAAAAAGGCGGAGAACGTGGCGTTTACAAAACAACTAATGGTGGTAAAAACTGGAAACGCGTATTAGGAAATTCAGAATGGACCGGTGCTACCGATCTATTGATCGATCCGAATGATCCACAAATATTATATGCAGCTACTTGGGATCGACACCGAACTGTTGCCGCTTATATGGGAGGTGGACCTGGATCTGGGATTCATCGTTCTACAGATGGAGGAGAAACTTGGGAAAAACTATCCAACGGACTTCCAAAGTCTAATATGGGGAAAATTGGTTTAGCACTTTCTCCTCAAAAATCAAATGTAGTTTATGCAGCTATCGAACTCGATAGAACCCAAGGAGGAGTTTATCGTTCGGCAGATGGCGGAAGCTCTTGGAGTAAAATGTCCGATACCGTTTCTGGTGGAACAGGACCACATTATTATCAAGAATTATATGCTAGTCCACACAAATTCGATCGCCTATACCTAATGAATGTTCGTGTATTGACTTCTGAAGATGGTGGAAAATCTTTTACCCAACTGAAAGAAGAAAAAAAGCATTCGGATAATCATGCCTTGATTTTCAAAAAGGATGATCCCAATTATTTAATGATTGGAACTGATGCTGGAATTTATGAGAGTTTTGATTTAGCGCAAAACTGGAGATACATCAAAAACTTACCCCTAACACAATTCTATAAGGTTGCTGTGAATAATGCAGAACCCTTTTACAGTATTTTTGGTGGAACTCAAGATAATGGCTCCGTAGGTGGACCATCTGCAACGGACGAGCGCGAAGGTATTGCAAATAAACATTGGTATAAAACACTGTTTGCCGACGGTCATCAATCGGCTACAGACCCAGTTCATGACGATATCATTTACGCAGAAACACAACAAGGAGGACTCCATCGAATTGATTTAACCTCTGGGGAGCCCGTAATGATTCAGCCACAAGCTCAAGAAGGAGATCCTTATGAGCGTTTCAATTGGGATGCACCTATATTAGTGAGTCCACACAATCCAGCACGTTTATACTTTGCATCTTATCGGGTTTGGAAATCCGAAAGTCGTGGAGACGATTGGGAGCCTATTTCAGGAGATTTAACGCGTAACGAAGAGCGTATCGAACTTCCAATTATGGGACGTCAACAAAGCTGGGATAACCCATGGGATGTTGGAGCAATGTCGAATTACAATTCCATTACGTCCTTATCAGAATCTCCTATAAAAGAAGGGGTTCTTTTTGCTGGAACTGACGATGGACATATTCAAATATCTCAAAATGGTGGTCAACAGTGGAATCAGATTCCAGTGACAAAACTGGGTCTTCCCAATCGTTCTTTTGTGAATGACATCAAAGCCGATTTATTTGACTCAAATACTGTTTATGTCGTTTTAGACAATCATAAAGAAGGAGATTTTAATCCTTATATTTATAAAAGTACTGATCTTGGGGTTAGCTGGAAATCGATCAGCAGTAACCTTCCAAAGCGTACTTTAGTTTGGAGAATCGTGCAAGATCACGTAAACAAGAACTTGCTTTTTGCTGCTACCGAATTTGGCGTATATGTAAGTTTAAATGCAGGTACGGCTTGGCAAAAACTCCCCGGTACACCAACCCTTCCTTTTCGGGATTTAACCATCCAAAAAAGAGAAAATGATTTGGTTGCTGCATCCTTTGGACGTGGTTTTTATGTCTTAGACGACTACAGTGCTTTGCGTGAAATGACTGCTGAGAACTTAAAGCGTAAAGGGAAATTATTTGCTCCTAGAACTGCCAAATGGTATGTACCAAGAAGCAATGTTGGTAATACAGGTGCTGATTATTTCTTCTCAAAAAATCCAACCTTTGGAGCTGTTTTCACCTATCACTTATCGGATGATTTTAGCACTAAAAAAGAGGTTCGAAAAAAGCGTGAGAAAGAGCTGAATAAAAAAAAGCTCAATGTTCCTTTCCCAGGCTGGGATGCTCTTGATCTTGAAAAAGATGAAAAAGGTGCCAAAGTACTTCTTACAATTCAAGACCCTCAGGGCAATATCATCAGAAAAATAAGTGCCAAAGCAAAAAAAGGGAGTAACCGAATTGCTTGGGATTTAAAACACTTCAATCCTTTTTCTATTCCAGAAAATGGAAAAATAAAAAAAGGAGGATATAACTCGGGCGCACTTGCCATTCCACAAGCATACACTGCAACGCTCTATCTCGAAGACAATGGCGTTGTAACTCAATTGGACGAGCCCATTGTTTTTGATGTAAAACCCATTCGCGAAGGAGTACTTCAAGGCGTGTCCCATCAGGAATACGATGAATACCGTAACAACTTGAGTGCTTTAATTAAAAAGCTGGATGTTTTAGAAGATGTTTTAGAGCGTGGTGAAGAAAAGTTAATGGCTTTAAAAGCGGCATTAAACAATTCGAACATCGCTCCAGGACCAATAAACAAGGAAATTCAAGCCCTTCAAAAAGAAGCGATTGCGATTAAAAAATCTGTAGAAGGCAGTCCTTCGAAAGATGAAATTGGCGAACGTACACCTCCCGGGATTCAAACACATCTCCGAGTAGCTTACAGAGGTATGAGGTCAACCTATGGGCCAACGCCATTGCATCAAAAAAGTATGGCATTGGCTAAAAAAATGACCTTGAAGATCGAAGCAAAAATAACAAGTCTTCAAAACGATAAAATAAAACCTTTAGAGCAAAAGTTAAAAACATTAGGAGCACCCTACATACAAGGGCAAGGCATCGAATAAATAATCTAAACCCCTACTGATTTAGTTTCAGTAGGGGTTTTAATTTCAAGCGCTATGACATTCAGGAATATTCAAGGAGTATCTATTGATCCGATTTCGTATACCAAAGCAATGGTATCCAAATACCCCTATGCTACTATCCACATAGGGACTGATTCTCAAAGTATAGCGAAGCGAACACTTTACGCAACTGTAATTGCCTATCGACTGGGCAACCGTGGAGTACATTATATCGTTCATAAAATTGGCGTACCTAAAATTAAAGACCTGTGGACACGCTTGTGGAAAGAAACCGAAATGAGTATTGATATTGCTGAGCAAATGAAAAGCAAACTAGACATCGATATTCAAATTGATATGGATTATAACGAAGATGAAAACTTTAAATCCAATCGATTGGTCAATGCATCCCGTGGTTGGGCTAATTCTTTAGGATATCAAGTCAATATGAAACCCAATATTCAAGTGGCAACTCGAGCTGCTGATCATCATTGTAAATGAGTGTTTTTAAGCCTAAAAATAGCCACAAGTAAACACCTTTTAATTTCCCAATCTTTTATGTCTTGTAGCCTCAAAAACTATAAAGGAATATGATATATTTGTTGGTATTCAAAACTATTGATTCCCATTTATGAAGGCATTTATTTTCGATCTTGATGGTGTACTTGTAGACACCGCTAAATACCATTACATCGCTTGGAAAACGATTGGCACTAGCTTTAATTTCAATCTATCAGAAACTCAAAACGAAGGTTTAAAAGGAATCAGCCGAGTAGATTCGCTTGACCTCATGCTGGAGTGGGCAGGAACAGAAATGAATCTGGAACAAAAAGAAGTTCTTTTGCGCCAAAAAAACGAACATTATTTGGAATTAATTCAAGCAATGGATCAAACAGAAATTCTTCCTGGAGTTCTAACTATTCTGGATTTTGCAAAGGATAATAATGTACCTATAGCACTCGGTTCTGCTAGTAAAAACGCACAATTGATTTTAAAGAAACTAGACTTACTTCCCTACTTCGACAGTATTGTAGACGGAACGCATGTTACACATTCCAAGCCGAATCCAGAAGTTTTTCTTTTGGGGGCAAAGAATTTGAATACAGCAGCAAATCAATGTGTGGTATTTGAAGATGCAGCAGCTGGAGTAGCCGCAGCCAAAGCCGCGCAGATGGTTGCCGTTGGCATTGGTGATGCCAAAGAACTTGCCGCAGCAGACTACATCTTCAGTTCTCTCGAATCCATAGATTCGAACCTTCTACAATCGTTAGCAGCTATATCATGATCACAAAACATTACCTCGAAAACCCTTGGAAAGTAATTGAACACGGATGGAATCCAGAAAACGTAAAATCTTCTGAGAGTTTATTCAGTATCGGAAATGGTGCCATGGGTCAACGCGCCAATTTTGAAGAAGATTATTCTGGGTCTAGTTTTCAGGGAAGTTATATTGGCGGGGTTTATTATCCAGATAAAACTCGTGTTGGCTGGTGGAAAAACGGTTATCCGGAATACTTTGCAAAGGTGCTCAATGCACCCAATTGGATTGGAATTCACATCACAGTTAACGATCAGGTCTTAGACCTCAACCAATGCAAAGCTATTGTTGATTACGAACGTGTATTGGATATGCAGATGGGAACATACAGCCGAACATTCCAATGTACACTTCAGGACAATACCGTACTTCAAATAGAAAGCCTTCGGTTCTTGTCTTTGGATCAAATTAATTTAGGTGCAATTCGCTACACCGTAAAAGTGATTCAAGGAACTGCAGCGCTAGAAATAAGTCCCTACCTCGATGCTGGGATTACAAATCAAGACAGTAATTGGGAAGATCAATTTTGGCAGGTCGATGCACTATCAACAGAAGCAGATCGGGCTTTTATTCTTTCACATACCCTGAAGACAGCGTTTCATGTATGTACGTATATGAAAACACAACTTTGGTCGGAAGGCAAACTACTAAACGTACCAGCCAAAGCGACAGAAACAGAGCATAAAACAACCCTGACCTATACCCTTCCTCTATCTGAAAACAATAGCGTTACCCTAATAAAATATGGCGGCTATGTTAGTGATCGGAATTATCCAAAAGAGCATCTAAAACACCAAGCACAAAAGGAGCTCGAAAAAGCGAGTGAAATTGGGTTTGATGTTTTGCTTGAAAAGCACACAAACGAATGGGCCAACATTTGGGAACGTGCAGACATACAGATTGGTGGGGATGTGAAAGCCCAACAGGCGATTCGGTTCAACATCTTTCAACTCAACCAAACCTATACCGGAAATGATGCAGGCCTAAACATCGGTCCCAAAGGATTTACGGGAGAAAAATATGGTGGAAGTACCTATTGGGATACTGAAGCCTATTGCATACCCTTTTATATGGCGACCAAAAAACAAGAAGTAGCTCGCAATCTATTGGCATATCGGTATCAACAGCTCGATCGCGCAATAGAAAATGCGACAAAACTTGGCTTTACTTCTGGAGCTGCACTCTACCCTATGGTTACCATGAATGGCGAAGAATGTCATAACGAATGGGAAATTACTTTTGAGGAAATTCATCGAAACGGTGCCATTGCGTTTGCAATATTCAATTACGAACGTTACACTGCCGATACTTCCTATATTCCCGAAATGGGCTTGGAGGTTTTAATTGGAATCAGTCGTTTTTGGGCACAGCGATTTAATTTTTCGAAAGATAAAAACGCCTATGTAATGTTGGGTGTTACTGGACCGAACGAATACGAAAACAATGTCAATAATAACTGGTATACAAATTATATCGCCCAATGGTGTTTAGAATATACGGCCAAACAAGTGGCTCGAATTCGCAGCGAATTTCCAATTGATTATAAACGTATCGATGCTAAAACCAAAGTAGATACAGTCGAATTAGAGCAATGGAAAAACATTGCTTCACAGGTTTACTTTCCTTACGATGATGACAAGCAGGTTTTTTTACAACAAGACGGGTTTTTGGACAAGGAACTTACCCCAGTAGCTGATCTAAACACAAGCGAACGTCCCATAAATCAACATTGGTCTTGGGATCGTATTCTACGTTCTCCTTACATCAAACAAGCCGATGTGTTGCAAGGTTTTTATTTGTTTGAAAACCAGTTTGACTTGAAAACATTGGAACGCAATTATGACTTTTACGAACCTTTAACCGTACACGAATCGTCTTTGTCTCCCTGTGTTCACTCCATTATAGCCTCTCGCTTAGGAAAAGAAGAACAAGCCTATACTTTTTATCTAAGAACGGCGCGTTTGGATTTGGACGACTATAATGCTGAAGTTGAAGAAGGCCTACACATCACCAGTATGGCAGGAACTTGGATGAGTATTGTAGAAGGTTTTGCCGGAATGCGAATCGTAGATGATCAACTTTCTTTTCGTCCGCGATTACCCAAGGCATGGGATTCCTTGGAATTTCGAATTAACTTCAGGGGTGTCATTTTATCAGTCACCATCGCCCATACAACCATTGCCTTTTCTACAAAATCAAATGATCCGATCCGTTTAATGGTCGATGACGTTGCTCATGAAATTGCAGGCTCTAGGGTATTGAGTATTTAAAAAAAACACAGATCGTGCTATTTTCTAAACTCTGGTTACATCCATAAAAAGGCTGAATTATTCTTCCCAATAATCATATACCAAAACATCAGCAGTAAAAGGAACGAATAGTTTTACAAAAGCTTGATGTATCGGATGTGGTAAATAAACATCATCTCGGTCAGTTTCATTCTCAAAATACAAGGTCAAACTATGCGTATACCCTTTATTTAAGCCTTCTGGAGATACATTTGTTGTGTATTGAAGATTGTGGACGCCTTCAATTCCTTTGAGCGTTTGAGCTCCTTCTGCAATGGTTTTAAATTCTTGAGGTGTGACACTGTCTTTGTATTGAATCAGGACCACATGTTGTAGCTTGGATGTTTGCACTGGGGTTTCGGATTTAGTTGTTGTGCTACAAGAGTAGCATAAAATAGAAATGATTACAATTAAAATTCGATTGGACATACTGTTGGATTAAAGGGATTTATGAAATTTAAAAAAAGAGGATAGTACCGCTTCGGGTGTTTCTACATGTGGATAATGCCCTGAGTTTTCAATAAAAACGGTTAGGGATTGGGGTTGAAGTTTTTGAAAAAATTGCGCTGTACCCAAGCCAGAAATAGGATCTTCAATACCGTTGATCATGGCCATCGGAATTTCAGGATGCTGCAAAGGAGATCTCCAGCGTTTGATATGTGTTCGGCGTTCTTCTAGATATTGACTGATTACGGGTATCATTTTACGGCCGTCATTGTTGAGTAAAAGATTCCATGAAGATTCTAAAAAAACTTTTGAAGGCGGATGCGCTTGACTGAAAATGTTGTTCATCGTATTATCATACGTGCGGCTCGACAGAAAACGCCCAAAAAAAGGTCCCATAAAAGAGCCCAATAGTTTTTGAATTATACGCGGACGATTCACTTCGGGGAACATACCCCCATTCATAAAGACCGCAGAAAGCCATTTGACTTTAGCTTTTTGTTCTTTTTTACGAGCCAAAAGTTCTTGCGCAATCGTATCGCCTATATCGTGTGCAAATATGTGGGCTTCGGTAATCCCCAAATCGTCTAGCAACAATTCAACAGCATCGGTTTGATTCATGATGATGTCTTTGCTCATTGGAGTCGTTGAAATTCCCAATCCAGGAAGATCCGGAACGATACAATCAAATTGCTTGGCTAGTTCTGGTAATACTGTTGCAAAATCCCAAGATGATGTAGGAAAGCCGTGAATACATACTAACGGAATTCCTTTTCCTTCGCGAACGTAAAAAACAGAAGTGTCTCCAGAAACAAAAGTGGTTCCCTTTGCGTACCAAGATTGAATATCCATTAGATTAATTTTTATTGAAGGTAGTAAAAAAGATTGGGGGTTGTATTAATCAAAATTGTATACCTTGGGTGCAGTAATCAGATTTTAAAATTATTTCTATGAAAAAGATATTCCTATCCCTCTTCAGTCTTGCAGTATTTGGTGTTCAAGCACAAACCGATCACACTCCTTTTTTAAATGCTATTGATGCCAATGCGGCTCAATACGGAACCATTGCCCAAACCATTTGGGGATATGCCGAAATGGGTTATCAAGAAACGAAAAGCAGTGCCTTACTTCAAGAAACACTGGCAGCTGAAGGCTTTGTAATAGAAAAAGGAATCGCAGGAATTCCAACAGCTTTTTCCGCAACTTACGGAACCGATGGTCCTGTTATTGCAATTTTAGGCGAATACGATGCTTTACCTGGACTCTCACAAAAAAACCTCCCCTATAAAGTCGATAACAATACGCGTGCAGGTCATGGTTGTGGACATCATTTATTTGGTACAGCATCGGCAGCTGCAGCAATTGCTGTGAAAAATTATTTGAAAGAAACAGGGAAAGCCGGAACAGTTAAGTTCTTTGGTTGCCCCGCTGAAGAAGGTGGCTCTGGAAAAGTATACATGACCCGTGCAGGTCTCTTTGACGATGCCGATGTGGCTTTACACTGGCATCCAAATAACAAAAATGCAGCCAATCCTGGTGCAGCTTTAGCAAACAAATCAGCTAAATTTCGATTTTACGGACGTTCGGCTCATGCAGCGGCAGCTCCAGAACAAGGGCGATCTGCCCTCGATGGTGTAGAATCGATGAACTATATGGTCAATATGATGCGCGAACACATCCCATCTAGCGCTCGAATTCATTATGTAATTACTCGAGGTGGAGAAGCGCCTAACGTGGTGCCGGATTTTGCTGAAGTATATTACTATGCTCGTCACGACCGACGCGATGTGGTAATTGATATTTTCGATCGAATTGTGAACACTGCCAAAGGTGCAGCCTTAGGTACTGGAACAACTATGGATTTCGAAATGATTGGTGGAACGCACGAATTACTTCCCAACGATGTACTGCAAGAATTGATGCACAAGAGTCTTAGCCAAGTTGGTGGGTTTGACTATACAACAAAAGAAAGCGAGTTTGCAAAAAGTATTGCGGAGACCTTAGGAAAGCCTTTGAATATGGCTTTTGTAAATGGGGTTGAACCCTATGACCCCAATGCACTTCCAATGGGATCTACTGATGTGGGTGATGTGAGTTTTACCGTTCCTACTGCAGGAATGGGTGCTGC
>Ga0075467_10002789_pt1 | contig 13657 bp, 16 predicted proteins | sample DEB08_DNA_9_FD_75067 | JGI IMG/M metagenome (GOLD analysis project Ga0075467, IMG submission 75067) | Aqueous microbial communities from the Delaware River and Bay under freshwater to marine salinity gradient to study organic matter... | ecosystem: Environmental > Aquatic > Marine > Coastal ...
CGATCCGCACATGACGCTACCGTCGGACGCAATCGGCATCTCTGTCGTTCCGTACGTCGGTGAGCAGTGGGCCGAGCTGGTGATCAACCGTCGCGACACCGCCGACGAGTTCGTCACAGAGGCGCACTTCCGAAACAACATCGCGTACATACTGCAGCTTAACTTCGAGGTCGAGGTATGACGACCGAGACATCCGAGGTCTGTCTCGCCGCCCTTGGCGGGGGCGTGACGTTGAGCGGGCTAGTGTGGGCCGTGCCCGCGCGGTCCTTGACCGCTACAGCGGTCGCCGCTGCTGACGACGCGTACCGCGCGCGAAACACCGGCAAGATCGTACGGATCAACGTGTTCAAAAACGTACAGTACGGCATCGCCCCGGTCGGAGAGCTGCGCTACCGCCCCGGGCAGGCGTACACGTACGCTGCCGGGACGCATACGGTGAACACATGGCCTTCGCCTGCGCACCAGCGCAATCTGGCGGAGAGCGACTTAGAAGGCCGTCCCGATATGCCCTTGGGCGGGGCGTTCAACACGGTTGCGAAGGGCGCTCGCGAGAGCGAAGATTGCCTACGCATGATCGTGATGATCCCACGAGGGACGCCGCCCGCCAGTGGCTGGCCGACTGTCATTATCTTTCACCCCGGCGGGTTCGGCCTCGGTGCGAACAGCAATTCTTTCAACCTTGCGCACCGACTTGCCGCGGAAGGCGTCGCGGTGTTCGCGCCGAACTACCGGCTCGCGGAGCTGGGGCACGTTCATCACCCTGACCTCGAAGCGCTGGGCGACTGGGACGGTCCTTCGCTGGCGCTCGGCGATCAGCGGTTGGCTATGCAATGGGTCACAGACAACGGCGCGGCCTTCGGCTGCGACGTAACGAACCGCACGATCGCGGGGTGGTCTGCCGGGGCGGCGTCCGTCCTGTTCCACGCGGGTGACCCGACCGTCAGCAGCCTGTACGATCGTGGCTACCTCAGCGGCGGTGGGGGTACTGAGCGCTACTGGGACGCAGGTATATCCGAAGGGAACGAAGGCTACGAACGTCGGTTCGAACGGCAGTTTCGGATGATGGCCGCAGGCGCGGGCGCGGCGCAGGATTACACAGACCCGACGCGTACGGTAGCGGACGCGATCGCGGCGGACGGCGAGTTTGTCGGTCTGCAAAAAGGCTTGTCGCCTGAGCTGGCGCTGAGCGTGTCGAACCGCCGCACGTCGATCGGCCCCGAGGCCCTGATCTACGACACCGCCGGATACTATAGCTTGCCGCACGATAACTTCTACCCGTTGGGCGACAGCACGCACGCGCCGAACGGCGGCGCGCTCGGGACGGCGAAAGCTGACGGCATCACGAAACCTTTGTGGATCAATGTCGCCGGGTCTGAGGCGACAGGGCTGGTGGCGGGTTTCACCGAGGGCGCGGCGCACACGTTCGCGCGGCGGCTGGGCATCTTCGACTACGAAGAGTTCAAGAGCTTGGCGTGGGTGCAGGCGCTGCCGATCCCCGCGTATTGGAGTGAGCTCGAAGAGCACGGTCGGATACTGTACGGCAACGCGGTGTTCCAGTTCCCTGCGTGGCGTATCGCTAAAGCGATGGAAGCCAACGGGCGTTCGGTGCGGCTGACCGTGTTCAACGCGGCCCCGACGGGGCTGACGTACGCGAGCCACACCTGTGATTTGAACTATGTACTCGGCACGGAGAGCTGGCGCGTTCTGCTGGACGATGACGGCTTTCCGAAAGTCGATGCGTATCTGATGGAGCTGGGCGACGCGTACCGCAGGGCGTTCGTCAACTACTGCGCAAGCGGTGATCCCGACACGCCATACGGGTACACCGAAGGTTTCAATCTCTTTGCGTCGCCGACCAACCTGTCAATACCTGAGTACGACAGCGCCGCGCCGTACGACTGGACGGTGATTGGTTCGACAAGCACGACCGACGCAACGTCGAGCCCTGTGCAGGCGACACAGTTCGCTTGGTTTGAAGATGCGATGACCGAGTATCTGTCGAGACTGGGCTGATGATTGACGTTCTACCGGTGCTGTTTGAGTGGGGACCGCCGGGCGTAGTGATCGGCGTGCTCTTGATGGACCGCGTCCGCCGAGAGAAACGGATCGAGGCTTTGACTGACATGCTGATACAGATAGTCCCGGCGAACACGAAGGCGATGGACGACCTCGCGCGCGCGATCGAGCGGGGCAAAGTATGAGATTTGTATGGTCACGCGGCAAGCGGAAGGCGGCGGCGAAGCAGCGGGATGAAGATGTGCAAGCGTTGACGCGCGCGAACGAAGAGGCTAAAACTCGCCTATACGTTGCGCTGGAAAACGCTGTTCTGAAAATGGCACCGCCGGAGAGGAAAAAGATAGATGATCGAACCTAACGTATTGACCAGCATTCCGGCAAACGTCCTCGGCGTACTTGTCATGATCGCGTTTTCGCGCTACGCGCTGCGGCTGTCCGGGTCAGCTACCATGCACCTTGGGGCTGCGCTGTTCTGGTTCGCCGCGCGCGGCGTTGGCCGGTCGGTCTGGTGGGACAGCTTTGAGGGTTTCAGTTTCGGTAACGCAGCGAATTGGGTGTGGAACATGGTGGGGCTCTATGCGGCGTATCACGCGCTGCTGGGCTTCAAAAAACTCCTACCCGTATTTGAGCAGCAGTTCTACAGCATCGTGACGGCTCCGTTCTACCCGCGCCGCCTTTGGCGTCGTTGGAAGGGAAAAGCCAAGAAGGGCAAGTGATGGGAAACCGCAGTAAAAATCTGAGCGACCACGAGTTTCGGTGTAAGTGCCGACTTCGCGCGCCGCACCTTCCGAAGTGCAAGCAGGTGTTCGCGCCCGACGAACTGATCGACATCATTCAAGACGTCCGCGATCACTTCGGCGAACCCGTGACGATCCACTCCGGGCACCGGTGTGAACCGTACAATACTTTCGTACGGGGGGCGTCGAAGTCGCAACACATTAAAGCCGTCGCGGGTGACTTCACGGTTCGGGGCGTGACCCCGAACGAGGTGCAAGAATACCTGCTGGCGCGCTACCCGGTAGAACACGGCATCGGGCGGTACAACACCTTCACGCACGTCGACGTCCGCGGGCACAAAGCCCGGTGGGATAACCGCCGATGATCTGGCTGCGTCTCCTACCATACACCGCTGCCGCGGCAGCGATCGCCGGTGGCGTCTGGTGGGTAGCTTCGCTACGCGCCAGCAACGCCGCCCTGCGCGCGGACAACGCCGCGCTGACGTTGGCCTTGGCGGGCTGCGACGCCCGTCTGTCCAACGTATCTGAGGACCAAGAGAGTGACACGGAAATTGACAACATACCTGACGCTGATCTGCACGCTGTCCCTGACCGCTGGCTGCGCGGCCACCCCGGTGACGGTAGCGTCTACTGACGCCGCCTTCTGCGACGTCGAAGAGGCGCGGCGCTTCACGCAGGCGGAGATCGACTGGCGTGCCGAACACGCCCCGTGGAACCTGCGCCGCGATTACAAGACAAACCTGACATGGGAACGTGAGTGCGAGGTGTCGACATGATACACCTGATCGTGATGTTCGTGATGCTCGTCATCCTCGCCGTACCGATCGCGGTACAGGCGGCTCAGTGCGGCCCGCACGATGTCGTGGTGAAGGGTCTGCAGCAGAGATACGGCGAGCAGCGGCAGTCCGTGATGCTCGACACGGCTGGCGCTCTTGTGGAGATATACGCGTCCCCCGTCAGCGGTACGTGGACCGCGCTGCGGACAACGCCCGGCGGGATGGCCTGCTTCGTCGCCGCTGGGACGGCGTACGAAGAGCCTGAACCGACGCCGCTAGGCGACGACCTGTAGCGGCGCTATAGGTCGTCGTGCGTGTTGTACCGCACGCTGAGGTCATCGCCCGCCAAGTACATGCGGTTGGCGGCGGTGCCGACATCGACGTCGGCGCACGCGAACGCGATCGCTATGTACGCCGCCGCGTCCACGTGGCTGTCGCGGTGCGCGTTGTTCAGACGCATCCGCGACAGTTTTGTCGCCACGTGCATGATTGCTACATCTCGCGCCGTTATCGAGCTGCCGGTTACCGCGTTGTAGATCGCCGCGATCCGTTCGTGGTTTTCGACTGCATCACCGTACGCCTCAGCGCGATCGCCGAGCAGTATTTCTTCGGCTTCGTCGAGAATGCCTTTTATCCGTGTGTTCGTAGTGTTTTCCATGTCAGTCTACCGTTTTTGTGTAGTACCAGTTTTGAGAAACCTCAGCGACCAGAGGCAAGCCCTCAGCCCACTCAGGGTTCTCGCTCATGGCGTGTTCCAGCTCTTCTTCAGCCTGCTGGATCGCGCCGGGGTCATCGTCCGTTTCGGCGATGATTTCGTCATGCGTGTGGCCGACGACTTCGGCGGGGGCGCCGAGCCACACGTCGCCAGCAGCGGGCTGCATGTCCATGCCGTCGTACGTCGCCGGGCTTAGCTTTGTCAGGCAATCCCGCAGCAACGAACCGGCCACCGCCTGTGTGATATTCTCGGCGAGAACGCCGTACCATAGCGAGCGGCGGTCATAACCGCGCTTGTACGTCAGCTCTGTCCGCGTTGTGACGTTGCCCTCGCGATCCTCGTGCTGACGCCTGAGCCATTTGACGCCGGTGTAGGACAGCGGGCGTCCGTCGGGCAGGAAGCAAAACACGGTGCCGCGCATGTAGTCGGGGTCGTACACGTAGACCACGCGTCCTACGATCTGCGGTGTGTTCGGCTGGTTCATCGCGGCGAGAAAAGCGGCCCAGAGGGCGTCCCAAAACGCGCGCGCCCAGCGGTTGTTCTGGCGCCATTTGTCGACAACAACTTGTGCCTCGGCCTCGGTGATCGAGATACCGTACGCGACGGCCATGTTCTGCAGCGCGCCGACAGCGCCCCCGAAGCCCAGCGATAGCACGGGCACCTTGCCCTGCTGGCGCCAGTTCTTGGCGGGCGTTTTACGGTCCGGATCTTTGGAGCGGTAGTCGTTCCACATTTCCTGCGGGTCCATACCGAGCACGTTCGCCGCCTCGATCATGTACAGGTCTGGCTCCATCGGGTCGCTGTCCGACGCTCGGAAGATGTCGAGTACACGCCGCGCGCCCTGCGTGTTAGCGAGCCACGGCAGCACGCGGGCTTCGATCGCGGCCCAGTCACCCCAGACCAGCGTTCGGCCTTCAGGAGCGGCGATAGCCGGGCGGATCAGGCGGGACAAGGTCCGGCCCGGCGAGCCGAACTTGTCTTCGAAATGCTTGAGATCTGTCTGGTAGCTCATGTCAGTATCTCCAATTCACAGATAAATTCTATGGCCGCCGCTTCGCGCTCGGGCGCGCGGTCTTCCATTCCGACAAAGGCGCGCGTCAGGTTGTGGACCTGAAGACCGCGCGACGAGTAGCGGCCCGTCTGCTGCGCACCGTTGAAGGTGTATTGCCCGCCGATGCGACCGCGTTCGTCGAGCATCGGGATCGCCTTGGCGAATTTCTTCGGCGTTGCCGACGCGCCGTACAGGCGGACTTCAAGCAGCTGCAGCACGTCGAACTCTTCGTCGGTCAGACCGCGCTCGGCGTCCAGCCGCTCAAGAAACACGATCAGCTTTTCGACCCGGTCGCGCGACAGCGACAGCGACGCAGCGATAAGACCGTCGCCTGCTTCGTCTTCGACGTACTTCTTGACCAGTATGTCGGAGGCTTCGGGCAGATGCTCGACGCCGTCGGCCACCCAATGCGCCAGCGCGACGTGTTGGTTCACGGACCAGCAGGCGTCGTGCGTGTGCTTAACGATCAGATCATTGACCTGCGACGCGTAGGTGTCGGCCAGCGCCGCAGCGCGGGTGATGAAGTGTCGGTCGATCGGCAGCCCCCGGTCGTTGATCGTCTCGCTGGTCCAGAACTCTTCCCACTCCCAGCGCCACAGCGGGCGCGTGGCGAAGTACACTGCGCGGAGCGCGTCGACGTCGTCGTCAGCGTAAATTTTGTACATCTCCCACTCGTCGGGGTGTGTCTCAGGCGTGCCCCCGCCCGCCGGGGCGAACAGCTGGATCAGGGCCTTGCCTTGGTCCAGCTTGCCTTTGTGCCCCACCGCCTTAGCCGCGCCGTCCAGCTTGGTGGGCAGGTTCGACGCCACCGCCTGCGCCATAGCGTCGAGCGTGCTGCGTACGGGGAGCGCCAGCAGCGTGTCCGACGGTTGGTTCATGCCACCGTTGACGACGTTGCGGTCAAAGAAGCTGTTGTAGAACACGAACCACGCGTCGCCTTTGAGCGCGCGCAGGCGAAACTCGCGCAGGTCATCCGGCGCTGTGTCCCAGTCGAGGAAGCCGTTGAAGTCTTCCAAATCCCAGCGCTGGATCGGGCCATTCCCAATCGCGTAGCGGAAGATCACGACGCGGCACGATGTACCGTAACGGACGGCGCCGCACTGAGTTACATCGCCCCAACGAGGATCTTCAAGACCCGGCAAGCCGCGCGTCTCAGTATCGGCAAAACAAAAATCGTCGGGGTCGACTGACAGCGGGGTCATTCGTTCCATGAGAGCACCTGTGTGTGTTTGGGTAGGTCGGCGGCGCGGTGGAGAGCCGCGCCGCCTGTCTGACTTATCGGGCTCTGCCACGCCACGCTAAGACAGGTTCGTTCAGCGGCGACGGCGTCGCGGCTGTTCCGGCTCCGACGTGGCTTCCTCGACGATCTCGTCTTCGACCATGTCGTTTTCAGTTTCGTAGTCGTCGTCGTATTCCGCGTCTCCGCTCGTCTCTTCGATGACGGCGGTCGGCGTCATCGCGTCGTCATCCAGCGACATCCAGCCCGTGATCTTGATCACAGGCGTGTAGGTGCGCCCGTACTTCTTGTGGTTGTAGTGATCACTGCCCAGCGAGATGACCGGTATGATATTCACCGGGTCTTCATCCAGCTGCATCATAATCTGGTCGAGGGTCGCGTTCATCGCCCCCATGCCGCCCATCGACGTCGTTTTGTAGTGCACCTGCTTGCCCTTGTTCGGGCCGGACAGGATCATCACGTCGACGCTGATCTGCTCGCGCCACGGACAAACGGCATCGCCGTTTTCTGCGTCTTTCTTCGTCGGCAGATCCGACTTTTGGACTGCGTCCACTCCGAGAGGCACCATGACCTCTCCGAGATTTTCGTTCTTGGCTCCGCGACCGGGGCGGTCTGTCCAGCACGACCAACCGGTCTTGATCGACAGCGAGTTCAGCGCGACAGCGTCGTCAGGGCGTACTTCCTCGTTCTCCTGTCCGAACACCCAGTTGCCGTCCTGCAGAAAACGCAGATACTGCGAACTCTGTGTCTCGGGGATAGCTGCTTTTGCTTTTTTCAGGTTGCCTTTGAGCGCTGCTGCGGCGGCGAGAGCGCCCCCGGTTGCGGCGGTTTTTGCTACGTCGTTTGTCATAGTTCTGTTTCCAGTTTGATAGTGAGGCTCATGCCTCGGTTGTACCGCTGAGTGCGGCGATCTTATCGCCAAGCTCGCTTGCGCGATCTGACGACATCTTGACGGCGGGCGCAGGATGATCCGCGCGCACCAGTGTCGTTCCCGAGGACGGTTTCATCTCGACCATTTCTTCGGGTATCACACGACCATCTTTTTTCAGCAGCTTTTCGCACTGCGGCATGGTCGCGAGTTTGCGGGGCATGTAATCGTCGAGCGTGTAGCGACGGTTTTTCATGAACTTCTTGATCTCGTCGTCATCGACAGCCCACACCCGCCCGGACGAGCGCTTCTCCTTCAGCTTCCAGCCCTCGGGCGGGTTGCCTTCTGTCGCGGCGGCGTGCGCGGCGGCGAACACGGTCTTCGCCCAGCTCTCGGCGACCTCGGCCAGATCGAGAAGTTCGGGCAGCATAATGTCAAACGTGTTGGCGACATCACCTGTCACTGCGTCAACCGCCTCAATAGCTTCGACCGGTACGTCGCGCGCGGCGGCCAGCTCATTCAGCTTCGCCATTTTCTCGCCGAACGCGGCGGACTGTCCCGCCCAGAGCGGGCAGATCGACTTGCACGCGGCGAAATCACACCACTTACCTTTGGCGACAGGTGCTTTGGTTCCCTTTGTCTCGGCGGTTTTCACGGCGTCCAGTAGCGTGACGCGGAACGCTTCCAGCTCGGCGACGGTGACGATGTACTCGCTGGGTTCGTCGTTGCACTTAGGCTGCATGATCGACAGAACGACCTCGCGCGTCGGGTCTACTTCCGAGAACTTCGTGGCCTTCTCGGTGCCGTCGACGCCGTCGATTGTGCCGAACATGTGCGGCATGGTGCTCGCAGCGGCACGGGCGTAGAACATAGCTTGGTGGTTCTCTTCAGCGCTAACCGGCGTGCGCCCGAACTTCCAATCCCAGACGCCCGACATGTAGCCACACGTCCAGATCACGTCTGACGTGCCGAAGCCGCCCGGTATGCCCGGCATCTCGCAGCGCGTCTCGACGACGTAGACAAATTCACCGCCGGTATCGCGTTCAATCTCGTCGATAAAGTCGTCGAACGCGTCGAGCGCGGACTGACCGATGTCATACCAGAGGTCTTCGTCAACGGTGAACTCCCACGTGCCCTCGACGTCGTGCTCGTCTTTCGCCTCGCGCTTGAAGGTGAACGGCAGGAGTTCGTCCGGCGTCTTGTCTTGCCCGAGAATGATCGCGACCATCTCGTGCAGCGCCGTGCCTTCACGGGCGTAGATACTGCCCGCGTCTTTCGGTACCAGTTTTTCGAGAGCGTAGCTGCGGGGGCAGCCAATGCGCCGGGCGGCGGTTGATCCGCCGACAACGTCGGAGTGTTCGTCGGGAGTGATCTGCGTGTCTGTCATATCTATGCTTCCTGCTTTTATGTTCGTGATGTTCTCGATCACGTCGGCTTAGCCACGGCCCCGATCGAAGGGTACGCGCCCTGTAAGATCAGGAACTCTACGATATCTGACATCTCCCAGCCACGTTTCTTCGCTTCGTCGCGCAGTTGTTGGCGCGCGTCGGGCGTCAGGTAGATTTTTTGTTGTTCGCGCTTGGTCATGCTCGCACCTTGATCATTTCGTCGTTGTTGGGTACTTACGACGAAGGAGGTACCCATGTCAACAGCTCTCGAAAAAACAGTCGAACATTTTCTGGACGACGAGGTCCGCAAGCGGGGCGGCTTCACAGTGAAGCTGTCGCCGCTCGGCTACAAAGGCATCATGGACAGGCTCGTCGTTCTGCCTGACCGAATGTTCCTCGCCGAGCTCAAGCGCCCCAAGAACGGGAAGATCGCCAAGCTGCAGCATTGGTGGAACCGACGGTTCACGGATCTCGGCCACGAGGCGGTGTTCATAAAAAACCACGACGAGGTACTTGACGTGTTAGGTACCCGGCGGTAGAAGAGACGTCGAAAGAGAGGGCCGCCATGCCGTATAGTGACATCAAGAGAAACCGTATTCCGCACGCCCGGGAACGACTGCGGCAGCTGAGCGCCGAGATGCGCGACGCTTCGCACGAGGACTGGGCGCAGCAACTCACCGATATTGTTGATGGTCTGATGACGCGCCGCCCGCCGACGAAACCGATCGCACGCGCGCGCTCGAGGGGGGTCACGTCAGACACGGTGCGGCGCGTGCTGGCCGATCACGCAGCTGAACCGACGCTCCATAACCGCGTCTTAGGCCAACGCTACGGTATCGACGGCGGTCGAGTGTCCGAGATTATCAGCGGTCTGCGCACCGTAGACAACCCTTCGATAGGGGGATCGTGATGTTAAAATTCGATGACCTGCGCACCGACCAGCAGTCGGTGATCGACGAGATGTACGAGCGCAGCGCGCTGTACATCGTGATGCGGATGGGCGGCGGCAAGACCGCCTCATGTCTGACCGCGATCTCGGAGCTGCTGCGCGACGGGCACGCGCGCAAAGCGATCGTCATGGCACCGCCGCTCGTGGCCGCAACCGTCTGGCCGAACGAGCCCGCCAAGTGGGAGCACCTCCAGCACCTGAAGGTCGTGCCGTTGATCGGCGGTCCGAAGAAGCGCGAGGCGTTGCTGCGCGACAGCGACGCCGACGTGTTCACGGTCAGCGATGGGGTGGTCAAGTGGCTCGTGGACTATCTGACCGCGACCCCCGGCGTGCCTGACGACAGCCCGCTTCTCGACATTTTCGTGTATGACGAGCCAAAGCTCAAAGCGCCGCGCGGGCAGATGAAGAAGCAACTGTGCAAGATTGGCGAGCGCATGAAAACCAAGTGGCTGCTGTCCGGCACGCCCCGCCCGAACGGTTACGAGGATTTGTTCGGCCCGGCCAGCTTCCTAAAGCCCGGGCTTTGGGCGGACGACTTCGACGAATGGCGACGCCGGAACTTCATGCCGTTGGACTTCCACGGCTACGCGTGGGAAGTCCACGACTTCCGCGCCAAGCAGCTCGACGAAGGTATCAGTACCTTCATGGTCCGCGCTGCCGAGCCGAAGGACGCGCGCCACGGCACGCTGTCAGATGGGCCAGATTTTGACTTCGAGATCGACCTGCCGCCCGAGGCGAGGAAGTCGTACGATGACATGGAACGCGACCTTTTAATCGAGGTCGCGCGCCCTCTGCAGGCGACAGCCAAGCGCGAGGGTTGGACCGACGCGCAGTTGGAGAACGAGCTGGTCACCGCGCTGACGCAGGCCGTCGCCTCGTCGAAACTGTCGCAGCTCGCGCAGGGTTTCATCTACGGCAACAAAGACGAAGACGACGAGAAAACGACGACGGTCATCCACACCGCCAAGATCGACGCGCTCGAATACCAACTCGACGCGATCGGCGCGGAGAACACCGTGATCACCTACGGTTTCACGCCGGACGTCGAGGCGATTGAGGCGCTGCTGAAGAAGCAGGGGCGGTCGTACGGTGTCCTCGGTCAAAAGCGCAGCATCAAACAGAAGATGAAAACCGTCGACGACTGGAACGAGGGGCGGCTGGACAACCTGATCTTGCACCCGGCCAGCGCCGGGCACGGCGTCGAACTGCAGTTCGGCGGGCGTCGTATGATCCACTACTGCCTGACGTGGTCAGCCGAGCAGCTGGATCAAGTGATGAAGCGACTTGACCGCCCCGGGCAGGATCGGCAGGTTTACAGCCACATGATCGTCGCGCAGGGCACCGTCGACATCGTCAAACGCAATCGTACCTACTTCAAGATGTCCGACCAAGACGCCTTCAAATCAATGTTGAGGACCCTATAATGCACGATGAACCTCTCGATCTACTCGCCACAGCTGCTGGTCCTCCGGACGACAGCACGTGCTGGGCGGCGCTCGTCTGTCTCGGCGACTGGTATCTCGCCGTCGAGTGGCCTCGCGGCACACCACGCCCGACGGCTGAGGGGCACGCCGCGCTGCTCCCCTGCGCGCGACTGCTCGCTGAAGAGATACTGCGCGAAGATCCGCCGGACATCGAATACCTCGCGGCGTTCTTTGTCGGCGAAGTGTTCGACGAAGGTGCGTGGTTTAGCATCCAGCACACGGGTGCCGTCGCGTGGTTGCCGTCGGGCGATCCGCAGCGTATGCAATAAGGCCACGGTGTCACCACCGTGGCCTTTGACTGGGTATTGTCCCGACTACTGAGATCAAGACACCGCATCTTGTACATTGTTTGCGGTAATACACAAGAGGTTGCTATGAATTTCCGCCGCCAGAACGTGCAAAAACAGACGGCTTATCGTCTGGCTGCACTTGCTAACGGGTACACACCCCTCGCCAATATCGACAAGCGTTGCTTTCTCAAAGGTTGGGACAAGTTGACCCCAACCCCGGAGCTGATCCAAAGCTGGTCGACAAAACTAGCGTATCAAGGCACCGGGCTACGCGTCGAGAACGGTATGTGTGCGATCGACATGGACATCGACGACGCCGACATCGTGAACCGGGTCTGGGATCGCGCGACCGAGAAATTCCCGCAGCTCCGCGAGGCACTCGTGCGCTCCGGGGCCGGGGCCAAAGAGATGTGGGTGTGCCGTACGAACGAGGCTTTCAGTACGATTTTCTCGACCAAACACGTGAAACCCGGCGAAGATCCCGAGGGTACCGACGTGCCCGGCTACCGGCTTGAGGCGTTTGGCGGTGGACACCCCCGGCAGATCGGGTCGTCCGGCGCCCACACGATGAAGTCTGACGGCAGCGGGTTCGCTATCGAGTACATGTGGGCTGACAATGAGAGCCCTGCCGAGGTGGCGCTGTCTGCGTTACCGTTGCTTCCGAAGTCCGCCGTCGCCGAGATCGCCGAGATCGCCAGTGAAGAGTTGACCAACGCCGGGTGGCCCCGCGATCGTTTGTCGCGTACCGGCGAGAGCTCGAGCCGCGCTATTTATGATCTCATGCCCGAGATGCAGTTCGCGTGTCTGGACGGGCAGACCCGCGCGCTAGACGAGCTTGCCGGGTACGCCACAACAGACAGTAACGCACGCTGCTCGGCCAGCTGGGCCGGGGACGCGACGATGGTCAACAGGACGCGGTGTCTGGTGAGCGTCGACCACGACGGCGTCGTGAGCGTGCTCGAGACGGCGAGCTGGGACCGGCACATGCCCGCCGATCAAGCGGACCGCGACCGCCCTCTCTCCGAGCGCTTTGAGGCACTGGCCGAGAAGCTGGAAGACGCAGGGTTCGAGTTCGACCACGATGCGTTCCACGACGCCCCCGCGCGTTTCCAAGACGTCGTGTTTGACCTGCTTGAGAACTGGGCGTGGTGCGGCTCTCAGGCAGCGCAATGCCTGCCGGTGCACCGTCCTGAAGAGCTGGCGATGACATTGACCAACCTACGGCTGACGAACTTGAGACACGCGTACGAACGCGAGGGGCCGCGCGGCGGCGTGCAAACGGTAAATCCGGTGGACGCGTGGGCGGCCCACTCACAGCGGCAAGACGTCGATGGCTACCGGTTCATGCCACAGCACGCGCAGGGAGTGCACGCCGTGGACGGCGTGCGCGCGATCAACAGCTACAAGGCACCGGTGCACGAGATCGTGCCCGACAGCGAGGAACGCGACGAACACATAGAGCTGTGGGAAGATTTTCTCGTGCATCTGCTGCCTCGCGGTGACGAGCGCGAATGGTTCTGCGACTGGCTGGCCCACAAGAAACAGAACCTCGCTGTCCCGGGCGTCGGCATAATCATGTACGCTGCGCCTTTCGGCGTCGGGCGGGGCTCCCTGTTCGAGTTTATCGGCGGCATCTTCGGCGACGAATACGTGAACAACGTCGCCGGCGACGTGTTGATGGGCGCGAACGCGCAATCGCAGTACACGGATTGGATGGCGAACACGTTGTTCGTCACGACCGACGAGGTGCTGCCGGACGGCGAAGAAGGAACGTCGATGGCGTGGCGTCGCAAGAAAGCGTACGAAAAACTGAAAGAGCGGATCGATCCGAAACCCCGACGCATGAATATCGTACGAAAGACCCTGCCCAACTATCAGGACTGGGTGTACGCGTCATTCCTGCTCGCCACGAACCATAACAACGCGATCCCGATCCCGGTGGGCGATCGGCGCCTCGCCGTACTGACGAACGGTGTCGTCCCGCTCGAACAAGACAAGGAATTGATGCGCCGCATCAACCACCAGCGCAACCCGAACATGAACTTGCGCTTCATAGGTAGCATCGCAGCGTGGCTCGACGCCCGCGACGTGACGCGGTTTAACGCCCACGTTGCTCCTGACTTCGCGGGTAAGCGTCAGATGCAAG